>CERN01045748.1_pt1 | contig 10142 bp, 16 predicted proteins | sample 530761 | NCBI WGS metagenome assembly CERN01 (sample SAMEA2620947, study PRJEB7988) | marine metagenome | isolation source: saline water (ENVO:00002010), including | reverse complement strand
TGGCTTTTCTATAGAGGGTTATTTTGTAGATAGCGTAGTTAATATGCAAAAGCAAGAGCTAGAGTCTTTTAGCAACTACCCTGAATCAGCAACTAACAACGCAAAGCGTGTGCTTAAATGGGTTGATGAGAATGGTTGGGGTTCGTGTGGAACGGACGTAGGTAAACAACGTGCTAATCAACTAGCTAATGGAGAAGCTCTAAGTATGGAAACAATTAAACGTACATATAGCTATTTAAGTAGAGCTGCTGAAGATGCTGACGTACCTTACGATGAAGGATGCGGTGGTTTAATGTACGATGCGTGGGGTGGTAAGTCTATGCTTTCTTGGGCTGAGGGTAAAGTAAACGCAGATAAAGAAGATATGTCCAAAGAGGAAATTGATTTAAAAGCACCTTGTTGGGATGGCTACGAACAAATAGGAACTAAAATGAAAGACGGAAAAGAAGTACCTAATTGCGTACCTATTAAGGCAAGTAAAAAAGGATTTGCTAAAAAGATATATGACGCTGTTTTGTCAGTCATAGGTAAGCGCAATTTTTACGACGAAATAAAATTAGAGTCGGGCATTATGATAGCTACAGAGGGCGAAGGATTTTCAGCAGGTGCAGAAGTATATACGCTAGACGAAGAAGGAATGCCTACAGCATTAGACAATGGTAAGTACAGAACTGAAGGGGGCGTAGAGCTAGAGGTATTCGAGGGTGTGCTTATTGAGTACGATGGTGAGGTAAAAGAAGTCGAAGAAAAAATAGAAGAGAAAACCGAAGAAGTAGAAATGCACAAGGGGGTAGACCACTTAGACGAAATGAAAGTGCAATACTACAGAGCATTACTAAAAGTTAGATTTAAGCAAATGTTTGGTAATTACCATAATTTTGCTAACTTAGAGGACGAATATGTAGAGCTTGCCTCATACGCTTGGGAAGACTGCATAGCAGATCAAATGGAACGCTACGGAAATAAAGAAACTGCGGAAAAGATTTGCGGTTCAATAAAAGCTAAATACGGAAATTAAAATGATAGGTATAATTACATTTGGTAGAATTGGAGGCTACGACGACAATGACCTTCAAGCAATAGCAAAAGACTTTTTAACTCATAGAGACGTAGACCATATAGAGTTATTATTTCCTGGCGACGCATTAGAAATAGAATTTAACACAACGGACGAATACTTTGCTATGTCATTACTTGAAGAACTTGCAGACGAGCTTTTCGATATTGGTGTAGACGTAGAAGACCTTTATATAAAATAATAAAATGTGGGACGAAATAATAGTATACGACGCAGACCTTAGAAATGTAGAAGGTTTTTTATTAGAATATTTTGATTACGATTTACCAAGAAATAATTCTTTAGACAGAATTCAATACGATGGTTATGATGTAATTATAGGAGGATTGTCAGGTCAAGAAATTGATATGTTTTTAGACGCACTAGAAGATGGTGGTTTTGATGCAGAACATAATTTAAGATGAGAATAGAAGGACAAATAATAGTTTACACAGCGAGGGTAGATAGAATCGACGAGCTTATTGCTGACACAAGTTTAGACTACGACATTTACCAAGATGGTAACGATGTGGTAGTAGACATTTATTACACGTTTGGTTTTATGGAATCTGAACTACGTGAGATTTACGATGCGTTATATGCGTTCAATTACGATTTTGAATATATAGAATTATGAGCGCAGAAAGGATTATAGAAGAGTACCTACGTTATAACGACTTGTCAGAAACTATTGGTTATGTTTTTCTTGACGAGTTTAGCTCTATGCCTTCAGCAAAACTTATGGACGTAATGTCGTTAGCAAGCGACCTAGTGTACGAAAAGGAGTATGACAGAGCGTTGGATCAACTTGACATAGCGTACACACTAGCCGAGCGTGAATACGGACGAGGGTTAGAAACTGATTTAATTGACGAAATAATAACATATATCTAATGAATAAAGACGATATTATAATTTGGTATAGATTTTATCTATGGGACGGAGAGTCAATAGATAAAAAGTTTGAGCCTTTAACATACAGCTCACACAGTAATTTTGTAGACGCTTTTACCGAAGCGTGGACTGAGTACAGCAACCAAGACCAAGACTACGATATTGTAGATTGGGATTACATTGATGAATCAGGTGCTTGGGGTATGTTAGATAAAAGGGATGTATGGGATGCGTACAACAACCTATTCGACTTATCTAAAGAATACGGCATTAAGCCTGAAACTCTGTTTAGTCTAGTAGATTACGGATGGGGTATCGAGCAACTAGAAGACGTAATGGAAAATGCGTATGAAGGTGAACACGACTATCCTAGCTTGCGTAATTTTGCGTATTACTTAGTAGACGAAGAACTACTAAACGAAGATTACTACGCAAGTTTATTTGATTACGAAGGTTTTGGTTATGCACTAAAAATGGATTTTGATTTAGAAATGTTAGTAGAAGAATATGGTTACGACATTTCTGAAGCTGAAGATTTACTAGACGGGCGTGACGAAGATTTTGCTGAATGGTATATTGAGATGATAGGTGACGTTACAGATTTAGGAAAAGATACTTTAAGAAGTTATGTAGACTTCCAAAGATTAGAGCGTGAATTAGAGTACGAAGGCTACTACGTAATTGACGGACACGTATTTAGACCTTACTAATGAGCTTAATTAGAAGAATATGGGACGTATGGACTAACTCAGCTCAGGAAGAGTTGATGGTTATGCTAGAAGAGTTTGCGTTTGATTACGACTACGACACTAGATTCTTAGCTGCCGTAGGTCAAATGGAGGACGCTATTTATGACGAAGATTACAATAGGTTAGAACTTTTATTTGAAAGGTCTGCACCTCCTTTGATCCGTGCTTTAGATAGAGAATTATTTTTAGAAATTATTGATGAAGCCAAATATGGCTATTAACCTATAGGCTAAATAAACGCCTTTATATATATAAGTATGAGCAAGTATAAGTTCGAAGAAGAAGTAGTTGAAGAAGAAAAAGTCGAAGAAACTACCGAAGTAAAAGAAGAGTCTGCCCCCGACTCTCACGAAGCATTCGTTAACATTTTAGTAGATATGGGGCTATCTGCTGAACAAGCCGAAGCAGTACACCAAATGGCTATGGATTTAATCGAAGCTAGTGAAGGTGAAGTTGTGGAGGAAAAAGTAACTGAAGAAGTGAAAGAAGAAGAAAAAGTTGAAATGTCAAGACGCTCTCGTAGAGGTATGCGTAAAGGCAAAAAGCGTTATTCAAAGTCACGTAGAGAGATGAGTTCTGAAGAATTATCTGACAGAAAGATTGCTCGTCTACGCAGACAGAATATCGAGTTGCGCAAGCAATTAAGAGAGTTTGGTCAGTCGCCTGCAACCAAACCACTTCGTAACGCTCCATTTGGAAATAGCGAAGAAGATTCTACTCAGCACACTATGGGTAAAAAAGCAAGTCAGGCATTTAATATGATTTCTAAAAATTTAAACAAGTAATGAGCTATTCTCGTTCACTATCACGTAGACGTAGGGACTTTGCTAATGACGGCCCAACCGTAAGCCCTGCAACTACTTACGCAGGAGTACACGCTACACCATTCGTAGCACCTGCTCTTAAACTCGCAGATACTCTTCAAAAGGGATTTGTGCGTCAAATCGACGGCATTCAAAACAAAGCCGTAATTTCTAACCTTAGCTCTACAGGAGTTATTCAAGCTGCAAATTGTTCTTGGAACGATAACGACTCACTAACGCTAGGCGAAAGAGTTTTAACTCTTACAGACCTTGCAGTTATGGAGGCACTTTGTCGTAAGACATTACTTCCTACTTGGGCAGGAATGACAGGAGCAAGAGAGACTATGACAGCAGGATCACCTGAGTTTGTAAACTTTTCTATGGCTACTGTTGCAGGTTACGCTGCACAAGGCGTAGAGGATTCTATTTGGAAAGGCTCGGCTGTATTTGCAGGTGGTTTCCTTTCTAACGACGGAACTTTTGACAACGCAGGCTACAACGCTTCTGTTTTAGGTACTGCTTCAGTTAATGAAAAGACAGTTACAGCAGGTGGTTTCAACGTTGCTTCTAGCCAAATTATTTCTGCTACAGGTGCATTCCACGAAGTTTACAATGATGCGGTAACTAATTGTCCTGCTATCTTGAATCGTCCTGACATTGCTTACTACTGCTCTCCAAAGACAGCAGGTAACTATATGACAGCTCTTGCTATTTCAGGTTCATTTCAAGGTGTGAATATGCAGTCTACAAACCAAGCGTTTGATACTCTGCAATACTTAGGTATTCCAATTCACGTTTGTCCTGGTATGCCTAATGACGCTCTAGTATTAACTTACGAAGAGAATCTAGTAGTAGGTTCTAACCTAAATACTGACTACACTACAGCTCAATACATTGACGCTTGGCAGTACGACGGATCAGACCAAGTTAAAATTGCTATGCGTTTCGGATTAGGTTGTCAAGTTGGTGTACCTGGTGACGTAGTTGTAGGTGCATACGCAGCAATCTTCGCATAATCGTTAACCTCTAAAATAGAATAAAATGGCTTGTGATTTAAGTTCAGGAAGAACGGTAGGTTGTAAAGACGGAGTTGGCGGTATTATCGCTGTCTTCATTGGCAACTACCAAGATATGGTAAACAACTCTACTTTCGCAGAGAGTAGTGGAGTAGTGAGTGCTATTGCTGCACAAACTTTTTACCAGTTTGATGTACGTCCCGAAACGTCAAGCCTTACTATTAACCTTCAGTCAAATCCTACTAATGGAACTACGTTCTTTGAGCAAAACCTATCTTTGGTTTTCCAAAAGCTAGACTCAACGGACATAGACGACATTAGAATCCTATGTACAGGTCGTCCTAATATTTGGGTGCAAACCCAAGACGGAGCGATTATGCTACTAGGAGCAGAGTTTGGAATGAATGTTACAGGAGGCTCAGTACAATCGGGTACAGCAATGGGCGATTTAACAGGTTACTCAATCGAGTTACAAGGAAAAGAAAAGGCGGTATGGTATCAAGCGACAGCTCCAACACTAGGAGACGCTAACTATCCACTTGACAATGTAACTAATGCGGTAGTATCTGCTTAATAAACTTGTTGATAATATAAATAAAGAGGGGTGGCTTTACGGCTACCCCTTTTTTAATTTACAATAGTATGACTAGACCTAGACTATCGGGCAATCGTTTAAAGGCTTTTAAGCACCTTACAAGCGACGAAGAGCGCATCCTAGTAGTGGGGGACTTGCATTGCCCTTTCGACCATCCTAGATACCTTAAACACGCTGTAGAGACGTATGGCAAGTATAACTGCTCACGGGTGGTGATGATAGGAGATATAATCGACTCGCACGCTTCCAGTTACCACGAAAGTGATCCTGATGGTATGAGTGCAGGTGATGAGTTACAGCTTGCTAAAAAGCACGTAGCAAAATGGTATAAGGCTTTCCCAAACGCTACAATTATCATAGGCAACCACGATAGGATAGTTTCACGCAAGGCATTTACAGCAGGCATACCTAAAGAGTGGATAAGAAACTATAACGAGGTATTAGGAACTCCAAATTGGAAATGGACTGAAAGACTTGTTATAGACGACATACAATTTGTTCACGGTGAAGGTGGTACGGCTCGCACAAAATGTAAAGCAGATTTAATGTCTACCGTGCAAGGGCATATTCATACTCAAATGTATACCGAGTATTTTGTAGGTGCTAACTATAAAATTTTTGGTTGTCAAGTGGGGTGTGGAATTGACCGAGAATCTTACGCTGCTGCATACGCTAAACACTACAAAAAACAGGCTTTGGGCGTGGCTGTTATATTAGGCAATCACACTTGTATAAACGTACCTATGGAGCTAGGCAAAAAAAAACAAACCGCATCTAAAGGGTTAGTCTTGTAAACGATTACACTTTTTTTATATAAATAGGTATGATACAAATTAACACTCAGTCAAGTAATAACATAGTACTTCAGCTCGAAGGATATTCTAGCGGTGAGGTAGATATTACGTTTACTAACCAATTAACTGAGAAAACGTATCAAATTTCTTTAACGCCTACAATATCTAATGATAGATATGTTCAGTTTGTTTACCCTATACAAACAGGCTCAAACTTATTAATTGAAGGTATGTATTTAGTTACCTTTGTGCAAGGAGCTAATACTAGAGCTACACGTTTAGCTTATGCTTCTAAAGGTGCTACACCTCTTAGCGAAAGTACATACACAGCTTACACAACTGGCGACTCAGATAACGACTACGTATATATTCCATAATGAAGACAAATTTATCGGTACTTAATTACCAAAGCACTAATACGCCTCAATTCGTAGAATCGAATAATAAAAAGTTTATCGAAATGGGTGGCGACAATCACTACCCACACTACCTAGAAGAGTTGTTTGCGTCTAGTTCTATTCACGGTGCTATAGTAAAGGGTTGCTCAGAAATGATTTACGGAGAAGGTTTAGACTCTCCTGACAAAGACGATAACGTTGAGCAATGGCTTAAAGTAAAACAAATTTTTAAAGACCAAGAATGTTTACGTCGTGGTGCTTTTGATTTAAAATTGTACGGACAATGCTATCTAAACGTAATATGGTCGCAAGATAGGTCTACTATATCTGAGGTATATCATATACCTGCATCAACTATTCGATGCGGTATTGCTAATGACGAAGACAAAGTAAATGTATATTACCATTCTACTGATTGGTATTCTAATAAAGAGCCTAACGCAATACCAGCTTTTAATGTAGCAGACAGAACGGCTGCAAGTCAACTACTACATATTAAACAATATAGTCCTTTAAGTTTTTACTATGGACTACCCGACTATCTTTCGTCTACTAATTACATACAAGTAGACGCAGATTTATCTGCATATCACAAGTCAAATATTACTAACGGACTTTTCCCTTCGTGTATGATTAACTTCCGAGACGGAGTACCTACACAAGAAGAACGTGCAGAACTAGAAAGACTTATCTATAACAAATTTGGTGGTGCTTCTAACGCAGGTAAAATACTAATGACGTTTTCTAGTGAACCTGACACAGCTCCACAAATTGAACCTCTTAATTTATCTGAAGCTCATAAAACCTATGACTTCCTTTCTAAAGAAGTTCAAACTAAAATACTTTCAGGGCATAGAGTTACTACACCTTTATTATTTGGAGTACGTAACGAGGGGGGAGGTTTTGGATCAAATGCCGAAGAAATGAAAGACGGCTACGATTTATACTTTAGAACAGTAATTAATCCTTTACAAGAATTGCTAGTAGACGGATTGCGTCCTATCCTAGCTGCTAGTTCTATAACGATTCCTTTATATATGAAGCCGTTACAACCTGCTTCATTCTTGCAGTTAGAAGAAATTAAAGACGTTGACGCTCTCAAGAAAGATAAAGACGCTTCATACAACGGAGCGCAAATTAGCTCAGGTGTAGACGTTATTACTAAGGTACAAGAAGGTATATTAACTAAAGAACAAGCTATTGTGTTCTTAGTTCAGATGCTACAATTTACTCCTGAAGTAGCTGAAGCCTTATTTGAAGAGGGTGCGTCAGCTATTACAAAACAGAAAGAAGAAGTAACAGAAGAAGAAATAGACGTTACAGAATTAAGCAAAGCACCTAACAAAATTTCTAAAGAAGACTCTACTGCGTGGTTAGAACATTTGTCTAGTAGAAGTTCAGAACTAGGTGTAGGTTGGCAACTATGGAAAACTGAAGCTGTAGAAGACGTAGCAAAAGACAGACACTTTCATTCCTTCAAAAAACTACATAGGGCATTTGACGACCAATCTTATGTCAATTATGAAAGTGACTCCGATTACGATGTAATTAGTCCTAATGGTTATTTGTTTGCTGTACGTTACAGCTATATGGAGAACGCTAAAACACCACCTGAAAACCCAAACTACAAAAGCAGAGACTTTTGCGAAACTATGATGGACTTGTCTAAGGGCGGTGCTATGTATCGTTACGAGGATATTGTAGAAATGGGCGACGACGGAGTAAACGGACAATTTGCACCAGCAGGTAAATCGACTTACGATATACTAGAATTTAAAGGCGGTTGTTTTTGCCGTCACGCTTGGCAAAGGAATATATTTATTTACGCACCTGACGGGGAAATAGCTGAATTCAGCGTAGACCAACAAGCCGAAATACAAGGTGACTTTGATTCTGTTATGCGTAAAGTAGGTGACAATCCTTACGTAGTAAACGAAGGTTACGAAACTTTAGCACCTATAGATATGCCTGACAGAGGCTCACTAAAATACCCTAACCCTGTAAACTAATGGCTACAACTTTATACATTTCAGCAAGTAAGCTAAAGCGAGATACAGCTCTCGGATCAACAGTAGACGACAACCTACTGACTCCTTATATTAACATAGCTCAGGATAGGTGGATTTTACCTGCATTGGGTACGGAGCTTGACAACTATTTGAAAACTCAAATACAATCAGGCTCGGCATTTACAGGAGCTTATAAGACTTTAGTAGAAGATTACATACAGCCTGCTTTAGTTCAGTTTGCATTTTGTGAAGTTGCCTACGTAGTTCGTTTGCGTTTTGCAAATAACTCGGTTAGCGTACCTTCGTCAGAACAAGGTTCGCCTGCAACTATTACCGACATTAAAGAGGTAGTAACTAGATCAAATGAAATAGCTATGTTCTATCGTGAGCGTATGATTGATTATATACAAAACAATCAATCAGGCTTACCTCAATATTCTCAAAACACAGGTGCAGATTTAGCACCTTCTCAACGCAATTACTTTGGAGGACTCAACGTATATCCGAAAGTTACCGACGACAACCAACTCAAAGCACTCGCAGGTGCGCTCGGTATCAAATATTTTAACTCTTAAAAACCACGCCAAACTAAAGGCGTATTTAAAGAAATGGCAACAAAACTCACAGACTTAGCAGCTTTAGGCGGTACACCTGCTTCGGGTGATTTATTTACCGTAGTAGACGTTAGCGACACTTCAGGAGGTGCAGCAGGAACAAGTAAAAAAGTAACCTACGCAAATCTAGGTATAGGTGGTGGTGGAAGTAGCGGTGGCAATATAATATCGGGAGGTGCTAGAATGAATGTAAGCACAGCACAAGACGCAGGCGCAAAGTGTATGATGTGGGGAGGTTCTTTAGGATTCTGTTATTATATATGGTCTTCTAATGCTGGTGACAATCCTTTAACTACTGGCGGTGATTTAGGCACACCAGGTTCAACTCAAATGACAGTAGACCTAGATGCCATTACAAACGGACTTTTTAGAGTACCAAATGCAGGAACTGCAAGTTTATTTGTTAATCAAGAGTTTGATTCGTCTGCGGAGGTTGCAGGAGTTGTTATGCGATACTTTATGTACAAGTGCGATAGCGCAACTGTAACGGCACTAGAAAATGGTACAGGCGACACAGGTTCCTTAACAGCAACACTCGTTGCAAGTGCAAAGGTTACTGTGCCTGCTTCGTCACAGAATATTAAACCAATGGTTGTTACTTCATCTAACGGCGTTTCTTTGGCTGCAGGTGATCTTGTTTTTGGTTGCACAGTATATGACGGCACAGTTAGTACAACTCAATTCTTTCAAACTAATATCCAAATGTTTACAACGTAATGGCTAGACTAATTGATTACGATACAGACAAGAATGCTCACGACGACATTCTAAACGACAAGCCTAGTGGCAAAATGACAACGACACAACTACAAGCTAAAGTAGAAAAGCTGTACGACCTTGTTCACGACTATATAGAGTTTTACCATACTAAAAGACCTGACGCAAAATAATGGACATTACACACTACGAAATAGTTGCTTTAGCTACAGGTTTACTAGGCACAGTATTTAAGTTTCAAAGAGATTACACTATCTTAACAGCTAGGGTAGTTGCCCTTGAAAAGCACGAAAACGAAGTAAAGGAATTACTTAGAAACTTGTGCGAGGGTATGCAGGAAATTAAATTACTACTAGCAGAAAAAGGTATTAAGTGAAGCTAAGATACTTTGATACTAGCGAGTTTGATTGTCCGATAGCAGGTCAAGGTGACAAGATGGATAAGAACTTCTTAAAGGCACTTGACGAGGCTAGGCATATAGCTTCAACACCGTTTA
>CERN01016692.1_pt1 | contig 10165 bp, 2 predicted proteins | sample 530761 | NCBI WGS metagenome assembly CERN01 (sample SAMEA2620947, study PRJEB7988) | marine metagenome | isolation source: saline water (ENVO:00002010), including | reverse complement strand
TTTTTCAAAGTTCTTATTAGGCTCAAATACAAACCTTGATAATAAATCTCCTTCTTTTATTCTAGATTCATTACCCTTTGTATAGTACTTTTTTATGTTTTCTTGTGTGCTTTCTAGTGTAGGACCATAATTCATACCTAGTTCCCATAGATATACACCTAAAGCATCTAATTGTTGATCAGTCCATTCTGCTTGCCCTTGCGCTTTTTTTACAATATCCCATGCTTTTCTAATACGTTTTACTTTTTCAGGTTTTACAGATATTTTATCTTTATCTGATATATACACAGCTCTAGGATTCTCAATTGTGTATTGTACAGCATTATCTCTAAAGTCTCTTCTAGTTTTTATAGCTACATTGCTTTGATTAGAATTTATAATTACATTTCTAAATCCACCATCAGTTGCTTCTTGTTTAAATAGTAAAAACTTTTTATATGTATTTTTAAAAGCAGAGAAGATAGCTGCTTTCTCTCCAGGCTTTAATGCTAGTAATTTATTTACAATCTCTTTTACTTCAGGTTTATACTCTGAGTAATAATCTAGTTTAGAAATCATTGCATCAAAGTCTGGTTGACCTACAGCTGCTTCTGCTATAATAGCATAGACTCTATCTGTAGGTAATGTCTCAGGATACCCTAAACTATTTTCACCTACTACAATGTTACTTATAATAGCTTTTGCTTTTGATGATAGTTTATTTTGCGGATTGTCTTCTAGCCTAGAGTTATTATATATTCTTATATACTCATCATCTATCTCCTCTAGTAAAGAATAGCCGTCTCTTAGCCTCATGTTATATCTAGAGAAGCTGTCTTTTAGTATATCTCTAACGCCTATAGTTTGTATATTACCTAGCGCATCTTGTGTAGATTCCCATTGATCATAAGCACTAATAAACACATCAAACATAGGTGCTAAACTTATGTTTTCTTCTTCTATCTTTTTTACAAAGTTATCATAACCATTCTCACCCATGTTAAGAGTTCTAAATAACTCTTTAGCTTTTTCAATATCTATAGTATTGTTAAATGCTGCTAATAAAGTTTTATCTTTTAGTGTATTAAATATAATATCAGCATTATCAACACCTGCTTTTATTTTTAAGTTGTTTGTAAATCCTATAAGAGTATTTATAAGTTCTGATTGTATCTCTGCATTTTCTGCCTCTGTTCTATTTAAATCTAGTATTTTGTTTTGTTGTTTATCTGATAGAGCAACAGGAAAACTTTTTAATTTGTTATTTATAAACTCATATATACCTATACCAGCAAACAGTCTAGGCTCATTGTTTTCATCTAGGTTATTAGCAAATCTTTCTACTTGTGTTATGCCTTCTTTTTCAAAATCAAACCCATAGAATTTTTTAAACTCTTCTCCATACACACTTTCATATATAGCATCTGCTTGCGCTCTAGAACCTACAGCGTCTCTTAGGCCTTTTAAAAGTTTTGAATCTTTACCATTAGGTAATATGGCTCTACCATTTTCTATTCTACAACTCATTATTTACAATTCTTTTTGTTAAATTTATCTTTAAAACCTTTTGGAGCTTTGTCTACAGCACTTACTTCTACTTGTTTTTTCATAGATGTTAAATCTGTTTTATCTACAACTTCTTGTTTTGTTTCTCCTATTACATTACCTCTTTCAAATGTAACTTTAGGATTGTTAAATAAACTTTCACCTATCTTAACAGCGTCAATACTAAGTATAGAATAATGTCCCGTACCTTCTACCCTGTCTCCAACCTCTGCAGGACTAAATAAATACTCTTGGTAGTTATCATATCTTCTTTGAGGATCTACAGGACTAAAGTATTCTTCTGTACTATTAGCAAGTTGTTTATCTACATGATATTTTTTATTACTTAAAAACAAATTAAAATCTTCTCCTAAGTTAAATTTTAAATCTGTAGTATTTCTTTTACCTTTATTTGTATACATCTCATCTTGTATACTAACAATATCAAAGAAAGCTTTATTCTCAGGATTACTTAGAGCTTTTGTCATTTCTGTTTCATTAATACGTATAAGCTTTCTAAGTTTAGGACTGTAGTATACTATGTATTTATCGCCATTTTCAAAAGTGTTAAACTCTAAAAAGCTAGGATTATCATTACCTCTTCTTTGTTGACTAGCTGCTACAATTTCTTTAGCTGCATCATAGTTTTTTTCTAATACTAAATCAATTACTTTTTGTTGTGCGTCTTCAGATAAGTTAGCTGTACTTGTTATATATATTCTTGCTTTTCCTCCAGGCACATTCTCCGGTCTTACAACTACAGCTACTTGATCTATTCTTCCTTCTGCTTGTTCACGTTGCGCTTCTCTTTGTATCTTAGGTAAATCTGATTGATTCTTTTCATCACTAACAGGTGATACTTCCCATTGTACAACATCTGTTTCTCCAGGAGTACCTGCAGTAAATGCTAATAATACATTCTCAGTCTTACCATTACCTATTACATCTTTTATATTAAAAAAGTAACTAGTGTTTGATGCTTCTGAAAGCACAGCATTATTATAATTATTAGCAACTACTTTTGATATTTTTGTAGTTACTTTTTTTCCTAATAATGCTGTTCCGTCAATTTGTTCTCTAATATATTCTTTTAGTAAGAATAATCCAGGATTTCCTATAGGCATAGATTGTAAAGGAGTATTATTAATATAGTTTTGCACTATATCATCTATTACTTCTTGAGCTGTTATTGTCTTTCTACCTTTACTACGAAGTATTTTATTAGCATTAGCTTTTTTTCTAATTCTATCAAGAACATCTGCATATAATTTTTCCATTTCTTCGTAAGTAACCTTTTCTTTTCCATAGAAAGGAGATCCTTTACTTTCTGTTTCACTATTATACCTATCTGTCATTCCCCGTAATTCCTCGTTTTGTATACGTTCAATCTCTACTTGTCCTTCAGTCTCTCTTATTTTTTGTACTAGTGCCTTTCTCTCATCACTCTTATTAGCTTGTAGTTTACCTACTATTGTATCTCCTATCTTTACATAAATAGGCGTTTGTTCAATTTCTGTTGGTTTACCTTTATGATTTTCTACAAAGAAATCATTTTCTATTATTACAAACTCTACCTCGGTTCCTTCTGTCTCTCCTAATAAAGGCTCTTGACTAATAATTATAGGCTTACCATTTACAGTATCTCCTGTAGAACCATCAGGCACACCGTTTTCATTTACACCTACCTTCTTATCACTTACCCATATAGTAGGATCTACTGCTAATTCTAGCCCCAACACAGGAGTTTCGTTGTTATCATTCTCCACACTAACATCGTCAAATATTTCTAGTTGACTAGTATCTGTAATTACAACTTCTCTTTTTGCAGGCTCAGGTTCTTGCTGTACTGCATCCACTTCTTCCTCTTCTTGTGTTTCTTCTTGTTCTAATATGTCAGCTATAGTTTGAGCATCTGGATCTTCTCCTATAGGTGTTTCTTTTTCTGCTTGTTGTTTTTCTAACTTTTCTAATTTTTCTATAGCGTTGACTAGTCCCACTCTTTCTGTGTCACTAAGATTAGATGTGTCTATTGCTTTAAGTAATCTAAGTCTATTTTTTGCAGGTAAGTCTTTATCTTTAGATAAGTATTTATCTTCTGCTTCTTTTTCTTGACGTTTTAAATCTTGGAACTTTTGCTCTGCATCTGCTTTTGTTTCTCCTTCAGCATCTTTTACATTATTTTTTATATCTTCACTAGTTTTAGCTTCCTCAACATTCTTTTTATCTTTAGAATCTTTTGCTTTTTTCTTTGCAGCTTCTACATTCTTTGCTACTTCATCTTTAAATTGTTCTTGAGCAAAAGTATCTGAGCTAAGTTTTATATGAGCTTCAACAGTTTCTTGATTTTCTCTTAGCAATGATAAATAATCTTGAGCTTGCTTTTTAAAGTCTGCTATCTTTACAGGGTCTACATTATTTTTTACAAGAACTTGTAGTACTTCATTTAGTCTTTTTCGAGTATTTTCTTGCTCTTCTGCAGCACTATACTCTAAAATATTTTCTCCACCAAATTGTGGTAAAGCTAAAATATCTTTTAGAACACTTCCATTATTTAGATTAACTGTGCTATCTAACAAAGCTTGCATATTATCATGTATGCTTTTTAATCTACTGTTTCTATTCTTTATGCTACCCATACCTAGTATAAGCTGTGCACGTAGTGCTTCTCTTCCTTGATAAACAGCTTCTTCAGCTTTTCTTTCTTCTTCTGTCATTCTCATTCTAGGAAGACCGGTTTTTCTATCTGCTGGCGGATAAGCTTCGTTTATACTATCATATGTTTCTTTAAAACTTTGATACTTCTTTTTAGCATTATCTATTATTTGTTGTTTTGATTTACCTGTTTGTTTTTGTATAGATTGTTCAGTATCATACCCAAAAGCTTTTGCAAATTCTGAGTCCTCTAAAGATGCAGCATCGTCTAGCTTTTCCATAAATACATCAAAGCCTCCATTTTGTAAAGCTTCAAATGCATTGTACATTATAAGTTTGTTTTGTGCATCTTTGAAAGCTTTTATATCACCGCTTTCTCTTGCTTGTTCCATTTGCACTAAAGCAAGTGTCATAGCATTTGATGTCATTCCTTTATTAGCAGCGTTTCTTAAAAACCCTCCATTTAGTAAATCAGTTAAATACTTAGCATTCTTTTGTCTTTGTGCATATGGTTTTTGTATAGCGCTCTGTACTCCAGAAACACCTCCCCCTACAATTGCTCCAACTAGCATTGACTCTAAACCTTCTTGTGTTCCAAACGTTTCATTAATTCCATGTAATATAGATTCACTCATATCTGCAGCTCCTCCATTAAAATATTTATCTGTATGATAATCTATTGCTCCTGTTTTAGACGCAAACTGCCATCCTTCTTGAAATGCTTCTGTTAAAGATCCTTGTGCAAAAGGTTTTAATCTGCTCAAACCTGTTCTAAAAAGACCTCTTTCTCCTATTGTATTTACAACTTTTTTAGTAGCATTATCAAAAGCTACGTCTGGTCTTAGTTTTCTTGCAGTGTTAAATCCTGCTACTTGTTTACCAAACATAAATAGGTTTGTACCAGCTAATACTGGTAATTGTGCTAGGAAATCTGCATTACCTGCAGCATAAGAAGCATTTAATATATCAGCACGTACTTCATCTCCTAATTCAAACTCTCTTTCTAGATTTCTGTCTTCTAATTCTTTTTCTATTAATGCATCATACGCTGATTTTTGTGCTTCTCTTGCTTCTACTGAAGCTTCTGCTAATGACATATATAATCCCATTTCTAACATGTTAGCAGAATTAAGTAATCCTTGCGCTCTACTAGCTTTAAAAGTTTTGTCTGCTAGTTTTGTACCAGTTGTAATAGCTTTTGATACATCATATATATTTTTAGCTCTTTGTGCTTTGCCTACTGCCCCTGCAGTTCTCATGATAAGCCCTGTGCCTCCTGTTAACCACATAGTAGCAATAGACCCTATACTATATCCTACACCATTTAATACTGTATCTGCCCAAAAGTTAGCAGTACCTAGTTTTTGACCTGTAGTCATATCCATCTCTGCTTGTGTTCTATAATTAGGCATAGCATCACGCATCCAATCATTAGCTTTGTCTATACTTTGCCCTATAAAATTATCATAGTAATACCCAGAGCCAAATGCCATTTCACCTAATCCTGCTATTACACCAAGTGTGTTTTCTACTACAGCTCCTGCAGTTGTAACTAATCCTTTACTTAAACCATTTAACCACTTTTCTCCTGTGCTTTGATTTTTTGCTCTTTGATCATCCCAATTAAAAAATCTAGTTGTAGGTACATCGTATTTCTCATACTTAGACAAATCATCTGTGTATATATTTGTAAAGTTTATAGTATCATACGGATCTATTCTAGAGATTCTGTCTAAAGGTTTTTTAGCTATGTCTGGATCATAGTATAAATTTATACCTCCACTAGAAGATGTAGGCTCTTGTAAATTAGTTCCGCTATTTATTGTTATAGGTATGCCCATTAATATATATAGTTTTGTATTCCTTTCTCTTCTACAAATTTTTCAATGTATTCTAATCCTGCTTTTTCACTCATACGTTTATATGTGCCATCTTTTTGTCTTATGTGTACAGGAAATTCTGGATCACTATTGTATTTAAACATTACACCTTGAACTTCTTGTGTACCTTTTGACGCGTCTTCTGGATCAATTTGTTCTTCGTAGCTAAATAGTTTAGGAGACCATTCATCTACATTTGCCCACTCACCTCTAGCATATACGGCTCGTACCTTATAACCGGTTGATGCAGTATATTCATCTACTGAAGGCATACCAATCTGCTTAGCATTTATATTGTACATTTTAATTTTACCTTCACTTTTAACAGCTATAGCCATAAGAGGAGTTCCATCCATCATAGATATGTTTGATAATCCTGATAATTCTGGAACTATTTCAAAGTCTTTTCCTTCATAATCTGCTTTCATTGCATCATCCCACTTTATACCTTCATTACTTCCATCAGTATAAGTTATAAAGTCTCCAGGAATACCCTTAGCTATAGTTTCTCTTATTTCTTTTCTAGTTTCTTCAGTCTTATCTCCAAAGCTTGTAGCTATAGTATTATCAAATTTAATTTGTTGAGTATTTAAATGCTCTTCTATTTTCTTTTCAGTTTTATTTTGGTCTTTATTGTACATTTCAAGTAACCTCAAATAACTTTCACCTAAAGATAAATACTCGCTAGAAACCATACCGTTATCATCTGCTAATGCAGATAAAGCATTGTTTTTATAACGAATAGCTACAGTTGTTTCACCTTTTAGTTCTATTCCATTTGCTTGAACTAAAGCTTGCATTAAAGTTTTTTGCATTGGATGTCCTTTTAGTATACCTTGACTAGTTGACATGTTATCTTGTTCTGAAACATTATCTCTTAACCAATCCATTGCATCTTTAACTGTTGCATCAGCTGGTAAAATAGCTTGATTGTCAGTACCTCTATTTATTATTTCCCCAGTATTTGAATCAGCCACCATACCTATTGTATGTATAGGAAGTTGTAAAGCCTTAAGCAACATATTACCATCAACATCTGTAGGGAATCTTTCTGTTTGCTTATATCTTGGATTTGTTTTAGTAGCATAAGTATCACTAACTTCTGCGTCATATTCTTCTTTACTTTGACCTCCTGTTGCGTTTTTTATTGCATCCTCTAGTTGAATCTCCATTAAATCTACATTATCTTGATGTCTCTTAACTTGTTTAGATTGAGCTAATATATCTTGAGGAACTAAATTATACTTTGCAGCTAATGCATTTATATCTGCTTCTGTATTAGCATTTAACATATCATTATTAAATTCAGTTCCAAACTGACTAGTTCTTTCATCTAAATAGTTTTGAGATTCAAGCTGGAATGCTCTCTTAGATTTTAAAGTCTTACCTCCTAATACTTCAGCAGTTAAAGAATCACTAACTTCTCCTGATAGAATTACTTGATCATTATTTTGTGATGATCCAACTCCCTCTTTATCTATTACTGAAATATCTTTGTCAACAAATACATTGCTATATACATACTTATTTGTAGCAGACTTCATATACTGATTGTTTAAATCATTACGAGTCATAGATTTTAAAAGATCTACACTATTCATAGTCTTTTGTTTTTCTAAAATACTTTCTTTTAGTTCTTTTTGAGATTTAATTGCTTCTTTTTTCTCGTCAGCCGTAAGTTTTTCTAAACTAGGTATTTTAGCAATCATCTCATCTATTTTTACAATAGATTCATTTATTTTTTCTGTAGCTTCTTCTTGACTAAACATATAAGTATTAAGATCTGCTTCTTGATTTATAAAACCTGCTACATCTTGTCTACGTAAAATATCCTTAGTTACACTCTCTACTACATAGTCTGGTACCTCTACTATTTTTTCTCCTTGCTTAATTTTCCAAACAGCTCCATCTGCCTTTGGATCTCCAGTCATAGTTCTAGAAGAAAGGAATACATCAAAATCACCATCTCTTAATTCAAATCCTTTAATCCCTTTTTCTCTTGGTATTACATCTTTCATTGCTTTTTGAATCTCAGCATTAACATCTACAAATGCAGTAACATTTGCTCCTTTAAAATATGAGTCTCCATCAATAACTCCTGTTGCACTTTTCTGTATACCTTTATATTTAGATAAAGACTGCGCTAACTTTCTTTGTTTTATTGAATCAGTTATATCACCTTTAGCTACTCTTTCTGATAACATCTTTTCATATGCAGTATATAAATCTTTACTCTTTTTAATAGGAGTATAGTCTTTAATAAAGTTCATAGCGTCTGTATGAATAGTCATTCCTAGGTTTTCATAGTCTTTTCTAGCTGCTCTCTCTGATATATTATTATTGTAAACTTCTGCAAGACTATTCATTTGTTCTTTGTCTTTATCTAAAGCATCCATGTTCATAACAGAAGTTGACAATGCATCATCTGCTTTCATGTTCTCTAAAAACATTTGTCTCTTTAACTGATTAACCTGCACAGATCCTGTGTCTCTGTATACTGATTGATATTGTGGTAGTTGATATTTTGCCATTAGCTTGCTAGTTTTTTTAGTGTTTCTAAAGTAAGTTTATTAATTTCATCATCACTCATGTTAGGATTTTGACTCTTTAAATATCTAGACATTATATCTCTCTGGTATATACCATCAGATCCCATAGCTTTTGCTAGTCTTTCCTGTGATTTATATGCCATTAAATCTCCTCCTATTCCTGCAATACTTTGTGATAGATTAGTAACAATATTAAGTCTTTTTTGTATCTTATCAATTTCTGCTTGATTTGCCATTTGTGTATTAGCAGCATCCACAGCTTGTTTTCTCATTGCTTCTTTTTGTATCATCTGTGCATTTATAGTTGCAGCTTTTAATTCATTTGCAGCATTCATTGCATCTGCTTTAAACTGACTTTGTTTAGTCATTGTCTCTGCTTTTAGTTTATCCGCAGCTTCTCTTGCTCCTATCTTGTCTAAACCTTCTATCTTCTTAGCAAATAAAGCTTGTCTATTACTTTGACTTCCAGGTCCTAATCCTGCTGTATCAATGTTTTCTTGTTGTCCTTGGTAAGCACGAGCTAACGACGCTCTAGCTGCATCTTGTGTAGGAGCATCAAATTTTTGACCTTTAACTCTGTCAGCCATTATAGGAGATGTAAAACCTGGCTCATAATCATACTGTGTTAGTTCTTCTGGTTTTGTAAATGCAGCAGTTATAGCAGGTAACAATTGCACTCCAGCTGCTATCTTAGCTTCAAGCGGCATACCTGGATTTAATTTTCTAGCTAGTCTGTTTTGTTCTCTTTCTTTTCTTTTATTAAACTGCTCTTCACTTAGTATACCTCTTTTAAATAATCCTATTCTATCATTTGGAAGTTCTCCTGACATTTCTATTCTAGCTAAGTATGAATCATATGTGTCTGCATCACTGTTTGCTAAAGCTATTTCTTCTTCAGACATTTTAGGTAAAGTTATTTCTGTTTCAGGCATCTCTACGCTTGTTACTGGTGGAGGTGGTGGTTTTATTGAACTTTGAAAATAATTATCACGTTGTAATCCATCAATTGTTATTGGCTCTAATTTTACAAGCTCTGGAGAAGTAACAAAAGGATCACTAGATAATTCATTATATTGTCCTTGTTGTTCTGGTGAAAGAGTTTGTCCTCTATCAATAAAAGTTTGTAAGTTTCTAAACATTCTTCTTCTTTGTTCTGCTATAGGAGGTCTCCTTTGTTCTCTTAACTCCATTTGATTTTGATACTGTGGTAATTGTTCTGTTAAGATATTTGGATTATATATCTCTTCACTGTAAGTAGGATACTGATCCATAATCGCATCTAAATTAATATTTACACCTCCTGTATCATACTGTACTACACCTCCTAGTTTAGCTACTTGATTAGGATCTCTACCTGCAGCTTTCTCTTGCATTCTAGCTAGCATATTTATATCTTCTTGACTACCGCCCATTGCTAAAATGTTTTTATGCATATCAGCATATGACTTACCTCCTTTCTTTAGATAAGAAGAAAAGAAATAATCACGTTTACCACCATGTTTCATACTAACCTGGTCCATAGTTTCTCCATCCTCTACTTCTGTTTGCTGATCTACCATA
>CERN01007599.1_pt1 | contig 10199 bp, 10 predicted proteins | sample 530761 | NCBI WGS metagenome assembly CERN01 (sample SAMEA2620947, study PRJEB7988) | marine metagenome | isolation source: saline water (ENVO:00002010), including | reverse complement strand
CGGGTTTCGGTCCGGGTGCTTTTCTCCCGTTGACCTGTCTCTTATGCCATACACAAAAGAACAAATCAAGAACTTTTTTGAAAAAAAGCACATTCATATGTTAAATCGGGTTTCGCAGCAGCAAAAGCGGCACGACAAGCAACGCTGAACAGGCAGCAAGATCACCTAAATCGGATGTACTATATTTGCCTTCCTCATGCAGGACACTGATCGCCCCGATTGACTTGCCCATCGCAACCACCGGGACACTGAGGCAGGCAGAACAGCCCAGACTTTTAATCAGTTCATGATCTGGGAACGCCTCGCGCATGGCCGTTTCGTTTTTTCCGAACCATGGCGTCTGATCACGCAGAACGGTTTGCCCCCACTGTGTCGGTCCCATCTTCTTTTTTGCCGATGTCGGATATTTTTCCGGATTATTTGACCAGACGCGACGGCACATATCGTCGCCATTATCCCAGGCAAAGAACGTCATCAGACGGGGTTTAAACCGGCAATCATAAAGATCGGCTATCGCATCAAGTGATGCTTCGGGCTGGGCTTTCGCCGCATATGCCCCCGCCAGTCGAACAAGATCAATATCAGTCATAAAGAGTACTCGGCAACCAAAGGGCAATTTCAGGAAACCAGACAAGCAGGGCAATCGCGCCAAGCATCAGCAGGAAGAACGGGAACGCATATCTTGCCACCCGGCCAACAGACTGCCCTGTCAGGCTTTGCAGAATAAACAGATTGAAGCCAACGGGCGGTGTGATCTGGCCCAGCTCAACCGTCACAATCAGAAAAATGCCGAACCATACCGGATCAATCCCGGCCTGCATCGCCAGCGGCAATGTGATCGGCAAACTCATGACGATGATCGAAACACCATCAAGAAAAAGCCCGAGCACAAGATAGAACAGCGTCAGAACCACAATCAGCATCGAAGGGGACAACTGCCATTCACCGATAGTGCGCGCAATTTCACTTGGAATATGCAGATAGCCCATCGCGGTCGACAGAAAGGCTGCTGCAATCAGGATCGAACAGATCATTGCACTGCTGACCACGGCCCCAAGCAGGGTCCGCACCAACATCGCAACCGAAAACTGGCGCAGGCAGATGGTAATCACAATCGCACCGAACACACCAACAGCTGCGGCTTCCGACGGGGTCGCAATCCCGGAATAGATTGCCCCCAGTACAATCACCATCAGGGTGATAATCGGCAGCAGATCGATAATCGCCCCAATCAATTCCAAAGGCTTGAACCGTGCCTCTGCCTTTGGGGCAATGCCAGGTTTCAGCACGGCACGAAAGGCAATATAGCCAGAAAAGAGCGCAGCGATCATGATGCCCGGCAGAACACCGGCAGCAAACAGACGGCTGATCGAAACCTCGGCCAGGATGCCATAGACGATCATCACGATTGACGGAGGGATCAGCAATCCGAAGCTGCCAGCCCCGGCAAGCGAGCCCAGCGATAAAGATTGATCATAGCCACGACGCGAAAGTTCCGTTGTGGTGATTTTACCCACCGTGGCCGCCGTGGCAGCACTAGAGCCGCTAACTGCAGCAAACATGGTACAGCCCAGTACATTTGTATGAAGCAATCTTCCCGGCAACCAGTTCACAAATGGTGTCAGGCCCCGAAATATCCGATCGGAAATATCTGTCCGGAAAATGATCTCCCCCATCCAGATGAACATCGGAATGGCGGCCAATTCCCAGGTCGTGGAGTATCGATAGACAATATTGGCAGCAATGGTACCGATGCGCGATATATCCATACCGGCAAGTAGGGCAAGTGACAAACCACTCACCGCCAGAAGCCCGACAAATATCCAGACCCCGAGCCCAAGGAACAAGAAAATCAGTGCAAGAACCAATCCCGCAGCAAGAAGTGCATCCATGATAAAACCCGTTTTTTTTAATTACAGTTTCAGCGCGCGAAACGACATGATTTCAAAGCGTTTCGGCATCTGATGCACGATCGGGGATTGCGATGAATTGTCTGATCAGAAGCGCGATCAACTGAAGAAACAGCAAACAGAGCCCGGCAAGAATGATCCCCTGAGGTATCCACATGGGCATTTCGGCAATACTGCTGCTAACGGTATTTCGGGCCCAGTCGCGCGCAACCCGGACCCACATGAAAGAAATCAGAAGCCAGGTCACACCAAGACCGACGACGCAGCTCAAAGCTTCAAGAAACTTGCGATGCCTGCCTGACACATGCCCAAGGAGCAATTCGACGCGAATGATGCTTCCCTCGCCCAACGCATAGGGCAACGCCAGAAAGGTTGCCGTTGCAACGCCATAACCAACCATTTCATCCATGATAAAGGTCGAACTGTCGAAAACCGTTCGCAGAACAATCTCAAAAAGAATGAACAATACCATTGCTACCAAGGTTATGGCGGCCAGGGCAGCTCCCAGCTTGGACAGGCTTTCGATGAATTTGACGACAGATTTCATGATACTATTCGCGTTGAGCGTACCGGGCACAGTATCACCATGCCCGATACCGGTTCAAAGATATCGAGCCCTACTGTGCAAGCAGCTCGTGATAGGTGTCCAACAGTGTCTGGGCATCGTCGCCCACGCGTTCTTTCCACTGCTCAACTTCCGGGGCGGCAGAAGATTTCAGCAGCGACAAAAGATCCGCCGAAACGCCGGTTGTAACGGTTACACCATTTTCGGCAAGCTTGGCGTAGTTGGCTTTAACCCGGGAATCCAGAGCCTCCCAACCGAATGTTTCCGCCTTTTTTGCGGCATCAAGAACAGCTTTCTGACCTTCTTCACCAAGATCATCAAAGGCATCGCGGTTCATGTGCGTGACCTGAAGCGGAAGCGCATAGTTTACTTCGGTAAAATCGGACAAATATTCCCAGAACTGCGACCCGGCACCGCCGTCAGCCGAGGTCAGAACAGCATCGATGCCATTGGTCGTCAGCTGCGGAACGATGTCGCCCCAGCTGAGCTGAACCGGTGACGCGCCCGCATTCTGGAGGGTCTTGGTACCGGGGGTGTCATAGGTCCGAATTTTCAGACCTTTAAGTGCATCTGGTTTATCAATCGGCTTGTTGGCCCAAAAACCAGAAGCCGGCCAAGGTGCGGCATAGAGGAAAACCTGATTGTCCTCTTCGAGCGCCTTTTCATAAAAGGGCCGGGTTGCTTCATAAAGTTTGCGGGTATCTTCAATCGAGGTCGCAATGAATGGCAGCGACGAAACCAGGAAGATTGGATTGATCCCTGACCATGCGCCCGAGAAGGATGACGCAAGCTGTACCGCACCATCCCCGACAGCGTCATAGTGATCGACCGATTTATAGCCCAATGCACCACCATGATGGACGGTGACACTTATGTCGCCATTGGTTTCTTCGCCAAGCGTTTTGGCAAAAAAATCTGCCGTCTGGGCGTGAATGGAGCTTACCGGATATTCGCTCGACATATCCAGGCTGGTTTCGGCATGAGCGCCGGTAACGCCGATCCCGAGTACGACCGCAAGGACCGGAAGGGTAACGTTCTTCATTGCACTTTCCTTTTTTTGAAATTCGGTGATCTTCGAACCGGACTTACAGGGAACCTGTATTTTTAAAAATGCGGCCACCCTTCATGATCAGCGGCATATGCACGCCCTGACGGGTCAGCAAGGACAGGTCGTCGAGCGGATTTCCGTCAACGACAATAATGTCGGCAAATGCGCCCGGCGCGATCACACCGATTTCACCCTCCTTGCGCAACACCTTTGCTGCATCAATGGTAGCAGACCGGATGACATCCTTTGCAGGCAGGTAACGACCGCGCAGCAGGAATTCCTCGGACTGGTGGTCATGCATCTCGCCCAGAAGGTCTGAACCATACCCCATGACGACACCCGCCTTATGCAGATGGGTCAGGCATTCAAGACCAGCACCACGAACGTCTTCGATTTTGGCAACCGATTCCTCAGGCAAGCCAAACCGGGCACCTTCACGCGCCAGCAAGTCATAGGTGATATTTGTCGGGATCACGACGGCCCCCGCTTCGCGGATCAGCTTGGCCGTTTCCGGCTTCATCAGATTGGCATGTTCAATGGATTCAACACCGCACTCAAGCGCACGGCGAATGGCCTCGTCGGTATAGAGATGCCCCGAAACATAAAGCTGTGCATTCTTGGCTTCTTCAACCGCGGCCTTAAGCTCCTCGGTTGAGAAGGCCAAAATTGCAATCGGGTCGGTCGGAGAAGAAACACCACCATTTGCCATCACTTTAATGAAATCGGCCCCTCCCTTGATCTGTTCGCGCGCTGCGCGGCGGACTTCATCAACACCGTTCACAACCACGCCAAGCGAACCGATCTGATCTCTGTAATAGTCAACAGACCGCAGACTGTGGCGTCCGCGATAGTCGGTATGACCACCGGTCTGCGACAGGGCCTTGCCACAAATCACGAGACGCGGCGCAGGCAGACCATCCTGCTCAACCGCTTCGACCAAACCGTAATCAGCCCCCCCCAGATCGCGCACGGTCGTAAAACCGCGCATCAACATGCGTTCCATGATCTTTGCCGAACGCAGCGCGACCAAAGAGTTCGGAAGGTCCGCGTTTTTGCCAAGATTTGTGGTGGTTGCGATGACATGCACATGGCAGTCGATCAAGCCTGGCATCACAGTCTTGCCACGCACATCCATAACTTCTGCATCCGGCGATGTGGCATCGGCCGATACTTCACAAATGCGATCATTTTCAATCAGGATGTTGAGCGGCTCCGTCGGTTCGGCAATCGAGCCATCAACAATACGGGCATTTTTAATCAGTTTTAAGGTCATGATCTTTCTTCTCTGGTGGAGCAAGCGGAGATATCGATACCCAATCCGTTGGCAAACATCTGACGAAGCAGCTGGCGCCAGAAGGACAGGAGTTCATCGAAATATTCGGTATCTTTGCGGACAATGGTCTGTGCCACCATGCCGCGAAACAGGCACATTGTTGCGTTCAGGACGACTTCTGCCTGTCTTGGATCAGCATGGTATCGGCGCGAAATAATGGCCCAAATTTCGTTGAGAGAGCTGTGAAAGCCTTGAACAACCGGTATGAGGCGCGTTTTGAAAAGCGCGTTGTGGCGCATTTCCGGTAGCCATTCCAAAGTTACATAAAACAGGCCATCCGCCATCAAACGCCACAGATAATCAATAATCTCATCAACAGAAATATCCTTGTCTGCGTTCTGTTCAACATATCGGCGCGTGGTTTCGATGGCTTCCTTGAGCTGATATTCGACCGCCGCAACAACAACGTCTTCCTTCGTGGCGTAGTGATGGGTCAAAGCGCCACGCGAGACATCGGCCTCTTTTGCAATTGCCGGGGTCGTCAATCGCGAATAGCCCTGCCACTGCAAAAGCCGAACCGTCGCCTCCATAATGCGTCGACGGGTTTCTGCACTTTTTTCAACTTGTGTGCGGACTGTCCGACCGGTCATCTCGCCATCCTGTTTCAGTATTGATCCTCAGGCCGTTGATGTAACAGATACATATAAAAACAGTATAGACTGTTTGTTTTATATTATGTGCACATTCCTGATGGAAGCCGTCCCAATCTCTAAAATATTTCCATCTCCCAGTTCATCGATACGCCAAAGTCGGCAACCAGAGAGACAAGATCGGGAACAACATCAGGATCAAAAGGGTAAGGAAATCCATGGCGATAAACCATCCGACACCCCGGAATACCTCGGGCAACGTTACAAGGTTCCCCAAAGCACCTTTGATCATATAAACGTTCAAGCCAACTGGCGGAGTTACCAACCCGATCTCCAGAAGCTTGATCAGGATGATCCCAAACCAAATCGGGTCCAGTCCGGCACTGCTTACCAGCGGTAAAATCAACGGCAGGGTCAGCAGCAGAAGCCCAATAGAGTCAATCAGCATCCCAAGCACGACATAGATGACTGTCACGGCAAGGAATATCCACCACGGTTCAGAACTGACACTGAGGATCGAGTCCGAGAAAGCGGCCGGAAGTCCACTTAATGCAAGAAAGCGCGTAAAGAACACAGACCCGATAAGAATGACAAAAATGCCCGTTGCGGCAACAATGGTATCGCGTAGGGAATTCTTGATCGCGTGCCACGTCAATGTTCCGCGAACGGCCGCAATGACAGCCGCGACCGACGCCCCGATTGCACCGGCCTCGGTCGGCGAAAATACGCCGGAAAATATTCCCCCAAGCACCGAGAAAATAAGAACAGGCAGCGGCCAAATCGTTTTCAGGGCAGCGCGTTTTTCTTCTTTCGTCGGGTTTATGACAACACTACCGGCAAGAGATGGCTTGAGCTTCACCCGCGCCATGATCATGCCCATGTAGACAAGGGCCGAAAGCACCCCCGGAATGAACCCGGCCATGAACAGCTGACCGACGGAAACCTTTGCATAAACGCCATAAAGGATCAAAAGGACACTTGGCGGGATAAGAGACCCCAGCGTTCCGGATGCTGCAATCGTACCGGTTGCAAGCCCCTTGTCATAATTGTTCCGCAGCATTTCCGGTACTGCGATGCGTGACATCGCAGATGCCGTCGCGACACTTGACCCCGCGGCCGCCGCAAAGAAGGCACATGCCCCGACACTTGCAATCGCAAGCCCACCGGGCAACTTTGCCAGATACAGCCGCAGCGCTTCAAACAACCCTTTGGTCATGTTGGTTGAGGAGCAAATAAACCCCATAAGCAGAAACATCGGCGCCGCCGTCAATTCCCACTGACCGACATATTCGAACGGCGTTGCAGAAATCATACCCAAGGCGACGTTCACATTAAACATCGCCGCGATACCGCCGATCGAGACAAGACCAAGACTGATCCCGATTGGCACACGCAAAGCAATCATCGCGAGCGCAATAAGGGTCCCAATGATACCGATATCAAGATTACTCATTACTTCCCTCTTACAACGCGCGCCAGCGGGTTAAGGACTTCATCAGATTGCACAGCACCGCCAAAACACATCCGACAAAACCGATTGGCAGCGCCCATCGGCTCGGCCAGACGTAAAAGAGAAAGTTGGACATGATGGTTTCCGAGGACTTGGTCGCGCGAATGGCATCAAGCGTGCTCTGCCAGGCAAGAAGTCCAAAAAATGCAAGCCCCGCCAAACAAGCCAGAACATAAAGAAAGACCTGCGCAGACCTTGGCATTTGCTGAACAAACAAGTCGACACGGATGTGCTGGTTTTGAAGCTCGACATATCCGAACGCAAGAAAGATCGCGCAGACCATGTAATAGTAGGAAACGACTTCGAGTGTTCCGGTTATGCCGTAATCCGAAATTGTCCGAAGCAAAACGTCGGCGGTCACATGAATCATCATGAGAACGACAAACACTGCAGACACCACAAGAAATGCGGTGTTAAGCCAAGATACAGCCCGGTAAAGAAAGTTGGACTGAACTGCGCCAGAACCTGAAATATCTTGATCAGGATTAAAGGACATGAATACCGCTCCGCTTCGTGCCGGAATTACATTTCAGGCTTGGCCGACGCTCCGGGAGACAAGGGACACACTGTCGTAGTGCCAGGTGCAAAGAGCGTCGGCCAAAGGCAAATGCCGCATCCTGATGGATCGGGCAAATGGGCCTATTTTATGCCGTAGGAAGCTGGATCGAGATCGCCATAGATTTCCTTGGCAGCGATCGCCGCGAGGGCATCGACATTACTGCGATCTGCATGTTCCAGCAGTCCCTCCCATTTTGCATAGGTGAACCGGAAATCGTCGATCAGATCCGCGCCGTCAGCGACACCATATTTTTGTTCGGCAATCGTATAAATCTCGCCCAACACTTTCTCGCGGAATTCTTCGACCGACGCCATCAGCTCTGGGGACGGCTGACTGACTTCATTGCCCTTCGCTTTTGCCTCTTCAAGTGCCGCTTCCGAGCGCGCAATGTAATTCACGGCCATGTTTGCCATGCTATAAGCCGTTGCATCCATAAGCTGCTTGCGTTGTGCTGAGGTCAGATCTGCCCAGAAACCGGCGTTAAAGCCCCATTCTGGACCAGTCCAATACATCCCGGTCGGCAGTTCGGTGGTATAAGGTGCAACTTCCCACAGAGAGCGGTCAATCAGGTCATTGGCGGCATTACTTGCGCAATCAAGTGTCCCCCGTTCAAGGCCGGTATACATTTCACTTGATGGAACGTTTACGGGAATCCCCCCAACTTCCTCGACCCATTTTGAGACACTCGATCCGGCAGTGCGGATACGCTTGCCCTTTATGTCTTCAAGGGTGCGAACCGGCTTGCTGCAAAAAAGGATATAAGGGGGCGTTGCATAGGCACCAAGATAAACAATGCCATTATCAGCCCATTCCTTAAGCTGAACTGCGTTGTGCATGCTGAAATCTGCAGCGGCAAAGATCGCTGTCAACGGATCAGAATAGTTAAAACCAAGTTCCTGAATGGCATTTGCCACAGGCAGCTCTGAAGGCGTATAGACCGCCGCGATGTTCGCGACATTGGCAATATTATCGCGCGCCCCCTGAAGGCTTGCGCGCGGCGCCAAAAGAACAGATCCGGTATAAACTTCAGGTGACAGATCGCCGCCCGAAATCTCGCGAACCTTTTCCGCCCATTCGACATAGCCGAATTTGCTGAGTGGATGTTCTGCATCATAAAACGAGTTGGCAATGAAGCTGGTTTCCGCATGTGCGGTGAAAGCGCCACCTGCTGCAAAAACAGCGGCAATTGCCGGAAGGATCAATTTTTTACCAAGCATCTAGGTCTCCATGTTCAGATCGTGACGGCCACTCTGGTCTGACGTGTCTTGCTACCGATTGCCGGATTAAGTCCGTTCGGCTTTGTTCTTGATAAAAACATACAGACTAGTCTGCTTGTAAATGTCAATATTTATAAATGGACTTGTGGGATCAAACCCGGTTGAAATAAGTTATGACGCAACAACGAAAGCAGGAGCGTTACGCCTTATGGCATTGAAAAATCAGGCATCAGAGCTCTCTGACGCGACAGAAAAAAAAAGTTCGCCCCGGAAACGTCGCACACAGGCAGAACGATCAAGTGATACGCGAAAACGCGTATGCCAAGCGACCCTCCAGGCTCTCATCGAGATCGGGTACGAGCGAATCTCGACTCAGGAAATTGCCACTCGGGCAAAGGTATCTCGCGGGGCGCTAACCCATCAGTTCCCCACCCGCAACGAGCTGATTGTTGCGGCCTTTGATTATCTGATGCGTTCATGGGAAAACGACTGGCCTTTTGATGACGCCCAAAACCGCCCGAGCATGAAAACCGACGAACTTATCGACGTTCTGTGGGAAAAACTGTTCGAACCCGACAAATACATGGCGGCACTCGAACTGATGCTGGCAGCTCGCCTTGACGATGATTTAGGCCGCGACCTGCGCAACACCATGGCGCGATGGACAACCAAGCGCGACAATATCATTGCTGAAATACTCGGCGTTTCTCAGGATTGTGAACGCACGCGCACCTTCATCCAGATCAATCTCTGCATGCTACGTGGGCTTGCGGTCCATAAGAGCTTCGACAATGAGCCGGATGTTGCCAAAAGAATGCTAAATCAATGGAAGGAAATCCTGCGTCATCTCGCAGAATCCGGAAAATTCCCAAATGATGCTTCCTGATGCCCCTCCCTGATGCAAAGTCACGACACTGACAATCCCAAGAAAAATCAAGTGTAAGACCAAGCGCGGAAAAAAGGGCACCCGAACCGTGAAAGCCGATTTCTGCGAAAACAAAAACCATTTCACGGCCCGGGATGAAAGCTCAGATCAGGCGATATCCACCGGCAGGACATCCGCCGGGATGTTCTGATAGCAGACCGGACGCAGGAAGCGACGGATCGACATGGTACCAACCGACGTCGCACCGAAATTGGTCGATGCCGGGTATGGCCCGCCATGCACCATGGTGTCGCAAACCTCAACCCCGGTCGGGAAACCATTGGCCAGAATACGCCCCGCCTTGCGCTCCAGGATCGGCAGCAACGAACGGGCATCCGCCGCATCACCAGCATCCATATGGATCGTGCAGGTCAGCTGACCTTCAAGCGCCCTGGCAATCGCCTGCATTTCGGCAATGCCCTTCACTCGGACAACAAGCCCAAGCGGCCCAAACACTTCCTCACCCAGCACATGATTGGCCAGCCAGTTTTCACCGCTGGTCTCAAACAGATACGGCGTCGCATTGCGAAGATCACATGACG
>CERN01014324.1_pt1 | contig 10202 bp, 13 predicted proteins | sample 530761 | NCBI WGS metagenome assembly CERN01 (sample SAMEA2620947, study PRJEB7988) | marine metagenome | isolation source: saline water (ENVO:00002010), including | reverse complement strand
ACAAAAGATAGCACAGATAGAAAGAATAACAGCTAATCTTTATATAATGGTAGATAAGTTATCTAGAGAGATACTAGAGATTAAAAAAAGACTACCAGAACAAAATCTTGAAAACTAACGTTATATATTTGATTAATCAAAGTTTTTCAAAATGTACAAACTAGAAAATAGAGGAGGTAGTAGATTAGGAGCAGGTAGAAAACCTAAAGCTGATGAATATAAATTAGTAGAAAGGTTAGATAATATTATTGATAGTGATATTGCACTAAAGAAACTAGGAGAACTAATAGCTAAAGGTGATATAAGAGCAATACAAATGTATTTTAATTACAGATATGGTAAACCAAAAGAAAAGATAGATATTAGCAGCTCAGAGGGCTTTAGTATCAGCTTTAAGGATCTAATCAAGTTTAAGTGATTGATATAAACACTAAATACCAAGCTATTGGTAATGATACTAGATATTATGTAATAACAGGAGGTAGAGCTTCTGGTAAATCATTTTCTGTTAACTTAATGCTAGTGCTGCTAACATACGAGGCAAACCACACAATACTATTCACTAGATATACACTAACCTCAGCATATGTTTCTATTATACCTGAATTTATAGAGAAGATAGAACTCTTAGATAAGTTTGACGACTTTCACATAACCAAAGATGAAATAATAAATATAAGATCAGGAAGTAAGATAGTATTTAAGGGTATTAAAACATCATCAGGAGATCAAACAGCAAATCTTAAATCTATTACAGGTGTTACTACTTGGGTATTAGATGAGGCTGAGGAATTAACAGATGAGGGTACGTTTGATAAGATAGATTTAACAATACGAGAAACTAAAAACCAAAACAGGATAATATTAATACTTAACCCTACTACTAAAGAGCATTGGATATATCAAAGATTCTTTGAGGATAAAGGAGTACAAGAGGGTAGCAATAACACCAAAGATAATTGTACTTACATACACACTACCTACCAAGACAATCTAGAAAACCTATCAGAATCATTTTTAAAGCAAATAAACGAATTAAAAGTAAGACGCCCACTAAAATACAAACACGCTATAATGGGTGGATGGTTAGATAAAGCAGAGGGCGTAATATTTAGTAATTGGAGTATTGGTGAGTTTAAGAAAGTAGGTGTAAGCGTATGGGGGCAAGATTATGGATTTAGTAATGATCCTACAACGCTAATAGAAACCAATATAGACACTTCTAATAAACGAATATACCTTAAAGAGTGTTTTTACTTACCTAGCTTAACTACAAGCGAAATAACACGCTTAAATCAACAACACGCTAAAGATGGCTTAATAGTAGCTGATAGTGCTGAGCCTAGACTAATTAGTGAGATACGATCAAAAGGATGTAATGTAAAGCCTAGTGTAAAAGGGCAAGGTAGTGTAACATATGGTATATCGTTATTACAGGATTATGATTTAGTGATAAGCGAGGATAGTATTAACCTCATCAAAGAGCTAAACAACTACTCTTGGTTAGAAAGAAAGTCTAACACACCTATAGACAAATTTAACCATTTAATAGATGCAGTAAGATACGCTGTAAGTTTCCAACTTAAAAACCCTAGTAGAGGTAAGTACACTATAAGTTAGTTTCTAAAACTTTTATTTTTTACGTTATATAAGTATGAGAAAAGAAGTAATAGTACCTAATTCTCTTAACGAGATAACTTTAGCTCAGTATCAAAAGTTTTTAAAGATACAAGATAATAATGATGATGAATCTTTTCTAGCTATCAAAATGATTGAAATATTTTGTGGTATTAGATCAGATTTAATTCTAAAGATGAGGGCTACTAGCATACGAGATATTACTAACGTATTATCAGAGATGTTTAAAGAAACGCCTCCACTGGTAAAAGAGTTTACTATTAATGGAGTAGAGTATGGGTTTATACCAAATATTGAAGAAATGACTTTTGGTGAGTATGTAGATTTAGATACTTATATAGGAGACTTTGATAATATTGAAAAGGCTATGGGTGTTTTATACCGCCCTATTATTCAAAGATACAGCAATAAGTATTTAATAGAGGAATACAAAGGTGATAAGTCTGATTTAATGAAAGATATGCCGATGGATGCAGTATTAGGCTCTATTGTTTTTTTTTATCATTTAGGGATGGACTTATCGAAAACTATGCTGAGCTATTTACAGGAGGAGGAGATGAACTCAGCTCAGAGGCTAATTTTGGAAGAAAATGGGGGTGGTATCAATCAATTCACGGACTCGCTCAAGGAGATATTAGAAGATTTAAAGATATCACTAAGCTAAGTATGCACGAATGTTTATATGCATTAAGCTATATGAAAGATAAGGCAGACTATGAGGCTAATCAAATTAAAAAGAAAATGAAAAAATGATAGAAACTATTAAACACTTATTAGGACTTTGTGGAGAGCCACATCTAAATCTATTTACATTTATCATATTAGCAGCACTTCCTATGCTGTATATAACAATAAGAAAAAAAAGAAATATAAATGAGTAATCAAGGGGTAAGAGGATATTATCAAATAACACAAACTATAAAGGATCAGTTATTAGCTGATAATAATGTTAATACTGTAACAACAGGGGATATAACAGAAATAGACTTATCTAAACAAACAATCTTTCCTTTATCTCATATTATAATAAATAGTGTTACAATAACAGAAGAGGTGTTACAATTTAATATAAGTGTATTAGCTATGGACTTAGTAAACCTCAGCAAAGAAGAAACTACTGATATATTTAGAGGTAACAATAATGAGCAGGATGTAATCAATACACAATTAGCAGTAGTAAACAGATTAGTAGGAGCATTAAGGCAAGGCACAATACATTTTAATAAATACCAATTAACAGGGGATGCTAGTTGTGAATTCTTTTATGAAAGATTTGAAAATGAGATGGCAGGTGTGACTTGTACTTTTGATGTGTTTGTACAAAACGATATAAACTTATGCGACTAAAAGATACCAAAGAAATATTAAACAAGTTTGCTAAGTATGTTATACAACAGGCTAGAACTAATCTTACAAGAGAAAAAAAGAATGTTACTAAAAACCTATATGATAGCTTAGAGTACAGAATTAATGAGTATAAAGATTCTATAGATCTTTTATTTAGTATGGATGACTATGGTGCTTTTCAAGATTTAGGGGTAAGTGGTACTAAGACAAAATATAACACGCCTTATAAATACACAAACAAGATGCCACCACCCTCAGCATTTAGTCAATGGGTAGTAAGAAAAGGATTAGAGGGTACTAGAGATGAGTCAGGTAAATTTGTTAAGAGAAAGTCTTTACAATATGCAGTAGCTAGAAGTATATTTTTACACGGAATAAAACCTAGTTACTTTTTTACTAAACCTTTTCAAAGAGCCTTTAAATATATACCAGATGAATTAGCTGAGGCATTTGTCTTTGATATAGAACAAGATAAAAGATTTTTCCCTGAGAATATGAATAAAAACTAATTATGGCAACGATATTACTAAGAACTCCCTTTTTTTTAAATGTAACAACAGCTACACACTTATCAGCAAAGTTAGAGTTGACTATTGATAGCACACTAAGATACACGATAGTAAAAAATGCTACAAATAATAGAACAGTATTTGAACTATCTACTTTAGCAAAAGATTACTATGTAGCTAATTATGGTGGAGCAACAGGAGATGATATAGATACAGTATCAATAAGTGGCACTTGGTATGCTTATGATGCGGTAGATGGTGGAGGTACACAATTAGCTACAGCAACAGTAACACATACTGGCTATTATGGATACAATAGTTTTTGGGATGGTTATTCAGAGGTTGATACGACTGATGAAGCAGTAACAAATACAGGCGGTACAGAAACGATTTATTTACCAGATAACACAGCTTCATTTGCTTATGAATGGGCAGGAGGAACTTTAACAAAAAACACCATAAGCACCTCAGCTACAACAGTTGTTGGTACTAATAATACTTGGACTATTGATAGAATATGCAATCCAAAGTATGATGCAATACAGATGAGGTTTATTAATAAAGCAGGTATTCCACAGGACTTTTATTTTTTCTTAAAGAATGTAGAAAGTATAACTACAAAAAGTGATACGTTTAAAAGAAATATATTTACACAATCCTCTAGCTCTTATGACAAAAAGGATCATCAAATATTAACATTTAACAAAAATGGTAGGAAACGCTTTACTCTAAACACCAACTATTTATTAACTGCTTACAATGATGTAATACAAGATATAATGTTAAGTGAGTATGTATGGATATACTACGACACTCCAAGTGGAGATGCTTTTATCACTAAACAATGGCACCCTGTTACAGTAGTTACTAATTCACTAACAAAGAAAACATCTGTAAACGATAAACTAGTACAATATACACTAGATGTAGAAGATGCTAACGATATTATTAATAACATTATTTAATGAAACGTGAGGTACAATTATTTATTGCAGATACAAGAGTTGATTTATTTAAAGATGAATCCATCAATATTACTGACTCTTTACAAAACATCTTAGATATAAGTAAGATATTTACGCCTTTCTCACAAACCTTTAATCTACCTGCCTCAGCAACTAACAACAAGCTATTTCAGCATTATTATAACTACAATATTACAGGTGGATTTGATGCTAGGTTTCAAGTAGAGGCAAGAATCGAGATAAATCAAGTACCATTTAAAAAAGGTAAGATAAGGTTAGATGGGGTAGGAATGAAAAACAATTTACCTTATTCTTATAAAGTAGTATTTTTTGGAAAGCCTAGTAACCTTAATGACTTATTTGGTAATGAGGATTTAAGCTCATTAAACCCTTTAAGTACATACGATATTAGTTATAATAACAATGATTTGTTTGATTCTTTTCAAACAGGATTACAAACTACAGGTGTGGTATCGACATCCGACTCAAATAGAAATATAGTTCTGCCATTAATAACATTACAAAACTATTATATATATAACACCGCAACTACCTCAGATCCTAATATATATGATGTAACTTTTGCTAATCTTAAAAAAGAGTTAAAACCTGCTATAAAGCTAAAGCTAATAATAGAAGCTATACAAACACAATATGGTATTACTTTTAATATGTCAGATGAGGTTACTGATGACTTTGTATTAGCAGAAAATAGTGATAATGTAATTACAGAGGTTAATGATGATTTTGTTGTATTAGAAAGTGCTACAGTAACTACTAAATCTTTTTTTGGTAGTGATATGTTTGATGGACTTTATATGTGGTTGCATAGAGAGAAAACAAGTAAGGCTGGTGCCAATGAATCTTATAGTGGTATTGACTTTAGCACTAGAAATAAAAAACTAACCTTAGCGGATTTTACATATGTTTCAGGCTCAGGAGATGTTTTAACAGGTGGTAAGTTAGTTGTAAATGCAGGTGAAACTTATGGTATTAGGTTAAGGTTAGATCCTAGTATAACATCTTTTTTTGGTAAAATAAAAGTTATAGATATAACAACAAACGAGCTATTGTTTTATAGAGATAACGTAACACTTAATCCAGCAGTTACTACAACTGTTACACTTACAAATCTAACTAGTGGCACTTTAGATCAAAGAACATATGATATACAATTTTTAATCGAAGATCAAAACGTACAAGTTTTCTCACCTTTAACTCCTCCATCAGAAGCTATGAGAATTATTAAAACAGTAAACGGAGCAGCTTCAAACCACGATTATAGTAATGCAGGTTTCACTTTGGGTTATAGTATATTTATACAAGATTACTTACCTAAAATGAAAATTATAGATTTTCTTACAGGACTTTTTAAGATGTTTAATTTGGTAGCTTACACTAAACTGGATAGCAGTACAATATATGTAGAGACTTTTGATAACTTTATGACAGCAGGTACTACAAGGGATATAACTAAATACATAGATATTAATGATTCTACAATAGATAGATCAATACCATATAGTAGGATAGATTTTAAATACTCTGATCCTGTTACTAAAACTGGTTTAGAATATGTAGATAAATTTAGTAAAGCGTTTGCTGATTTAAGTTATTCAGCTCCTGAAAAATACGATGGAGAATCATTTGAACAAAAACTACCTTTTCAAAGAAGCCCCTTGTTTGATATACAAAATACAACTACTTCTACATTAACAGGTTCAGGTAACATTATGGGTTGGTGGGTAGATGCAGATAGCAAACCGGCTTTAGGTAAACCTTATATTTTCTTTAATAGATTTTTAACAGCAAGTAATCCTATTGTTGGTGGTGGTACTTTTAGCACCTATAATGCACCATCTAACATTTCACCAAACGAAACTATTATTGGTACTGGGGATCATTCTTTAAGCTTCGATAATGAGTATGATGTTTATAAGCTAAACGTAAATACTAATAATTTATTTAATAGGTTTTATCAGCAATATATAGTCCAAACATTTGATAAGAAAAACAGAATAGTAAAAGTGAAAGCACAATTACCTATTAGCTTTATGTTAAACTATAAGCTAAATGACATTATAACTATAGGTACAGAAGAATATTATATAAATAGTATAAGAATGAATTTAACAACAGGTAAATCAGAATTAGAGCTAATTGTTAAAACAGCAACTTATACAGAAAGTGTATTAACGTAATGATAAGAAATATAATAGAGTTATTGCCTTATGCAAAGGCTGAAACGGAAAATATAAAAATAGCAAAAGGTAAATATAAAATACCACAAACATTAAAAGAGGGATATAAACAAATAAAAGAACAGTTATGGCAAAGAAAGTCTATATAGATTTTGAGTTAAGATACAAAGAGGCTGTAGCTAACTTAGATGAAATGCAGAAAGAGTATTCTAAGTTAGAAAAGCAAGTAGATAAAACTACAGAATCTCAAGAGGAATTAGGGAATATATTAGATAGCACTACAGGTGGAGCTATTACTAAATTTAAAAGTCTAAGAGGTACTATAGGTAATGTAGTAAAAAGCTTTAAGAATTTAAGAGTAGCAATATTAGCTACAGGTGTTGGAGCTTTAGTTTTAGCTATAGGATCACTTGTTGCAATGTTTAAAAACTCAGAAGAGGGACAAAATAGATTTGCTAAACTAATGACTCAAATAGGCGTTGTTACAGGAAACGTAATTGACATTATTAGTGATTTTGGTAATGTAATGTTTAATGTCTTCACAGGTAACTTTAAAGCAGCAGGCGAGGCATTAAATGATGTAACAGAGGGTATTAAAAACTTTGGAGAAGAAACTCGTAAAGAAATAGCAATAGCAGGTGAGCTTTCAGATCTTAGAGCTAAGGCTGATAAACAACAAAGAGAGTTAATAGTAGAAAGAGCAGAGGCTGATAGAAAGAGAGCTGAACTTTTAGAGCAATCTGTAAACAAAGAAAAATTTACAGTACAAGAAAGAATTGAGTTTCTTAAAGAAGCAGGTAAAGTAGAGCAAGATATTACAAACAAAGAAATAGAGGCTGCTAAATTAAGACTACAAGCTAAACAAGCTGAGAATGAACTAAGTGGATCAACTAAAGAGGATTTAGATGAGGAGGCAAATTTAAAAGCAGAATTAATTAGACTAGAACAAGCTAGACTAACAAAACAAAAAGAAGTAACAGGGCAAATAATTGCATTTACAGCAGAGGAAGCCGCAGCGAGAAAAGCTTTATTAGATCAGCAAAGAGCAGCAGAGAAAGAGTTTGCTGAAAATAATTTCTTTATACCAGGTGTTGGTTTTGTGAATAGAGAAACTTTTGAGACATTAAAAGCTAGGCAAGATGAGGAAATTAAAAAGCAAAAAGAAGCTGATGCTCAGGCAGCGGCAGATCAATTGGCTAGATTACAAAGAGAAAAAGAAATAGAGGCACAAAAGATAGCAATTAGAGAACATACATTTAATACAGCAGTTAGATTAGCAGGAGAAGAAAGTAGATTAGGTAAAGCTATCTTAGTAGCTAAAACATTATTAGCAGCTAGGGAAAACATATTAGAGGTTAAGAAAACTTTAATTAAAGCTCAACAAGCTGCAGTAGAAGCTACAGTAGATGGAGCTAAAGCAGGTAGTGCAGTAGCAGCAGGTAGCGCAGAAACCGCTAAAGTAGGTTTTCCACAAAACATACCTTTATTAATAGCTTATGCAGCTCAGGCGGTTGGAATTATATCAGCAGTAAAACAAGCTATTGGTAAAACTAAACAAGCTGCATCTATGGCTTCAGCAGGTGCAGGTAGTGCAGGTGGTAGTGTTAGTATATCAGCGCCATCAATTTCAAGTCCATCTGTAGCAGAATCAATACCTCCACAATTTAACTTAGCAGGTGGAGGAGGAGCTAATGCACTAGCTTCAGCTTTAGGAGAACAACAACAAGCACCAATACAAGCCTTTGTAGTTAGTGGAGATGTATCAACAGCTCAAGAGTTAGAAAGGAATATAATAACAGGAGCAACTTTAGGATAAACAAAAAAAATAAATTAAACGTTATAATAATATGAAGATTATAGAACTTATTTTAGGTGACAATGTATTTTCAGGGATAGAAGCTATTTCTTTAGTGGAATCACCAGCTATAGAGGAAGATTTTATAGCCCTTAAATCACAGGAGGTTAAATTAGCAGAAGTATCAAACGAGAAGCGAATCTTAATGGGTGCATTACTAGTACCTAATAAACCAATATACAGAAAGAGTGGAGAGGAAGAGTATTATATCTATTTCTCAAAAAAAACAATAGAGAAAGCATCTCAGTTGTATTTAATGAATGGTAAACAAAACAATACTACACTAGAGCATCAGCATAGTTTGCAAGGATTGACTTTAGTAGAATCTTGGTTAGTAGAAGATGATGTACACGATAAATCTAGAAAGTATGGATTAGATGTACCTGTAGGTACTTGGATGGGTGCAGTTAAGGTTAACTCTGATGAGGTATGGGATGAATATGTAAAAACAGGAAAAGTAAAAGGATTTAGTATCGAGGGTTACTTTGCAGATAAAGCTGAACGCCCTCAAGAGCCTGTAAATGACTTTGAAGAGGAAGAGGCAGCAGAGATGCTATCAGTAATTAGATCTATCGTAAAAGATGATGGTAGAGTAAAGGGTGGTAAGAGAAGAGAGTTAGAATCTTATACTGATTACCCAGATGCGGTAAAAAACAATGCAAAAAGAGGCATAAAGCTAAACGAAAAAATAAATAACAAGTGTGCTACTCAAGTTGGCAAGATACGAGCTAAACAACTTGCTCAAGGCAAAGCAATAAGCATAGAAACTATAAAAAGAATGTACTCCTATCTAAGTAGAGCTGAGGAGTATTATGATGAGTCAGATAAAGAGGCGTGTGGTACTATATCTTATTTACTTTGGGGTGGTTTAGCTGCTAAGAGATGGAGCTTTGCAAAGTTAAAAGAATTAGACTTAATAGATCTTAAGAAACCTTGCACAGCAGGATACGAGCAGTACGGAATGAAAATGAAAAATGGAAAGTTAGTACCTAATTGTATTCCTATTAAATAATGGCTAGAAATATAGTTAGAGGATATATAAAACCAAAAAGAAAATCACATCCGCATAGTAAGAATGCGAGTGTAGGACAAACAGGATACAAAAAAATATATAAAGGACAAGGTAGATGAGAAAAGTATTTATACCAGGTAAATCAAGCCCTAGAGGAGGCAGAAGAGGTTGTTTGTGTGAGGACAACACTTACAATGTAAAGTGCTGTGATGGTAGCATAAGAGCGCAAGGTATTGGGAACATAACTAAAACAACTTAATCAAAAATACAAATATAAATTTAAACACGTTATAGTAATATGAAAGCAACAGAAATTTTAAACAATATCAAGACTTTCCTTGGGGAAGAGGAGATAGAAAAAAACCCTGTTGAGTTAAAAGAAACTCAAGAAGAGGTTAAAGTAGAGTTAGCTCAGGCTAAACTTGAAAACGGAACAATCGTTGAATCTAGCTCATTTGAAAAAGGTGATGAAATATTTATCGTAACTGATGATGAGAAAGTAGCTATGCCAATCGGAGAGTATGTAATGGAAGATGGTAAACTTTTAGTAGTTGAAGAAGAGGGTATTATTGCTGATTACAGAGTTGTATCAGATGATGTACCACAAAAAGAAGATGAGATGAAAGAAGAGGAATTAGAAGATGATGGCAAAGAGGCTGCTGTATATGATTGGGA
>CERN01005808.1_pt1 | contig 10220 bp, 4 predicted proteins | sample 530761 | NCBI WGS metagenome assembly CERN01 (sample SAMEA2620947, study PRJEB7988) | marine metagenome | isolation source: saline water (ENVO:00002010), including | reverse complement strand
AATGAAAAGTTTACAGATCAAAATTATGATGGAAGTAACTTAGCAGCAGTTATAGATATCATAGCTTACTCTTATCACGTCTTACTATTCTATTTAAATCAAAATGCTGCAGAAGTTAATTTTGATCAAGCATCTATTTATGAAAATATGAATAAGATTGTTAAGCTAATAGGTTATAAACCTGCTGGTAAACAAACTTCTATAGTACCAATTAACGCTGTAGGATCAGCTGATATGCTTATAGGAAGCTATACAATTAAGAAGAATTCGTATTTTTTAGCAGATGGTATTCAATACAATTTTATTGATGATTATTCTTTTAACAAAACTGTTGCCGGAAGTGAAGTATTAAAAAGTTTAAATGATTCGGTAATACTTTATCAAGGCTCAATAAAAGAGTATCCGGATTATAACGCTCAAGGAGAAGAATTTGAATTACTTCCTATAGTAGTAAAAAATGTAGTAGATAGTAGGGATGAAAAATTTATAGCAGATAATACTATTGATGTTTACGTTAAGGAAGCTAACGATAATACTTACTATTTGTATAAAGAAGTAGATAGTTTATATTTAACTGATTCAACAGATAGAGTTTATGAGAAGCGCTTAAACGAAAATGGTTTTTATGAAATTAAATTTGGAAGTGGGGTATTTGGTAAAAAATTAAATGCAGGAGATGTAGTTTCAGTAAATTATATTTTATCAGATAATACTGAAGGCATAATTAGTAAAAATGTTATTAATGGTAATAAATTATTTAATTATGATTCATTAAGACAAAGACAAATTTTTAATGATACGTTTGCTAATAAAGATGAAACAACATTTATTAATGTAGCTAATAGTTCCTTACTAACTGTTAATAACCCTCAAAACTCTACTTCATTATCAGAAGAAGAAACAGTAGATGAAATTAGAAAAAATGCGCCTAAATCTTTTTCATCTCAATTAAGATTAGTTAATGAAGATGATTATAAGGCATTTTTGGAAAAAAATCTAGCTAATGTGATTAATAGTATATCCGTGGTAGATAACGACTCGTACATAAATGAGTACATTCAATACTTTTACGATATATGTGTTGATCCTAATAAGGTAAATAGAGTTTTAATTAATCAAATTAATTTTGCTGACTCATGTGATTTTAATAATATTAACATATTTTGCACTCCTAATTTTAAAGTAACTGAAGATAAATTTTTCCCTCCGTATCTATCTGAATCCTTTAAAAATTTAATAGTTGATACTTGTAAAGAAAGAAAAATGGTTTCTAATACTGTTGTACCTAGAGACCCTATTTATATGGCGTATGGACTAGGCTTTACAAATTCATCTAACTTAGATTTAAATTTACTAGATAATACATTACTGTATGTAGTAAGGGAAATTAATAATAAAATTAATAAAGATACTTTAAGTGAAAGAACTGCTGCTTTGATAAGGTCATTTTTTGATCCCTCTAATAATAAGTTAGGTCAAAATTTAAGTTTTAATAAATTAACTAATGACATTTTATCATTAGAAGGAGTTAAACGTATCTATACTAAGAACGAATTAACTGGAGCCAGTATAGACACTGTTTCATTTCTATCTTTTAATCCTATATACGAGACTAGTGATATATCTTTAGTAAATCAAGATACTACTTTACCGTATTTTAAATTTCCATACTTATATTCACCTCTTTCATTAACGAATAGAATTAAAGTTGTAGATGAGTAATATTAAAACAGACTATGCTATTTTTGATGTCATAGATTATAAAGGAGAAGCAAAACTCTCATCTTATAATCTGGATATAACTCCTCTTACTTTTAAAGCTAGAATACCTGAAGATGATAGTAGGGAAATTCCTTTAAACGATCAAAAGGTTACTTTTGATTTTGGAGATGGTACTTTTGGTAATAATATTAGTAGTACTCATATATATCAATATCCTGGTGAGTATATAGTAAGAATGGTTATACGTGATTGTAAAAATAACTCTATTTTAGCCTCGTATAGTGATTCAGTTCATATTAAAGATTATATTACAAATACCTTCTCTCTTAGTATGCCACCGGGAGACATAGCTGCTTCCAAGCCAGCTTTAGTTTTATCAGCAGGTGAAATATCTGGTCCTATTACAGTAACTTCACAAACTCCATTTTATCAAGATTTTCAAGATTTATATTATAGTGTTTCCGGTAGTGAATATAAAAATTACTTTAATTTAACGAAAAATAAATTTAACAGTTTAGAAAAATATTTTTCAATTTACGAAAAAAACTATCTACCAACCCTCTCTAGTTTTGAATTTGTAGAGATTGATAAAATATCACTTTCGTCAGTAGATCTATATGCTAGACTAACTACTGACGGTGCTTTAGTTCCAGGTTTAAGTACAAGTTTATCAAGTGTATATGTAGGAAGCTCTGGTTCAAAAGAAATATATGTAAAAGCAGATGATCAAACATCTCCAATAAATATATCCTTTTTCAAAAATAGAGAAAATATTTTTTCTAATACTTTAAAGGGCTATAAAAATAATAATTACGCTAATAATTTAGATATTACTTTATCTTCATTTATAAGTCCAACCTCTGGACAGACCTTAAGCGCCATAAAATTTAGCTCTAATGGTATTAACGGAGAAGGTGTTGAACGAGAAACCTTTTCGATTAGTAAAACACAATATAAAGGTTTAGATATACCCTTTGTTATTACACCTGTTAGTAATGATAATTTTACTATGAAAGCTTTATCAGCTGGTAATCCTACTTTTGTAGTATTATCGGGGGCTACTAGTAACTTATTTAACAATGATAATGTTGTTCAGTCCTCTTACTATACTATATCTAATTTAGCTAGTACTTTATCATCATTAGATACTAATTTCTGGTTTAGAGGAGCTCTTACATTTAACGATAATCTTTCTGCTTCAGCTACAAGATTAACACTTAGCGCGAGAAATCAATATGCGTTTAATACTAGTAGTTCTCTACTTTCTACAGTAAATGGTTTAGTAACTCTAACTGCTTATCCTAAAGATTTTTATAATTTTTATAAGCACAACGAAAATTTTGACTTTGAACAAAATATAAAAGATATGAGATTTCAAGAAATCTTACTAGATAAAAATATCTTTTTTAATGACTTTATTGGTACTATTTTTGGTAATGTAAGCAGCAGATATGATTTACTGGGTAAAAAATTATATGAAAGAGTATTTAACTTTGTATCAAATAATACAGATATTGATATGTGTGATATTAGTTCATTAATAAGTTTAGCTTCTTTAACTAACGATAATGGAATAGTATTTGATAGAGCATTAGCCCAACAACCTGAGCAAGTCAAAAGATTTATAGATACATTAAGTTTAAGCTATAATAAATTTAGAGGTAGTAAAAATAAATTTGAAGAAAATTTTGATCCAATGGGTACTACAACTAAAGTTATTCATGGTAAGAATCTAGGACCGGAAATAAGTTCCTTAACATATGAAGTTTCAGCAGGAAGTGATCTTGTAGCTTACGAAAAGTATAGTAATACATATTTACGTTTAAATACCTTCCAGCCTTTAAGTGCTTTAAGTGGTCACAATACAGGTGGAGGAGCTAAGAATACTAATACATACATGCTGAGTGATTATAGTAATCAATCATTTAATGCATCTTTAAGTGGAGGTGATAACTGGGGATGGGGATTAATTTTACCTACTTTATATAATATAGATACAGTTAATACCTTTTATGAATTTTATTCCTTATCTGCTGTTACAGATAATACTATATTTAGCGGATTAATAGATTATGATAATGGGCTAACTACAGTAGGCTTTAATGAACCGTTGAGTAGTTTAGAAGGAGAAGATAATATCTTTGATATTAGCATTCGAAACTCCTTATTTAGTAGTCTATCCCTATTTTAAGGATAAATATGTTTAATGGATAACATTACTACAGGGTTTCCAAATGTAAACCAATCTATAACTAATTCTAATGTAAATAGTGACGAGGCATTAGATAAATTTACTCCATACTCGTTTTTGCAATTCATTGAAACGGTAAGTGAGAGTTATAAGCCTGAAACTTTAACAGCTTTCTATAATAATTATCTTAATGAATGGAATACTAGAAACACGACACTTGGGGTAAGTAATCAAGATTTAATTTTAGATAGGTACAGAGATTTCTTAAAAGATATAACGTTAAACTTTTCTTCTAATGCTGAAAAGAAGTTTTTAACTCAATTAGATTTTACTGACAAGTATGATATGCAAATTGCCATGTCGTTTTTCAGTAAAAAAATTAGAAATATTATATCATACTATAAGAAAAAGAGAAATAATTTGCATTACTCCCTTACTAAAAGTAAAGTTAAAGGAAGTAGTATAGGTGTTGAGCAAGCTTCTAAGGATTTAATTATAGACTTCTTAGAGAATAGGGATACAAGCAATATTGATTATAACATAGAAGATATTAAAACTAATCTTTCTGTATCATTAACAGAGTATTATGATAATTTTGCTCAATATTTTAATAGAGATCCTGATGCTAAAGAATATGGTGCTAACTATAAAGAGTATGAGCCTGGGGTTGTATCTAAGGGAAGTAATTTATTTAAAGATCTTGAAAGTGATTTAATTAATCAGCTTTTCTCTTCTGTTGATAGTGAATTGTTAAATTTGAAAGAGTTAGATCAAGTTTTAAGCTCTAAAAAGAAACAGACAGAAAAATTTATAGGTTCAGATTTTTACTTTTTATCTACTGATAGTAATGGTAATTCAGATATAGGAATTCTATTTAAATCAGAAAAACCTTATGCTAATTTTCTAAATCAAAATTACCCTTCTACTGCTTCTAATTTTTCTAATCAAGTAATAAGTGAAAGGGATTTAGGTTTCTTTAAACCTAGCAATACAGCTATAGCTACTATACAAGGCAAAAGAATAGATTTTTTTAAAAGATCAGAATACAAACCTAATCAATTTTATATATTTCCTGATCCTAATTTATATACTAATAATGATTCTATTTTAACTTTTATAGTAGATACTTCAAGTTCTATTAATAATAGAAGTAAAGGTATAGCTATAAATCAACCTAATCTAGATAAAGGAAGTACATCTTTTTTAGGATATTCTTCTGAAATTAAAAAAGAAAGAAATTTAAATACTGATTTATCTTATCTGTATAATGAGGGGTATATAGATGATAGTAAGAAAGATATTTTTGGTAATATTTTCGGGTTAGTTAAAGATAATAATTATTATAGAAGTAACTTAAAATTTGAAGTACCTAATCATATTAAAAATTTAGTTTTAAATGGTTATGTATTTTTTGATGATTTATATAGTGAAGGATATCAATTTGACTATGATATAACTGATAGTGCTACATTTTCGGAAACTATAAGATCTGGTATATCAGGATTTACTAACGGATTTAATGCTCCTGGTGACCAGTCTCCAGATTTACCGTTATCTTCTTACTTTATATTTGGTAGATTTTTTGCTCCGTATCAAGAATTAATTCAACCTTCTAATTATCTTGAAGTTGATTATACGAGACCTGAATCAATTACTTTTGATGCCGACGTAAAAGAAGGAGCATATTTTAGATTTTCTGATACTGAAGCTTTAGCTGATCCTATTAAATCAGGTTTAAGCGCGTTTAGTGAAAGCGCAGATCAGTTCTATTTTTCTGAGTTAGTTGAAGCAGGTATAGGTTATTATGACGGAGGCACGACAGTAGTAAGAGCTTTAAGTGATGATACTGGGCCTGATACTGTATACAAGCCTGGTATATCTCTCTATAAAGGTCTTTCAGGTGATTTTACTTATAATGTTAGATTATCAGGGGATAACGGAGTAAAAAACTACGATGGTTCAAAATTTACTGATAATATTATTTTTAATTATACCCAAACAGATGAAGGATTTTTATATAACGATACAGTTGATTCCACTAACGTTACTGATTTTTCTACTATAGATACATCTCCGGAATCTACCTTTGATAGAAAAAATCATGTAGGTAAAATTTACATTAAAAATATTAACGAAAAGTCGGCTGCGCCAGCAGTAAAAGAATTAACTCAAACTTTAGATTATCTTTCTGGTAAATATAACACCACTATCTGTCATGAGTTATCAAACAAAGTAGTAGATTTTGATATATTATATGATACTTTGTTTATCGAAACTAGTTCGTTTTTGGTTACAGAAAAAACATCTTATAAAGATAATAAATTTGTTACTCCTAATACCTTTACTAGTACTTTAAATATTAATACTAATTTCTTTGATAAAGTAAGTAATAGACTTAAGGTTGGAAGTAATGTTTATTATTGCAGAGTTCAAAAAGAACAGCTTACATTTAAGAATATAAGATTATACCCTTCAATATTTAAATATAGTTACATAGAAGATAAAACGGAACAAATATTTCCTACTACAGGAAATAATGCTAATAATTGTATGTTTAATTTATCTTCATTTGATTCTGTTTATATAGAAAGCGGTAAACCTATATTAACCTATAATAGTGATAACGAGCAATTTAATTTAGCATTTTTAATTAAAGATCTTAATAAAGGACCGTTATTGGTAAATTATCTTTTTGAGTATAAAGATAGTGTAAACTTTTTACACAGTTCAACTTTTAGTAGTAATAATAGTAGATTTACTGATAGCTTTACTGCAAATGGTGAAGCTGATTTAAGTAATGCCTTCTTCACTCTATCCTCTTCAGTACCTACTTTATCAACCTCTAAACTACCTCTTTCCTCAGCAGCTTTAATTCTATGAATACATTTACCTTATCTGTTTCTTCTTCCAAAGAAGATATGAATACTGAACAAACTTTAAATCAAATAGATTTATTTGATTTTACTCAAGTAACTTTAGATATATCTAATATATACACAGAAACGTTTCCAGCATACGTTACTATAGACTGGGGCGACGGTTCTGATGTATTCAACCCTGATATAAAAATTTTTAGAGATTATAGAAAAGAGTCTATTTTTCCTGAATTACAAAAAGGGGCTACTCCAGTTACATTTAGTACAGATTACAAGCACAAATACTACCCTTCATCATATGCTCTAAAAAAAGCTATTACTTTCAAAATGAACATAGGTTATATTACAGGAGAAACTTTACGTGTAAATGTGCCTATAATTATTAATTCGCAAAGTTATTATGAAAATGTAGATGATCTAGATGTTATGGGTGTGGATCTACTAAATGATGATAATAATAGTTCTAGAATAACTCTACTATCAAAGAAAAACAATTATATAGTTCAATTTGATAACAAATCATATAAGGAGAATACTGAATAAATATATAAAATGGGTTGTTTGTTAAAATCAAGTTTAAGTGCTTTAAGCTCTGTAGAAGCTGGTTGTTGCCCTGCTGATCTAACATTAGATCAATATAGGCAGACGTATAATGGTGGATTTTCATTAAATTTTATATCTGCTTTATCGGGGATTCAAGATTTCAAAAACTTAAATTTCACTAATTTTTATCTTACTAATGAGTATCTATTAGATGACGTAGCATCAGTAAAAGAGGTAAGAGTTAAACCTGGTTCATTTTTTACAACTTTAAACTTTACTACCTCAAGTAGTAATTTTTTAATATTCGACAATGCTTCGTTAAGCGCTTTTAAAACGAGTAATGATATAGACAATTCGCAATTTTATGGTAAAACTTCTTTCACAACTAATATAGAATTTGCTAGTGATTTTGAAATAATCTTTATTGATGATTTTATTTGTAGAGTTAGTACAGTAGTTGATAATATTAGATATTTTTTAGTAGTTAGTGATGATGCAAGAGATATTGAAAATAACAGAAATATACTATTTGTATCAGAAAATAAAATTTCTTCTTCTGGTAGAAATTTAGAATATAATCTCTTAAAATACAAAAGCGAAAGTTATATAAATTTATTTTCTCAAAAGACAGATGGAAAATACTCTATTATAGGTTTAGGAGGAAATCTTGTTGCAAAACTAATTGATGATACATCAAAACCTAATCAATTTTTTGTGAGTAGTAATTCTATCAGGCTTAATCAAGAAGTTAATTTAAATATACCGTCACCTTATAATACAAGTTTTGTTACGTATACTAATAAAGGAACTATTAACAATGATAAGAGTGATTTTCATCTACCATCTAATTATTTGCTTTATAGTTCATCGAATAATAATAAATTAGATTTTAATTTTATTAATTTAAAAAATATAGTTAATACACAAGAAGAGTTTACCTCTTCAAATAATCTTCTATCTACTTCAGATACTACAATATTCAGTCAAAATTTAAGAAGATATACTTCTATTTTATCTGACGTAGATAGTGAACGAAATGAAACCTTGTCTTTAAACTTTGTATACGATAACTTTGATATAAAGATAAAACCTGGTACAACATTTTTTACTACTCCGTCATCGATGGCGCCATTCAATAAATTAAACATTAATGATACTAAATTTACTAAATGTGGGTCGTTTTCATTTAAGAGACCTGATTTATCTGATAGAGTTTATAAATTAGACGACGATTCCACAGTAGATGAGGATGTAACGTATTTATGTACTTGGTTATCAGGTGGTATAGGTCAAGAAGGAATATGGGTTGATAGATATTATTATCCTGATTATACTACTAAAGAAACTGCTTTAGCTGCATCACCTATTTTTAATATAACTTATGAAAAAAGTGTAGAAAAGTTAATAAAAAATAATTCCACTTTAAAAGATTCAGTTAAGAAAAAAATATATTTTGATAAAAAGAGTGATTTAACTTTTGAACCACAAAAAAGATACAAATATGTTAGAGTTTCAAGAAACGACTTTTTAAGAGAGTCACCTACTAATTTCTGTAAAACTGCTCGTATTAATAATAGAGTGAATAATTACTTTAACTCAATTAATGAAAATGGTGGGTTTAGCTTGGGCTTTACTTATCAAAATGAAGCTGGTGATTTTACATTATATTCTGAAAGTAATGATATTAATGGAGGGTTTAGCTTTACTAAAACTGGCGACGAAGTGCTTTTTCAATTTAAAATATTTGATAACAGCACTGAAGGAGTATCAATTGAAGATCGTTTAGATAAAAACACGTTTATAACTATCTTTAATTTAGATAAATTTGAAAAAAATAATATTTTCCTATCTTTTAACGCTATAGAAGGTATCTGTAATTTATATTTAAATACTAATGTAATATTTTCATTTAATATTAACGCGTATCAAATATTTACTAAGAAGATTTTATTTGGCGATATATTTTTAAAGTCGTCTAATAATAAAAGAGAAATCCTATTTAATGACGCTACTAATAAATTGTTTATTAATAATCTTTACTTAACCTTAAAACCTTTGGAAAAATATCAAGAATTGGGATACATTTTTGGTACTAATATCGATAATATTCAGGATTTATCAATTTCGTTACCTTGTGGAATGAGAAACTTGACTGATAAAATTAATCTTCTTAATTCAATTAATACTAATCTTAAAAATAAGAGTAATATTATTGATATTAATATTAAGAATTTAAATATTAGTACTAATGTAGCAGACGAAGTAAGAGATGTAATGTTAAGTAATATTAAAAGCTCGTTACCTAAAACTGCTGTTATAAACGATATAAATTTTATTGACTACAAATGATAGACTATTTTAAATATACTAACGGTGATTCATTTACTTTAAGCGGCTTCGATTATAGTGGGTTATTCACTATACATGAAGGAAAAGCTTTTACTGGTAAAACTTTTAATACTACTTCTAAGTTATTAAGTGGTAAAGATACTTTTCTAACTAATTGTTTCTTAAATAAGTTTGAATTTGATAGAACAGTATCTATAGAGAATACTAATGTATTAAAGCAACCTTCTATATCACCTAGAAACGTAATAGATCAAAATTTTATTGATACTAATTTACAAATTTTGAATATGAATAATTTAATTATATATTCAAAAAATATTATTGCTAATCCTGATTTATTTGATTTTTTAAATTCAATAGAAAATGAAGATAGTTACTTTTTAGGTCTATCAAGTGGTAAAAAAGATTTAAGAAATGATGATGTAAAAGTATCTAAATCAAATAGCACGTCTATACAGATTGACCCTTTTAGTTTTACAGAAAACGTTCCTGGATTAGAGGTTTTAGATGATACTCTTGATAGTATGATTTTTATTTAC
>CERN01031508.1_pt1 | contig 10230 bp, 4 predicted proteins | sample 530761 | NCBI WGS metagenome assembly CERN01 (sample SAMEA2620947, study PRJEB7988) | marine metagenome | isolation source: saline water (ENVO:00002010), including | reverse complement strand
TATCCAAGGCTCGTTACAAATTGTACGAGCTTTACAATCTATACGGTAAGCTTTGTCTAATTGTTTCTCTGTGTAAAGTAGCATTAGTCGTGAATAGTCCAGAGTTTATTTACTCTGTCAATTGTTTCTTGATTAAATTTTGGATTCTTAGAAGATAGAGTATGATGATTATATAAATATGCATCTTTACCTGCTTGTTGATCGCCACCTAACAAGTAAGGAACTAAATATTTATCACTGCCTTTTGCTTCTAAAATATTACCATAAAATAATAATGTCTGTGTATCTGAACTTAATTTACTAGCATCATTATCTTTAGGAAGTGGTGCAAATAAATTACGTTTATCTTCTGGCAATCTTTTTAAAGTTCTATTATAAGCTACAGGTAACGAACCCTCTAAAAATTGATGGTATCCTGCAGCACTACTACCTCGTAAGTTACCTCCTTTAGGAACATTTCTATTACTACTTTCAATATTTCTAGTATTTTGTTCTAGGTCCTGCATTCTTTTTTTAAATAAATCTATATTAGCTTGTTCAGCATACTCTGGATTTTCATTAAGCATTCTGTTATAATGATAACTTAAAATATCATTTTGAAAACTATTAAAATTAGGGTCGTTTTGTTTAGTCAATCCATCTACAAAAGCTGCACTTTTATTATATGCTTCTTTAATTGTATCTTTAACAGTACCAGCAAATGTACCATCATTAAAACCTAATCTTGATACCGCATCTTCTTCGCTTAAATCACTGTTATCCATTTCCATTAGTAACTTACCAGCAGCCGGTATTGGTATGCCATACTTCTTAGCAATATCAATAATTCTTGCATCAAAAATTACATAATTTTTAGTTTTCTTACCAGCTTTTTTTCTACTAAACCCATCATTATATTTTATACCTTGAACACCTTCATCTTTTAGTGTATCTTCTACAAAAATTCTATTAGGGTTTAATGTTTTATCTACTTCTGACCTAGAAGCAACTAGTCGTATTGGAATATTATTTACAATTTTATTGTAAGCATTTATAAATTCATCGCCAGTTATATCTTGTAACGCAACTTTTGCATCTGAGAGCAATTGTGCTCGTTCCATAGCCATTGAATCTCTTGTAAAACTTGGATACCTTGAAAACCGATTTATAAACTTTTCTAATTGATCTGTTGTTAATCTTTCTAAAGCTATTTCTGCTGCAGTTATTACTCCACTTGATTGATTGCTCATTTTTTTATCCCAATCTAACAAATGAGTTTTAGTTGTTTTTATATTTACATCATATAAAGAGCCAGCTTTTTTACTAATTTTTGTATTTTTAAATTTGTCTAGTTCTTTGTCTTTAGCTATAGCTTTTAACAAAAGCTGTTGTCTTCTAATGTTATCACCAGATTTATAAGCTTTTTCAGCTTCATCTATTAAAGCTTTATATTCCATGTTTAATTTTTCTAAACCTTTAATTTTACTAACATTAGTTCTATAAGTTTTTGCTATGTTTTTACTTTCTGCAAAGTATAAGCCTTTACCATATGCCATAACTCCTTCACCAGATTTTAAAAAGTCTGTAGTAAATTCATCAAAGTTGTGTGCAGTGCCATGATAAGCTGGAAAACCTTTAAAGTTTTCATCTGCTAATAATTTTTTCTGTGTGTATTTGAGTGGAAGTAAAGGTATCTCCGCAGGTTTTAGTGGCTTTGTTGTCTGTATTGGCTCATCAACAACCTCTTGTGTACCTCTTGCTGTACCTCTTTTACTTAGTTGTCTTAATAATAATCCACCTATATTTCTTTGCTCTCTGTTGTAAGGTTCTCCAGTTAAAGGATCAATTCTATCAGCCGGGTCTTCTTTAGTATAAGGTACTAAAAATTCTCCCTCAATTAAACCACCGGAAGCATTAGGAACTCTACCACTTTTGATAAGTTCTAAAGCTTCTCTACTTGCTTGAGTATAATTATCTCTTAATTCAAGTAAAGGTAGTTGTCTTAGCATATCAGTTAAATCTTTAAGTGTTTCTTCTACGTCATTAGGATTTACATCTGGGTGCATTTTATAAAATAATTCTAATTGTTCAGTACTAGGAACAATAGGAACAAATCTATCTCTACTGTATCTACCACTGTTTAATTGATTTCTTATTTCTTCAGAAATTCCAGCATCTTTTAAAGCTTTTTCAAGCGTATCAAAAGATATGTTATTCATAAAATCTATATCTGAAATATTGTATCTTTTTGGTGTGCCTTTTTTAGCCCTGTCTTCATCTATATATCCTAGCTGTTGTATGCTGTCTACTAATTTTTTAGTCTTAACATATTGTATGTAGTATTGTTTGTTAGCCTGTAAAAAATTATTGTAAAGATCATCTACGGTAATAGGTGTTCTTGTACTATCATAATTATTAAGCATTACTTTTTCAGCTAGTCTTTTTTCAGATTTAAAGTCATATAATTTATTATTCAAAGCTTTAAAAATATTTTCTTTGTTTACAGGCTTCCAATTAAAACCTGTTAAATTACGATAAGCTTGTAATTGAATATCAGGTTTTACCCCATACTTGTCTGCTTGTGGGTCTGCTGCTCTAACAATACCCTCAACGTTATCAATAACTGCAGGTTTTAAAGCTGTGTTCCAAGCGTGTCTAGTTATAGCTAAAGCATTTTGAGTACGAGAATCTAATGTTTTATTTTTAGTTTTGTTATATCCGGGAATATCAAATCCATCTTTATCTTTACCGTTTCTCGCAATAGTATCTATAAATACAGAACCTAATAAATTTTCATCAAAGAACGGAGCTGATATAGCTACCATAGAATTTATAAAAAATTTATTTAATACAGAATCTAATTCTTCTTCTGTTACATCACCAGTAGATATTTGTTTTAACAACAAATTTAAAGTTGCATCATTGACTGGTGCATCAGGATCAATAAACTTTGTATCAACAAAAGTTAAATCTCCTGTTTTTTCTTGTGTATCATATATCCAATTATCTCCGTGATAATCTTCTTGCATTATATTTTTTATGTGTTCGTCTTCTTGTGTGGAGACTCCAGCAATTGCCATGCTTCCAGAACTTACTACAGCTCCTCCTCTAGCACCAACAACAACTTTTGCTCCTAGTCGTTGATATCCTCTTTGTCTAATTATTTCATTATCAGAGTTAATTTCTTTGTAACCTTGTTTATAAGTTTTAACAGTATTTCTAAATCGTTCAGCGTGAAACGAAAAGTAATTTCCCCAAGGTGAATATCGTAGTGCTCTAAACCCAGCCGGAATCATATCATATGTCGGCATTACATCTCTTGTAATTTGAGCTGCTTGTTGTTCTAGTATGTCGTCTGACATAGTTGGAAAAGCTTTTTTAAGAGTAGCTAATTCTTTTTCAAATACAGCTATCTTCCATATATCATCCTCTGCTACATACAACCTTTCAATTCCTTTGTATGTACCTCGTAAAGATTTACCACCTACTGAAAAATCTAAAACTTTACTAGCATATCCAGCTACTCCAGTTTTACTAGCACTTTTTAACAGTTGTCTAATATCACCAATCTTAGCATTTTGATTAACAATTCCAAGTCTTAAATATCTATTGTATAAATTATCAAGGGCTTCATCTCCACCCTTTTTAACATTGTTCCACGCAATCTGAGTTGCATCCCAAGTTGTTTTGCTTAGTGGATTTAGTCCATTACTAATCATAATAATACCACTACTTTGAAAGTTTCTTTCATGGGTAACATTATTAAGCACAGTTTTAGAACCCTGTCCAAATCCTTTTGCAGCATATAATAATTTTATTGTTGAGGGAATGACAGATAAACTCGATTCACCAAAAGCCTTGTCAATATTTCTGCCGGGAGTTAAAAAATTTAAAGCCATTGCATCTGTTGTCCATTTACCATCCAAAGGACCAAACTGTTTTCCTTTTATTTGATAACTAAACTGTCCTGTTGGATTATCAAAAAAGTATTTACCCTTGCCAAGATTATAAAATTTTTGAAATGTGTTATGTTTGTAAACAAAATCAGATAAAGTGTTTAATGTGCTAAAAATCCTAGAGCCTGTATTTGTTTCGACACCTAAAAGATTTTTTATTTCATCTGCTATCTTTCGTTTTTCTTTAAATATAACTTTTGAATTTGGACCACCACTAACAGTGTTTAAAAATTGAAATAGATCATCGCTATATTTTGCTTCTCTTAATATAACTTCTACTTGAGCTTCAGCTTCTTTTAATAATTGTTCACTACTTAAACCTGATCTAGAGTTCCCTGCTGTTTGACTTTGTTTAATATACTGACGATGTATATAAGCTACTGCTTCATCAACGTGTTGTTGAGATGGCTTATAATTAGGGTCTTCAAATTTTTTATATGTAGTTCTTAAATAAGTACCTAAGTTTTTTTGTATAGCGAGTTTAAGTTCAGGGTCAATACCTTTGCTCTGACCAATCATGGTAGATAACTCATCAATACTATCTCTAGCTTCTTGAGCCATAGGTCTTATACTCTTGGCTAAAGTGTCAATACTTTTGTTGCCAAATAAAAACCCATCAAATAATTCTTCAACAGCTTCTTTAGACTGTCCTTGTTCTTTAGCAATTAATTCAATTTGAGAATTAATTCTAGTCATTAGCTGCTCACCTTTTGCAGCCCATGCAATCTGAGCATTCTTATTAAGATTTAAAATCTTAAACATTTTAGGAGTGTTAGTTCCTTCTGATCTAAAGAACGTTCCCCAGAGTGCACTTACACCTCTTTGAATTGGGTTATCACTAAACTGCCACAGTTTTAAAACATCATCACTTTCTGGACCTCTTAGCTCACGAGGAGTTTCAGCCTTTGGATTTGCTTCTGCAGTGTCTTCAATAACTTTTATAAATTGTTCTTTTTCTGCAGGAGTTCCAGTTTCTTTAACACTTTTAAATTTGTTAAATAACTCTTTACCACTCTTGTATAGCTTTGGTCCAAACTTAATACCTCCTGCAATAGCCCCACCTACAGCACCAGTAATAAATAAACCATCTAGTAATAAAGCTAAACGATTTTCTAAATCTGTTTTACTTTCGTCTGCAGTCATATATTCTAACAAAGTACTCAACGCACCTGCATCATCACCTACATACTTACCAATAAACTCACCCACTGCTGCAGTTTCTGGGTCCATAGTTGCTTGAGAAGCTAACTCACCGATTGTAACACCTTTAGCAATAGCTTTAGTTTTCGTAAAACCACCTCCGGGTAATAAACTTTTTACCCTTGCATCAGGAAATTCTTTTTGTATCTTTTTAATTTTCCTAGCATCGTTCATTCTTTTAAAAGTATTAAACCATGTAGTACCAGTATATAAACCTATACCAAATTCTGTTCCTTCTTTAATTAACTCTCCACCAAAACTATCGGGTCTAACAGGTTTGCCTATCTTAACTCCATCTTTTTGTTCTGGTTGAAGTTCTAATCCTTCTTCTCCAACAATTGCTTGTGTTGCATATGTAGAAAAATCGGCTGCTCCTTTCCTAATAGGCTCGGGTATAACTTTACGTAACCCAAGATCGCCTAAAAACTCTGCAGTTCCTTGTGCTACTTCAACAGGTGCTGCAAGAATATTTCTTCTTACAGATTCAGGATAAAGTGAGGTAAGTATATTTACAGAATCAGTAATTGGTTTTACTGCTTTTTGTACGAATGGATAATTGTAAGGGCTTGTTTCTTTTTGTAAATCAGTAAACTTACCATCTACATCAACAGTATAGTCTGTTTTAAAATCATTAAAAGATTTATACTGCTGTTTAATTTTTTCTCTATCATATAGTTCTTCTAATAATTCTTCATCACTCAATGCTAGATACATTGATTCAGGATTATTACTATAAAGTTTAGATTTTATTTCTTGTAATTTTGTAGCCATTACTACCTTATTAGTCTTCTAAAATTTCATCTAGATCATCGTCTACTTTAAACTCAACACCCGGTACGTTAATTCCAAAGGAAGATAAATTATTTATATATCCTTGTGTAAGTTGTCGCATTCTTTGTTGCCTAACAAGTTCGGTTGCTCTAGTTATAGACATTTGTTTACCCGGATTTTTTTCTTCATAATTATCTTTAAAAGTTTGAACAACTTTGTCACCATCACTAGAAACCAACCAAGTATCTAAACCACTAATAGATTTTTCAAAAGACCCTTCAAGAATACTAGCCATCTTATCATTTTCTAACATTTTAGCACTAGCAAATTTTGCAAGTAATTCATTTTTTCTTTGTGCTCTAAACTCTTCAAATTGTTCTTGACTTATAGCTTGTAGAGACTCGTCTTCTTTTGTGTCAGGATCATCTTCTAAACCAATCAGTTCTGCTTGTTGTGTTACATCTATTTGATAGTCAATAAACTGATCTATTTGAGATTCATACTCTTCTAAAAGTGTTACATTGTATCCTGCAGCTTTTCTTGTTGCTGCATATTTAGCACCACCTCGAGAATAAGCAGCATCTCTTTCGTTGTTCCAACCAGCTAAAGCTTTTTTATATAAAGTATCAGTTTCATAACTGTCTGCTTTTGGTTTACGTTTATTAAACTCTTCGTCTGAATTTTTATAACTGTTAAACAATTGTTCTCTAGTATTAATAGCATCAATTACTGTAGCTGTATTTACAATACTTAGTACTTCTTCTTCGGTTCTTTCGTTTTCAGCAAGTCCTTTAAAAATTTTCAAAGCTTCGTTCTTAGCACTAGAAGTTTTTAATTCTTTAAACATTTCACTTCGTCTAAATTGTCCTTCAGTATAAAGTTGACCCGCTTCAATTTCAGAAGGTAACATCCCAACAGCTGTGCCTTTTGGAAATGTTTTTCCTTTTGGTGTAGCTGTGGCAATAGTATATGCATTTTTTAATTTAAAGTTATCATCATAATCAGTAGCAAATATTTTACCAATATCTTTTGTAGTTCTTCTTTCGTTATATTTATCTACAATTGCTTTGGTTCTATTTACTTCGTCAATATATTTTTTATCGCTACCAATTCCAATAAAGTTTAAACCTTTATGTACTAAACTTGTCTTACCCGGTGATGAAGCTAAAGCTGATTGTGCTTTAAAATAATCTTTAACAGGTTTGGAATATTCTTCAAATGTTTGAATATTCTTATCTATCTTATAATATTTAGAATCATGTCTAGGCATTAAGACTTCATCTATGTATCTTTGTTTTGCTTTTCTTTTTGAATTGTATAAAGGTGAATTAACATCTTCATAATCTAATGGATCAAAACCTTCTTGTTGATTTGCAGGATTGTTAAACCATGCATCAGCATCGGCATCAAAATATTTATAAGCTCCTAACTTTTTAATACCTTCTTGAGCTTCTAAAATTTTTGCTCTATTATTATATTCTGCTTGAGCTTTTGCAATTGCTACTGTTTTGTTATCTTCTAACTCTTGTAAATTTTTTAATACATCATTTTGTCTTTTACTTTCAACAGCATTAAATCCAAGCATAGCTATCAATGCATTCCTACGTTTTTTAGTGTCTTTATTATTAGAAGAAAAATAAGCAGCAGCTAATTGTCCCCAGTTTTGTCCGGGTGTCATATTTTTACCTAATAAACTTTTATAATCAAATGCCATTATTCTTCCTCTTTACTTAATAAACTTGAACCTTGTTTACTTTTAACTTGTTCAAGTAAACTTGGTGGTAATTCTTTTTCTTCTATCATTTCTCTAATATCTGCAGGTACAGACTTTTCATTTACTTGTTGAGTTGTTTTTGTACGCAGTTTTTCAAATTCATTTAAACCTTGATTAATACTACTAAGTTGTTTTTCAGGACTCATCTCAGTTGGTAAGTCTTGGTCACCAGAATCTAACACATAATCTATTTCAGCTTTTTCTGCAAGAGCCATTATCATAAACATAGTGGGTTCCATTAATAAAGTCATAACATCTGGATTCCACTTACCCTCAAGAAAACCTGAATATAAAACAATAGATGCCAAATCAATAACACCAACTCCACTGTTTACAGAATTTAATAAATTAGATACTGTATCTGGAACTGTTAATATTTCAAACACGTACAAAGTAGCTTCTCTAACATTTGTAAATTCAGGTGGCTGTTCCCATGCATACTTTTGATCTGGACTATTAGTAAGAGATTGTCCGGGTACAGGTCTACCTGTAGCCAAACTATTACCTAAAAACTCTACTGCTTTTTCTGATATTGCCATATTATTATCCTATTGCTTTTGGGGTATATAATGGTTTATAAAAGTCTGCCATCCATGCCGGACTTCCAGTACCGTATAATGTTTGTTGCGATAACTCTTGAAAGCTTAATGGTCTTGTCATTCCTGTCGCAGCCATTGCTGAAGGAGATACTTCTTGTATATAATTAGCTTGAGCAGCTTCTTGAATAGGTTGCATTGCAACACCTCCACTTACAAATGGTTCTTCTGGGTCACCCATAATTGATGCTGTTAGTCCTCCTATTGCTGCTCCTTCAAATACATCTCCAACAAATTGACCCTCTGTAACATAATCATAAGCTTTACCCGGAGCTTCTGCTATTTTATTTGGAATGTCAGCAATAAACTCTGCAGTATTACTAGGAATATTTTTAATACCTTCTCCAATTTTATTAACACCAGACATAAAAGTTTCGCCTAAAGTTAGATCACCAGAACCAGCAGGGGCAGACGCAAGTTGTTCTGTTAAAGGATTAGACACAGGATTCATATTTGCAACATTACTTGTAGTTCCTTCTAGAAGAGATGTAGTTTCTATTGGACTCATATTTTGTGTAACAAGGTCTCCTGCTACAGTATCTTTTACTACAGCATCTTTTACTATAGCATCTTTTGTAACACCATCTTTAATCATTTCATTACTAACTTGATCTACCGAACCTGTAACAGTTGAGTCAGTAAAAGGATTCATTTTATCTAACGTACTTGTCATGTTTTGAAACCACGCTTGATTCCCAAATAAAGCTTGTGCTCCTCCAAAAAATAACATAGATAAACCTATCCCACCTATAATATTTCCTAGCTTTTTACCAAAAACTTTATTTAAACCACGTTTAATTTTTCTACCTATCTTTCTTAATTTTCCCATTATCTGTTAGGTCCTCCGCCTGTAAAATTAAAATAATTACCAGTTTGATTTCCAACCAATCCTGATGTATAGGAAGTGCTTAAATTTGATAAAAGACTAGATAAGTAATCATCGTACACTTGTCCAGACTTACCTTCGTTAGCCATAGCTGTTGATATAATTTGTGCCTTTCTATTTTCTTCGTTTTCAAAAGCTCTAAAATCAAAGTCAGCTTGGTCTCTTAACTCTTGCCATAAGAATGATTGAGACTGCATTGTCATACCATAAGCATTCTGTGCGTTCTGCATATTGATTTGATTTTGTGCAGCAGTGTTAATGGTGTTAGCTTGTCTTCTCCACTGAACATTAGAAGCTTCAACAGCAGCAGCGTTCTGTGCGTTCCATTGATTCCTTGCAAAGTCTTGTTGAGAATTAAACTGATCTACTTGTGTAACTAACTGAGCATTAAATTTATTTACATCAGCTTGTCTTTGTGCATCTCTAGCTGCAGCAGCGTTAGCTTGTGTAGCATTGAACTGCTCCATTGCATTCATTTGAGAAGCATTATATTGATTCATCTGTGCTTGTAAGTTAGTCATAAACTGATTAGTTTGATTTTCACTAGCAGCATTAAACTGAGCTGCAGCATTTTGAGCAGCTTGATTACTTAACACACGTTGTTGATTTTGTTGAGCTTTTAATACATTTGCTTGTTGCTTATTGTTTAAGTTTTGCATATCCATTTGGAGGAATGCTTGAGCATTTTGTATTTGTGTACGTTGATTAAAGTCTGCTTCTGCTAAGTTAGCTTGAGACATTAATGCTGCATCTTGTATAATAGCTTGTTGGTCCATACTAGCATTTGTAATTCCTACAGTTTGTAAGAACTTACTGTTAGATAATGCAGTTTGTTGGTCAGCACTAAACTGAGCCATGTTCATCTGGAAAACATTTTGAGCATTGGCAAGTGCTGTTTGTTGTCCTCTTGCAGCATTAGCTTCAGCTTCTTGAGCTTCTATAGCTTTTTGCTGTCCTACACTAGCTTGTATAGCTTGTGCATTAGACTGTGCAAGTGGCATAGCCGATGTTATAATAGCATTGAACAAGGCATCTCTACCTACAGTAGATGCTGACATACCACGTTGA
>CERN01007182.1_pt1 | contig 10243 bp, 6 predicted proteins | sample 530761 | NCBI WGS metagenome assembly CERN01 (sample SAMEA2620947, study PRJEB7988) | marine metagenome | isolation source: saline water (ENVO:00002010), including | reverse complement strand
GGTGTGCCAAACTAGAATTCCTGGTAAAGTTGATGTCAGAGTGATGGAACCACCCATACCTGAAATACAGGAATCTAGTCGGGTTCGACATCGCGAAGAGGATGACGACCAACACGTGCGTCCTACAAGGCGATTTAGATGGTGGCAAGAAAATCAAGAGAACCAGCTACAGGAAATGGTCAACGAATTGACTACTTCCAATCATGCGCTGGGTTATTGGTATACAATGAGCACGCGCAGAGATTTGGATGACCCTAGAAGATCTGAATTTATAAGATCTGGATTAGAGGAAGAAACGTATGAAGACAGTGTGGAAGTTGATCGTGTACGTTATCAAGACCTTTCCAACCAGCTTCGCACACATTGGCGACACTTGCTAGACCCTGAGTTGCTGCGCGGAATGCAAAACGCTTACACAAATCAACGCGGTGTTCCAAACACCATAAACGGACAACCCGTTCCACATCTAGCTTATCCGAGAATTCGAGGATTACAGTATGTAAATGCACAACTGTTCCCTCAATTTTATTCAGACGACGGAGACATTTTCATTGGGCATCAGAGGGGTCGAGGGCCTAGACAAGATGGTGTTCGACCAATTCGAGAAGGCAATAGTCAAGATAGAGCACGGATTCCTGTAAGACAAAGAAGACTTCGCCGAGAACGAGGGCCGGTCGAGACTATTAGTATGTACGAATATTTAGGCACTAGAAATATTAGACCCCCACGGGGCCGAGAAAACAGATTGCCAAGGTAAAGCTAAATATAAGATTAATACATATATTTTAAGGACCAAGCCGTTCGACCAGCACGTTATCCCATTGAGTGTTAGCAATGCCGTGACCTAAAGCGTAAAATAAACTGGTTGCGCTTGGATTGTATTGCAGCCATCCCGAAGTGTGTTGATGCGTTGGGTTATTAATGGAAACTGCATTGCCATTTATAGATAGTGATAACGTCGACACAAGAGTAGCAGAATTATATTCATACACAATCTGTGCCGTGTCTCCAGTGGTCATAGGATTGTGGTAAAAGGGAGAACCACCTGGGTTAAACATATTATTTGTGCCATTCGGGTAATAGAACATTAATAGATCATTTCCTTGCCGACCCACACGCATTCCCCAATAGGTAGCTTGGTTATAAAGCGACGAGTGACCAATAAGAAGAATAGTGTTATGTGCTAATCCTGTGCTGTGCAGAGCCGTCAGATCCATAGTTATTCTGAAAGGATAAGTTTCTGACGGTAGTATACCGGTAGTAGCTGTATATGTCTGATTGCTTGATGAGCTAAACGGTAAAGTCACGTGGTCTCCAAGACTCCACAATTTTTGTGGATAGGTGACTAAAACTGGATATGTAACAGTCAGCGAACTTGGAAGAGATTGTAGCGTATATAGTTGATTAATATTCAGTGTACCGTCACTGAAATTGTACTTTAGAACGATGTCAATAGTATGTGTTCCGGCAGGCGAAGTCCACCAACTTGCGTCGGTCCCAGTTCTGTCCGTTGTACAAAGTACATGTGGCAACGTCGCGTTTGTAACTGTATTCCAGGTCACTGTTTTTGTGTGTAATGTAGTAGCACCATCTTTAAATATTACATCGAACGTATAGTCTTTGTTTTCGTTGTTTATAAATGCTGTAAAGCCAGTGAAACCGGTCAATCGAACGTCGTAAGATGTCATGGTTGCGTTTGCAACATCAGAGGTAAATCCAGTGACTTTGGGCGGTAGATAAAACTGGCTGGCATAATTTGCTAATAAAAATGACCGGTAAAATAAATTTGTATTAGCAGAAACACGCACTGGCCCTTCAATCTCGACAACTCTGGATATGTTTTGTAAAAATGTCGGATTGTATGGAGTGATGTTTGGGTTTATAGCAGGCGTAGCCGGCTGCCCGACAGTTGAGCCAGTTGTAGGGCCTGATACGACCACTGCTGAAGCGCCGTTACGCAGTACAGTATATGTAGTGTCAAATCCAAGATTCTCACCAACTTCACTTAAGCGCGCGCCAGCGAAACTTGATATGGTTAAATTGTAGGTGGTGTGTGGAGCACTTGAAGTGAAGCTACTTGTAAAACTGTCAATTCTGAAAGTTGTCAGATCCGTCATCGTCTTGTCCCACAACCCATCATATCCATATCCAACCAATTTGGGTACACCCGCTGGCCAATTTACAGGGTCTATCAGAATAACAAAATTTGTGAGGGTCTCGTCCTCGACAAGACCAACTGACAATCCAGGAGACGCGGAAGAGTCTACGATTTGGCTTTGTATTGTATTAAAATCTGTGTTTTGTGTAAAATTGAATTCTTGGTCGACTGAACCTTGATCTCTGAATTTAACTTTAAGGTAAAACGGCTCGCTGTTCTCTGTCGCTCCAGTTTGGACTAAATTATTTAATGCAAGTGCCAACCTTGCATTAGAACTCGACCCCGTAGTTGCATCGAAAACAGTGGTGAGTTGATTGTTTGGCTGAAGTCCGGTAGCCTGATATATGATAGAGTGATTAAATCCTGTTAGCTCTATCTTAGGGCTGTATGTAAACGGATTGCTCCACGCGCTAACAAAGTCTGAGTTAAATCCGTCTTGTATAGTAAACCGCAATCGACGTTTTAGAAATATTGTGTCGTGACCAGTTACATGCAAATTTTGATTCAAAAAATTTTGTATAATATATGATGCGGTGACGTTTGTGAAATTGGCCAATATCGGAGAGATGTATTGTACTACGTTGTCTATTTCAAGTTCGTACTTGACGTTGTATATAGCATCTGTGCTGGCACCGGTTAAAGTCGCGATTGAAAGAAACATTGAGCGAGCACCGGCCTGTTCAATTAAATCTCCTCCGTTTGCGAAAATAGCGCCGGTGATGGCCGGTACTGTTACAGTAACAGTCGGCAATTGGACAGCAAAAAAATTGTATAGGCTTGGGTTAGCCAAGTTTGGTTGTTGATTTGGGTCAAACCTAACAACTGCGTAGACTTCGTATTGGTTACCGCTCTGTGTGGGAGTAAATGCTCTCGAAAAAGTGGTTGTCACTTGTTGACCACTATTTGGAATTGTTACATATATGCTATTTGGAGGAGCAGTGCTCTGCCCGTTTACATACTGAGGCGCGCCAACAAGACTGAAACCGCCAGTTGATCCCACTAGTCTGTGGTAGAAAACCATGGACAAAACTTGTGGGTTGCTGTTTGAAATTACTGTATTGGTAAACTCGAAGGCTGCGTTTAGTGTGCCAGCAGCTGACCCGGTGACTGTGGAATTGGCGACTGTTTGACTGATATTGCTGAAATCGTATAAATTGACGGCGGGTGTGGTGTATGTAAAAATGATACTGTTGTCCGCATTGTTGATAAACTGTATTTGAAACGTGTTTTGGCCTGGTTGTGCAATATCTGGTACCGGTAGTCCATTTACAATGTCAATAGACTGTGCTGTTTCTGTGCTTGTAGCACTTTGTGAGGCGGTATATGTGGTACCAAACGTAATTAGAGTGTTGTTTGAAGTTTTGGCTTTGACGGTGTAAGATATTGGTGTGATTGCCGGGTTTTGAATTTGCCAATTTACAACATAACGCCAAGTATCTAAATTTACAGTGGTGACAGCTGTAGGTGTCCACGAAACAAGACTGGGAACAGCGGTCCCACCCAAACTGTTGCCAGTGTTTTGACGTGAACCCACAATTTTATTGCTGTTCGCATATATCCTTGCATTGCTTAACGGCATCATGCGTTTATCAAACGGCACATATGTCGAATAGCGTAATCGACTATTTCGCCCAAGCGTATCCTGATCCGCTTTTCTGCGGTAGCCGCCGCCCATGTTACTGAACGGCGGTTTCATCGTGTCGTATCTTAGTGCGCAACTGTTTGTTTTTCTACGTCTGCGCGTTCGACATCGTGAAATTCGTCACTGTTATCCGAATTGATCCTCGAACGCCTTCGGTCTGACCATAAGGGGTTGTGCCCACGTGTCTCATGCGCTCTTTCTTCCCCAACAGGATTCATTCCGTTTGTAGGCGCAGTGTCGTGCTCTAACTCTTCGGCTGTCATTACGTCTCTTACCATCTCTATACCACACACTTTCAAACTCGTGCATCGCGAACGTCTACAGTTCCAACAAAACACAGCAACAAGTGCGGAGACGGACCAAGTCAGGCCAGTCGAAACCGCCAAAATTTCGGCCGAAGTTACCATATTTTTACATTTATTTACATTATTGTTGTATCTTGTATTGTATAAGTCTAGTTACCGCCACCCCTTCCGCCTGGTCGGTTAGGAACTCCACGAGCACCACTCTCGTAGTAATCCCTCATTGCCGCACTCATATTAGATGCTCGATTACTTCGTGTTCTGTAAGCAGGCTGTTCTTGTGCTGGAGCACCGCGACCACGACCTCCGCCTGGTGCTGCGGCACCACGACCGCGACCGCGACCACGGCCACCACCTGGTGCCGCGGCTGGGTGAAGGTTCTGGGCCGGTGCTGCCTCTGCTGGTGCCGGCGGTAATGGTACGAACTCCTCTTGCGTTGCGGTCGCACCTGCCGTCGGCACATTATCAGCAGGGTTGTTAGTATCGGCAGGCGGGTCCCGGAACAGTCGCCGCACAACGGCCGGTCTTTCCGGTACACTTGTACCCGGATCACGTGGCCTCCCGCTTTCGTTCGGTCTGCGGCGCTGTTGAGCCCTTTGATCAATTTCAGCCCTAAATTCCCGCATACTAGGCGTATTTTGATTTTGACCAGGCGGGAGCCTGTGTGCTCGACGTGCTGTTTGTCCAGGTGTATTCGTCATCGCGTCGCGTGTCGGTGTCGGTTCAGGTGTATCCTCCTCATCTGGCTCCTCCTGATCTGGCCCAACCTGCATGTCGCGTGTCTGTGGCGTATCTGTCCCGACACCTATGGACCTCGCAGTTTCGCGCCTTCGCCGCGCTTCAACAGCTTGAGCGCGATAGGCTGCGAGCGTTTCTTGCATTCTCAAAATGTGTTCGTTTTCGCGTGCCAACGCTTCTTGTAGCTGAATTACTTGTTGCGCTGTCTGTTCGAACCGTTCCGTGGTCGGCCGGTAATAAAGTTGATCCTCCAAGTCTCTAATCCTATCTCTGCCATTATTAATCTCGTCGGTTAACTCTCGTGCCAAGTCGTGAAGTTCCTGTATCCGTCTTGTCTGATCAACGTTTCCTCCCCCTCCTCCTCCTTGACCAGGTTGGCCGTCGATCGGAACCATTTCCACAACAGCTACAGTACGCATCGCGGTTGTCAAACTGTCCTGTAGGTTTGCAATTCGATCACGCAACTCCTGTACATTGGTTTGGTCACTTGGTCCTGGGCGCGTCTCTAAAGTTTGTCGTGCGTCAAATAACTGCTGTTGCAGATCCTCCACCCTGTCTCGTAACTCGTTCATTTGCTCCGGTGTAGGTCGCCCGGCTAATTGAACCCTCAACAAATCCACCTGCTCACGTAAACTAATTAACTCCTCTTCCGTCTCGATTACATTGGTTATGTCGACACCCCGAAATACCGTACCTGTTAAATCTGCCGGTGCCCGTGCTGGTGCTGGTGCTGGTGCTGGTGCAGGTGCTGGTGCAGGTGCTGGTGCTGGTTCTGGTGCTGGTGCACGCGGAGGTTGAAGAAGTGGACCTGCTTCCAGGTCCACTTCCACAGGAGGAGCCATGCCTGCTTCTAGGTCCACAGATATGTCGTCGTCAAAAGGGTTTCCTCCAAAATCGTCAGCATCGTCATATACGGACCCGCCAACATCTGTCTGATAGTCTGTTTCTGTAATGTTAGTCTGGTAGTCTGTTTCTGTACCGAGAGAACTTGCTGCTTGGGAAGGACCCGGGTCTCGTGAAGGACCCGGGTCTCGCCTGTATTGCTGCGCTAGATTCCCTAAATTCTGAAATAACACACCCGCATTTATAAACGCTCTAGACACACCGCTACCCAAAAAGTCCCGAAGAATAGAGTCCCGAATTGGTAGTCCGGCAGTTCCATTGTCTACTGGGCGTCCGGTAGGGTCTAGTGTGGCAGGACCTGGCGCCGGAGGACCGACTGCCTGTGCAGGCCGTGGAGGCCTTCCTAATCCTCCTCCACTGCCACGAGGAACAATGTAGTCATACGGCAACCGCTCCAACCCGTGTTGAGGCACTCTCAAAGGCCGCCTCTTCACATTCTTCTTAATCTTCTTTTTGACAGGTTTTGGTTTTGGTGTGCTCGATCTCATCATCTTCAAGAGAATCCTCAACCCACTTATTACCTTCTAGTCTCGCTTTGGTGTATTTGTATAAGCAGTAAAGCAGGCACCACCTACACGTCGCAGACACAATGACCAACAAATCTTCCGATAAGCGACCCATGTCCTCGCGATATGCGGTCGAGGTTTTGCCCGGTGGGTCGGATCCCGTCGAAACGCCTGACGATTTTTTCAAACTACCCTTCGTTATGTTGTCCGTTGCCAAGCGCATGTCGGGTAAGACTTGTTCGATGAGCCAGTTCCTACATATTTTGAACAAGATGGGTCGACTCGATCGCGTGATATTGGTGAGCCCCACGTACGAAAACAACAAACACTATTTCAAAGGTTTGCCATTGAACGAAGAGGAGGACGTACTGGAACCAACATTAGATGCCGCCGATAAGATTATGCGTATAGTCGAGGAGGAGGCTCGTGTATATCAAGAGTTTCACGAACAAATGAAGCTGTGGCGAGAGATTCAAAGATTGATTGGGAACAAGGGTAAGAAGGGTGGGCTACACGCACCAGGACTCGTAGACGATGTTATGCAACATGTCGAAAAGCCGACTCACAAGTACGGAGGACGCAAGCCAGTAGTGGTGGCTTTCTTTGACGATTGTCAAAACACGGCCGCCTTCTCAACTAAAAGCAGTTTAAGCTACATGACTATCAAGCATCGCCACATAGGCAAAACCTCCGAGGGTTCTATTGGAGTGTCTCTCATGTACGCGTGTCAAAACTATACCTCAGCATCCGGTGGGATCCCAAAAACCATTCGTGGCAACACAACTATTCTGTGTGTGTTTAAAAACAAGAATATGAAAGAGTTGGATATTATTGCAGAGGAGTGTTCTGGTGAAGTAGATGTCGACACGTTTATGGCGGTTCATGAAGCAGCTACTGAAGGCGATTATAGTTTTCTGACAATCGATCTAAATCGCAAGTCAACCCATCCGTCCATGTTTCGCAAGTGTTGGAACGAATGGATTACAGCGCAAGTTGTGCCGTCTATCGACGAGCTTACCGATGTTGCGGGAGATGACAAGTCTACAGAAAATAAGCAGACGAAGAAAGACAAGAAAAAGACTCGCGCTTCGAGCGACAAACGCAAGCGATCTGGCGCCACACCTGAACGCGAGAATCCTTCTAAGAAGCCTGTTGGTGGCGGGCCTTATACAGGCAAACAACAATTGGCCAAGGCCGGTAGGGCAAAGCAAAAATGTCCGGGTCCGCAGATGTAACGTCCGGTGTTCAGAAGAAATACCTGACTGTCAAGTCGGGAGATTTTAACCTTAACACTGAAGCTGACGATTACACATATCTAGATTTAGAATTTCCCGAGCCTTTGCAGCACGTGCACGAGATTGCTCTGCAATCAGCTACTATCCCTAACGAGTTTTTTAATGTACGTCAAGGACAAAACACGCTCACTATTGGTTGGATAACCCAGGACGTGCCCACATCGCAGAGTAATGCATTTACTGTCGAAGTAGCCCCAGGCTTGTACACGCTCGACAATTTGTGCACTGCTTTGAATACTCAAATAACAGCACAGGCAGATCAACTACTTTGGACGCCTGGTAATACTGCCAATGGCATTCAATTTTCGCGACCAGACAGCTCATTTGCGACAGATTATGAAGTGACACAAATTGAACAGGTTGAGAAGAAAATTTTTGCCCCCAATAACTTAACCGCCAATTTGAATGGCCGAGCGTACTATGCACTGGTCCATGTCGCAACACCTCAAGCTCCGTTTGCGACGTCTCTTGCCGCCAGGCTGGGATTTACACGACACGACGTATTTGTAATGTACGAGTCGCCAAGAACTTCCGGTACTGCTGGTAATAGACTCTGGGAGAACAGACCAGACTCGTTTGATTTGGCAAGCCTAGACGACATGGTTGCGCGCGGCAACACGTCTGTGTTCGAACACAATACCGATGTCGTGGGTGTCGATGCCAGCGCCCACATTACCAAGGCTATGTTGTCCGGTTCCGAGACGTATGACAACCTTCTCCTACACTGCGACCTCCTGTCCAACTCTACTTTGATGACTACTCATTTGGATACAGGCCACCAGCCGGCGGTGGCCACTATTCAAAGGTCCGACGTGCTTGCAGTCGTCCCAAACAACGCAAATATTGGCTCTAATATTGTGTTTGTTAGACCTTCGGAACATTACGGCGGACATGCAATTAATCAACACAGGCCTATCACGAAGATGCGCTTGTGGATCACTGACTCGGCAGGCAAGCCGTTTAGGCAATACGAAATGCCAGATTATGTCGCCGTGTTAGAGTTTACGATTGTCGAGCACGTGCCTGACATTATGAGACAAGTGGCTCAACTGAACCAGAACAAGGCATACCAGTCGCGCCACATGCCAATGGCTCTTGGATAGATTTAGCCAACCGCCTTAAGGAATTTAGGGTTTGTAGATGTAGGGTTGAAAGGAGTGTAAAGAGAAACCTGTGCGGATAGCAAAAACCGCGATACGGTATATAATATTTTAAATTGTTATTTATAATCTAGTGTGTGTAAAACATGTCTTCTGTAGCGGTTCCCAAGAAGATGGTCCCCGTGCCTAATGTGTACGGGGTCGAGTCTTTCAAGGAGATCAAGCCTGAGATGGTTGCCCTTCACCCTATCCAGCACAAGGATACCAACTTCACATCGGCGGGCACCAACCGTATCTCTTTCAAGATTCCTGCGTACTCTAATGCCCTCCTCGACACCTCTCGTTCGTTCCTGCATATGCAGCTCAGCTCTGCGGCGGGTTCCGCTATCGAAACCGCCCTTGCTCAGGGTCTTCCGATTTTTGAGCGCATGGTTGTCAAGACTTCCAGTGGTTTGACCCTCGAGGATGTGTCTGACATGGACATCCTCAGCCACATGCTTTCATTTGTAAAGCCCACCGAGTGGGAGAAGGCGTCTTTGTACGGTAACAGGACCGAGCGTCAGAACAACGCCGCCGCCACGACCGGTCTTCTAAATGCTCATGGTACTCACGCAACTGTCAAGCGCAACGAGGTTGTGATGAAGTTTGATTGGGGCATTTTTGACAAGAAGCTAAGCAAGTTTATCCCTTTGTTCATGGCTGACGGTGGAGCCGGGTACTCCTTCGACGTGGATTTCTATTTGTCTAACCGCGGTACCGCGATTCTCAATGCGGAAGCTCCCGGCACGGGTGCTATGGGCCAGATCCAGGTTGAGAGCCCTGTTTGGTACCTTCAGCTCATGCGCATGGACGAGGGTCTTGCACGTCGATTTAACCAGATGGCTGTGAGCGGCGAGGAGATTCGCATCCCGTTCCACACTTATCATACCCACAACGCGTCTGGCCAGGCAACGGATCAGATTGTGTACATTCACGAGAACGCAACAAACTTTAAGAAAATTATTACGTGTCTGCACAAGGCTGGCGAGCCTCTCATCCGTTACGATACCACGCATTCCGGGGACGACATTGGCGAGGGTATTCAGCATAACGGTATGGCCGGTGGCGTTTCTCAAGTTGGTACCAACTACCCTGCAGTCAACTATTACAACTACCGCGTCGGTGCTCAGCACGTGTACAACGAGCCTGTCCAAGAGACTATTAGCAACACCAGGACTCTTCAGTTTGTCAAGCAGGCGTTCGGTATTCCCGACGAAATGACTACTGGATTGGAGCTTCAGTCGGCTGCTGGAGAGACAAACACCACTCTCGAGAGTCGCGTGTTTGACCGTTACCGCTGGATGTCCGTTGCTTCGTTCGACTACTCTCCTAGTGACGCCGACGTGGTCCAGGGTATCTCGTCTAGCAACCCTGTGCAGCTCGACATTAAGTTTACTAGCAGCCCGTCTGGCTTTAACATTCTTAACTTCTGCGAGCTTGGCTACGACCTTGTGTTCCGTGGCGGTGCCGTGCACTACGAGGAGCAGAAGCCGGGTAGCCAGTCTGTGTACTAGACTCTTACTCTCACTGGAAAAAAAATTATTATGTAATATAAAAGTA
>CERN01009069.1_pt1 | contig 10282 bp, 12 predicted proteins | sample 530761 | NCBI WGS metagenome assembly CERN01 (sample SAMEA2620947, study PRJEB7988) | marine metagenome | isolation source: saline water (ENVO:00002010), including | reverse complement strand
ACTAGATACTGGTTATGTTTACGCTCCTTATGTACCGTTACAACTTACACCAACTATGTATAACCCTTTCAATTTTGCTCCTATCAAAGGAATCATGACTAGATACGCTAAGAAAATGGTCAACAACAGATTCTATGGTAAGATTACTATTGATGGAATACAAACGTTCTCTGTTAATGAGTTAAGATAAGTATTTCTAAACTTTATATAATGAAAAACCCCTCTTCGGAGGGGTTTTTTTGTTATAAACAACTTAGATATCTATTTCCTCTATCACAGAGTATGGTAATTCCCTCTCTTTCGTTATTGTCTCTTAACCATTGAAAGGTTGCCATTACATTCGCACCTCCACTAATACCAATAAACAAACCATAGTTTTTAGCTAGGTGTTTAGTAATACTTTTCGCACATTCGGTCTTGATGACTCGTATGTCATCAACTAAATCTAAATCGACTAAGAACTTACTACCATCACCAATACCTTGTATCCCATGTAATCCAACTTCCCCTCCACTCATTACTGGAGATTCTGCTGGCTCCACGGCAACAATTTTTATATCTTCCCATTTTTCTTTTAGAAATTTACGAGTTCCCATTAAGGTACCACCAGTACCTGTCCCAGCAACAAAAACTGCAGGAGAATCATTTCTCCTATAACTTCCCCTCTCTTTAGGTAAAGACCAATCCTCATAGATTTCTGGTCCAGTAGTTTGATAATGAGCCTCAATGTTTAAGGGATTATGAAATTGATTACAATTAAACCAACCATTTCGTTTACAAAGATTATCTCTAAGTTCGATAGCCCCATCAAAATCTCCTTCATCTACTTCTATTAATGTCGCCCCATAATACTTAAACATTTTTTTACGTTCCTCGGACATATTTGATGGCATAATAATTACCATTTTATAACCTCTTTCTGACGCTAACATAGCAAACGCAATGCCACTATTACCACTAGTTGCTTCACATATCGTACTGTTTTTTTGGATAACACCTTTTTGTTGGGCATCATTAAGTATAAAAGATGCCATACGGTCTTTTACAGAGCCAGAAGGGTTCATAAATTCAGCTTTACCCCAAACGGTAAGGTTACCTAAAGTAATAGGGATTAACGGTGTTTTACCAATGTGGTCAGATAATTTCATATTCATATGTTAAGAATATAAAAAATATTTGATAATGGAAATTAAATAATTACTCTACTTTTTAAGTTATCTGGTAACCCCTGATTGGCGACAATAAATCTTAATTCCTGGTCATAGGTCATAACCCTTTGATTAGAGGTTAGTCTTAAATCAATATAATAAGTGTTTGGTATTAACCATGACGTGTCAATAATAAAATAGTTACGAGTAGGGGTTCTATTAACATCAGTATAGTCAATAACCGTGTATTCACTAGTACCATCTTTAATATAGAGTCTATATTTTAATGAATCGATAATCTGAGTCTGGTTAACTGTATATGGTACTCTGGCACTAACCAATACCTTTCTTAAGTCTCCCCTTTTGATTTTTTCATCACTTTTAATCCCAGAAACTGAAAGTCCATAAGAACGTGGTAAATCAGTGTCCGTACCAATGTTATAATACTCACTTTGTTCCCTAATAGTAATATAATTTGTTACATTGTCGAGATTTTGAGTTATCCCATTTTGTGTAATTGACATACCCGACCATACATCACTATACTGGACTAATGGACAAGCACATGTAGATGGAACCGTAAGGTCAATACAATATATACCAGTATTAACATGTTGTACACTAGTGTATGGTGTGTATAATGAAGCATTTTGGTGATCAGTATTTACAGAAATGAATCTTTGGTATACATCCCCATCAGAATCATATACAACCGCACCAGGTAAGTCATCTAAATTTGTTGGTTCACTACCCACATTCACATATAAACAAATTCTATTAGTTTTACCCATATAGAATTTCTCTCTATCGTCAATTATGGTGTCCATATACGTGGTTTCGATATATGGTTCAAAGAATGTATTTGTGCCCTCATTAAAGAATCCAACATACCTCTTCTCATCAGTTGTTATTGCTTCATATCGTGAGTTAAACGCAATCCCCAACCCATAGTTCTTTATTCCAGTAAATGCATCCTCTTGAGCCGCATTTTGTAAAGGTTGGTATTGTCCAGCGGCTAAAGCAACAGGAGTTAAAGAAGTGCCTGTTAACATATCATTTATTACCGTAGTTACATCCATATCAAGATCTTCATTACCTCTTATAAAGTGTTGAGTTGCAACCATAGTAGTTGCGGTTGTATTGGTCATGGCTGTATATGGGAATAACGCGTATCTTGTATAATTACTAGCATTTGAACCGCTACTACCATCATAAATTCCACAAGTAGGAATACCTACATTATCATATGTACCTCCACTCCACACAGTGTTAGTTTTACCAAAACACCAATTACTAACTCCTTTAGTATCAAATTTAACACCAGCATCCCAATCTTGTCCCATTTTGAAAGCGACTAAATCGAAAGAGTTTGCACGAGTAGCTGAATTAAATAGGGTATCTTTTCCTAATAAGGCATCATTATTAAAAATAGTATTGGTCATTTTTAATTTATGGACTGCCTTATGTTGTATTCCACTAGTTGCACTAAAACCACTAAGTGTTATTCTTTTATCTGAAATTCTCGTTTGTATCCCAGAAAGGTCAAATTTGAAAATATTCCTACTATAGTTGGTGTTTACTACTGTGGTTCCGGTTCCGGCCCCATAGAATAGTTCTGTTACAGGATTAAGAGCGAAATTAGATATCGCTTCTGTTGATCCAGTCGAGAATCCTTTCACTATTGTATTACTCTCGGTAAAATATGTTCTATATACTCCCATAATTTCTTTTATTATAAATACCTAATTAATTCTAATGTTTTGACTTTTTAACGTCTCTAAGTTATATGACTGTATTTTTTTTAGACTACCGGTTCCTGAAATCGGTTTTCCCTCACCATCTTTATGTTCATGGTTAGTTATATAATCCTTAATTAGAGTTAAGAAATTAACTAATTTATTACCGTAAATAATCGGTTCAGTCTTACTATCTAGAAAATTTTGTAGTGTAAGGTTCGGAGTACCTCCTTCGATTCCTGTATTCATCCCGTAAAAATCTAAGTTATCAAACGATAATGCATTCTGTCCTTCATACGAAACAAGATGTATTTTTGTTGCAACAACAGTAGCACTACTAGTATCGTTATTTACTGATCTTAATTGTATGCGTGGTTGTTGACCAGTGTTTAACACCATTGGGTTACCCGTTGCATGTTTTCCTGCTCTTATGTTAACCTCTCGACTATTTAATACTATGTCAGAATTATCTCTACCTTGTATTGCAACATCTTGTACTTGAGGATAAAGCCCCTTGGCCAAATCTGCGACATCTGGGGCTTCTTCGGCTTCTCCAGGACCAATATCCGAACCAAGAATCATAGCATTATCTTTTGGGTCTTTAAGTAGATTCTGGGGTTGACCAATAACGGGTCCTATGTAGGCCCTATTGATGTCTGTTTTATTTTTATTTGTTGTGTACATGAGGACACGAACTACCTCACCTACTTTCGGTACCACATTAAAGAATTTAGGGATTAGGGGATAACATAAAGGTAAGTCACTATCATATTCATAATCCTTATCATCAGGTGTTATACGTACTTGAATTCTACCAGCCATTGTAAGATCCTCTACAGAAGTAACTTTACCATAGTAAAAAATATGGTCTCTAGAAAAATCTATTTTTAGTCCTCTATTAATAAATCCCATTGTTAGTCTATTTTATATCTATTCTTTAACTCAGTAATAACTTCTCGATAGTCTTTCTCAATTACGTCTAACTTCTCAACTAAAAAAAGAATCTCATTTTTTATACTAATGTGTTTATCACTTAATTCCTTTAGTGACTCACTTAATTTTTTATTACTTTTATTCTCGTTATTCATTTTATTTATGTTATACCGATGCAGTAGATGCAAAACCAGGTGCCATTGTTGCACCAAATACCTGTACAGGTCCACCACCGTTAGCACCAGTTGCTGTGATAGAAATACCAGGTGGTATTCCTACATCCACTCTTAAGTTTCTTGTTATCTCTCCTACTGTTTCCTCAGCAGTTATTCTTATCATTTGTTCTCTAACAGACATTGAACCGTCAGCCCTAGGTCCTAATTTAGCTCCAGTCTCTTCTAATCTACCCATTATGTTTCCAGCTAGTCTTCTAGCACTAAGACCACCTCTTTGTTTACCTAATAGAGTAACTGGAGGAGGTATAGGAGGTGTAGGTATAGAATCAAGGTCACATAAGAATAACAGTGCTTGTAGAACGCTTAAAGCAACCCCAAAGTTTATACCCTCCTCTTCCCGGTCATGAGGTCTACGAGTGTTATTTGTTCTAACCCCTAATTCTGAGGGTTTATATGTCATTCCACATCCCATTATAAAATTCTTTTACTTGCTTTATCGACAGCCTTACCAAATCTACCCATAGTTGCCTTTATTGATTGTACCCAAATATCTAATTTTTCTTTTAGTATCCCGAGTGCAATATTTGCCATTAGTCGTTGAATATAGTAACTTAGATGTTGAAAAAAGTTTTTTACAATAAGTTCGTATAGTATTTTAACAATTTCTCTAATGGCTCCACCTAAAGAGGCGAATATCTTTAGTCTTTCAGGTCCAATATCTATTTTTTTAGGTTCTCCCCAACCTTGGTCTTCTAATTCGCTATCATCTACTAAAGCATAACCAACTAATATTAACATCACTAATGTTTGTGGACTCAATGCTTGTTTAAGGAAAACATTCTTCAATTGGTCGAGTAAATTTTTTATTATATCGTCCTTGATTGTTTCGTCTGTCTCATCAGCAGATATTGTTGAACCAGCAAAAACCATACCACCTATCATTAAGTCCGCGACTCCGTCTATTAAGTTTTTAGTTGCTCCTCTTCTGGCAGATTTGGTTATAAATAATTCGGTCGAGACTTCTTCCCTATATTTATCAAGTAGATTTTTCACTTGTATTGGATCTACTTCAGTTGTTAAAGTTCCACAATTAAGATTAAATGAAACTCTTCCGTTAACTCTATCACTTGCATTAAATCTAAATAACTCTAATTCATCTCTACTAAATTTATAGAAAGCAGTTTCTTCATTGACGACTTCTCCACAATCAGTGTCAGCCATTTTATTTATTGTACCGTCTATCTGTTGCATCTCCATCACGTCTTGGAAAGATTTACCTGATTGTTTATCGAATACACCAGTGAGTAAGTTAACAATTGCAGTAACAATGGCATCAATAGGAAATAACTCCAGACCATCAAAGTAATCATCAATAAAGTTCTCCACCGTTTTATTGGTATAGTCCACACCAATTTCAAAAATAAAACCACTACCTGTATATGTTACAGTCATTATTTGTTTCCCGTTATACTCCATTGGGATAGCATTATTTAGCATATCCACGGACTCCATAATTTTTCTATTAAAATCATCGACATCACCAAGGATATTACCGGCGTAATCTGCTGCGACCCCACCGGTACCCTGTATAGTCTTTAATAAATCAAAGATATCAAGATTAACAAAATTAATTTCTAAACCACCACCTCCCATCCAAGCAGGGAATCCTGAGTTAAGAACAGCTTCACCACACTTAGCCTTTAGTGAGTTTCGTAACTGAATTCTAACCATATTATCGATCTCCTGTAGTTGAGAACCTAATAGATTATATAGTAGGTCTTCTAGTGATTTACCTCCAGCTAACATAGAAAGAATATCCATTAAGAATGGAATGAGGTCTTTTTTTCTGGTACCAAACCCATCGATACCTAACTGACCCGCCAGATCTAATGGTTGAGTATTGTTAATTACCTGCAATACATTAAGTATTTTTTTTAATCTACTTTTTTCTTGTTGAGTTCCAGCCATGGTAAGTTTATATGTCGAATTTTATACCATCCCCACTTTCTTCCTGAGATTTGTTGATCATATCTTCTATTAATTGTTTATCTTCATCTGTAATTGACATAGGGTTTGATTCAGCAGTTGAGTCACTTTTTACTAGACTTATCTGTAACTTAACAATGTCTAATTTTTTAGAGATACACGAATCCACTATTCTAAGAAGTTCATTATTAACTTTCCCAACCTGTTGTATGTCGGTGTTATCGCTAACGTCTCTTAATTGTTTATTAAGTATGTGAATTGCTTTTGATCTATTTTCACAGGTTTCATTATAACTTTCCTGTAAGAGTTGTTCGATACTCTCTTTATCTAATAAAACATTTTTTCTTTTTGGTCGTGGCATATCATTTCTTTTACTATAAATATTCTGAACTGAACTTATCTCGTATTGATTTGTATATCCTCTTATATCTTCTCATACCATTTCTAATTTCTTTTGTTGTAAGGGATGTCATTTCACGTATATTATGTAATACTAAGTTTTTGTTAAATTTATTATTTCCATTGTTATCACTAAATATAATTTCCCAGTTTTCAAACATATATACTAAAGATTCACCAACAGAACGTTCATTATCTGTAAGTTTTGGGTGTTTAAGTTCCTCAGTTATTTCATTTATGATATTTGACATTAACTTTTTTAGTGCTTCCTCCTTTTCAATAGAATCTTCGCCTTGAAACTCGACCATGTCATCTCTTTCCTCTAAGTCTGATGCATAATCCTCATAAGATAATAGAGTCTTAGTTTTTTTACTGTCCTTAATTAATTGCCCTAGTAGATAGTTTTTACAAATAGTACCAAAATATGAATATGCTTTTTTTCCTTTTTCAGGTTTGAACTTATCACATTTAGTTATTAGAAAAGACAAGGTATCGTTATGGGTATTAATAAAAGACATATCATCTCGATAGAGTTTGTATTTTCTTATAATACTTTCCACCATTTTATTTAGAGGGGCGCGTAAATGATCATTATACGCCTTATGTTTTTCAGTATAGGTGCTTGCCGTTAGAAAAACCCTAACTGCGGCTTCCTGTTCCTGACCAAAATAAGGTTTTTTCTTACTTCTAGGCATTCTACAATTCTTTTACCTCAATACTCCTATCTTCAGTAAAGAAATATTCTTTTTTTGCCGTTTCTAACCAGAAAGGACCCGCATCATCACCAATTAGGTGAGCTGGGTGGTTTTTATAATTAAAAAATAGAGAACCAACTCTCATATTCACGTGTTTATATCCAACTTTCGGTATTGTCATAATTCTAGCATCCATGAATACTGACCTTAATAAAAATTCATAAACAAAGGTTAATTTAATATTATTCTTTAATCCCCCTATTTCCTTAAATAAATCCACTCTCATTACCATCCCGTCAATATTAAAGTTAGGGTAGTTTAATAACGAATCTAAGTCAAGAACCCCAATCTCCTCGGAAAAGTTCAACGCCCAAACAGGTTCGTTTGTCCATCCTATAAATTTATTTTTAGGGTCAACGTTAGTTATTAAAGGTAAAAAGATATCTACGTCTTCATAGAATCCCATGTAATCTTTAGCTTTTCTTATCCATAGGTTAGATAATTCATCATCTACCTCTAAGATACAGAAAAATTCTGTGCCACAATTATCCACCGCAAAGTTTATTTGTGATGCGAAATTATAAGACCCAGTAGTGTTAACTAAAATGTTATAATCTAAATCTCCAAACTCTGATTTTTTTATTTCAGACTCTAATTCTGGGGTACAAACTACTACAAGTTTCTCAGCGTGAGTTTGTTGATCTTTCACACTACCTAAAGCAGTGTTCAAAAGTTCCAACTCTTTATTTTCGTTGGTGTGTATTGGTATAATAATAGTAATATCTTTCATTTTAATTCATTTGTTTTGATGCTTCAAGAGCTTGTACCTTTTCATTCTGTTCTTGATTATTTAGTGCTATAACTAGTTCTTCTATCCTTTCCTCAAATAGTTCATTATAGAAAGAGGCTACTTCTCCAGCTTCTTTCGCTTCGCTAAACTCGGATGAGGTTTTTTCCATTTCCTCATATAACTCTTGTGGGACAGAATCTTCTAACCAGTTTTTCATCACACTTGCTGCGGTGTCAACTAACGTTAATTTATTGTTAGTCCAAATTCCATTCTTTTCGGTTAACCAATTAGGGGTTAAATCAGGAACTAAACCAATAACTGGAGTTCCAGACTTCATAGACTCAATCGGGAAAGTACCAAACCCAGCAATAGGGTCTATCCAAACTGAAAGAGCACATTCCCTTAATGCTTCAGCGAATTCTGGTCTAGTTAAACCTCTCATATCTCTAAACGTAATCCATTTTAGGAATGGGTGTTTAATGTAGAAACTTTTAATAAAATTAGCGGTCTCTCTAGACTCACGACAATGTATAGCAATAAAAGGTTTTTTTGGTTCCTTACTTTTTACAAAATAATCAGGTATTGTTGGACTAACAATTGAGGTTTTAATATTTGGAAATAATGAGTTGACGTAGTTCTCTTGAGATTTAGTTGTTGTAAGACATCTTCTAACAGCGAATTGTCCCCAAGTTATCCCCGGTTTCATTAATTCAAATATGTAATCGTAAGCTTGAACAAACATGATTTTCTCGCAGTTTGCATCTTTTAATTGATCTAAAACTCCACCATAAATCTCTGGGAGAATTAGAAAATCTTGTGGTCCGATTAGTGCTCCTTGATTACTTTCTCCACTAACAGCCTCATGAGGAATTTTTTCATATCCATCACCTAACCAGGTTGGTTTAACAAAATCATCCTTCTCTGTTAGTATTATTGCGTTATATCCTAGTTCGCGTAGAATCTTAACGTGTTCATATATAGTCGATACGGCAGCCATTGCCGATCCTTTAGAATCCATACAGAAAAAATAAATTTTATTTGTTTTGGTTTCTAGGGTTTTAATTGCGCTTTTTACTTTTTGTATTATTTCACTCATTTTATTTAATTTAATTCTTTATGTTCTACCGTTTTGGTATTAATTATTTTATTAATATAACCCGATTCAAATAAATCTACAGTGTTGTCTATATTATAATCAGATTTAATATCTTTATTGTATAGTCGGTTAATCTTTATAGATTTTTTATCTACTGGTTTGTTTTGTAGTGCCTTGGGAAAGGTGGTAACTAAAATATCACAGTGGTCCCACATCTCCTCATAAGAACTAACAAATTTTATTTCCTTTATCATACATCCTGTCTTTGAGAGAAAAAATAGTGTTGAGGGGATTGCTCTACCGCATTCCCTAGACAATAAAATAATCTCGTTCTCACCAAGGTTTTCTCTAATAAAATTATTTAGTTTGGTAACCACTTGATCCTCAATCTCATTAGAATAACCGAATATTTCCAGAGAACAATCCTCATATAAAAGTTTATCCAAATTATCTTCTCCCTTAAAATCAAAATACTTTTCTAAGTCATAATCTTTAATATCCTCAACCAAAACCTCCTTCTCAAAGTATTTCTCAAATGTCTTTGTTAATTTACCAAGTAAATTTCTTAAAACGCCATCTATGTTTAATCCTATTCTCATTATAATGAAATTTATTTCTAATCTTGTTAAAGTAAAGTTAATTACATTCCATTTAATAACTCAAAAACCGCGTCTATTGCTTCATGACGATGGTTATCAGTTAATAATGATTTATATACGAATTTTGACGTAGATATTTTTGGTACCTCATGTATCGCAGAGTAATTTTTATCTTTAAGATCAATCTGTTGGTTATCCCCAGTAAATATCATAGTGGAATTCTTACCCAACCTACTTAATACCATAGATAACTGAGATTTAGTTAAGTTTTGAAATTCGTCGATAATACACACACTGTCCTCAAAAGTTCTTCCTCTAAAGTGAGCCAACGAAACCAACTCAATCTGCTCCTCCCTTTCCATTTTATCAAGAATAGGTGGTTTATTATAAACCTTTCTCATATTCGATCTAATCGGTACCAACCAAGGTTCCATTTTTTCTCTTTCAGAACCAGGTAAAAATCCATTATCTTCTGTAGAGACCGTTGGTCTAGTGATAATGATTTTATTACATTGTTTCTTAAAGAATTGGTCAAGTGCGATTTGTACCGCTAATAATGTCTTACCACTACCCGGTTTTCCAACAATAAAATTAAAAGGGTGTTTCAGTATTTCTGTTTTGGCCTTTTTTTGTTCCGGTGAAAGAGAAAGTGAAAATCTCACAGATCCCTTTGGTGGAGTTTTATCTTTATTATTTTTTGGTGACATCTAGTATTTTTTTTATG
>CERN01017555.1_pt1 | contig 10288 bp, 9 predicted proteins | sample 530761 | NCBI WGS metagenome assembly CERN01 (sample SAMEA2620947, study PRJEB7988) | marine metagenome | isolation source: saline water (ENVO:00002010), including | reverse complement strand
AAAGATGTCAGCAGAACAAGTGCAAAGTGCATTGGTTTTTTTTTACAATTTAGGGAGAGAATTGTCAGCGATTTTGCCATTGTATTTGATGGAGCGGCTGACGGAAATGCAGACGCAATAGCAACTGAAAGCTTTGCTGAGAAGTGGGGGTGGTTTGGCGTAATGTATAGATTGACAAATGGAGAAATAGTAAACTTAGAACGGATAACGAATTTAGGTTTGTTAGAGTGCTTAACTTGGTTAAGTTATGAAACAGATTTAAACTCACAAAATAAAGTTAAAAGAAATGGTGAACAATAAAAGTTATAATAACGTAGTAAATACTTTGCTTAGACTAGGCGAGTGGCATGAACAAATAAGCACAATTTCAGTTGGTGATATTTACGACCTCAACTTAGAAAAGATGGAGAAGTTTCCTTTAATGCATATTAACCCTACTTCAGTTGAAACAGGCGACAGTCAATTGACTTATAACTTTCAAGTGTTTATTATGGATATGGTAGGCGAAAAGTCAGATTGGCAAACTAAACAACATTCAGAATTAACTAAGCTAGTAAATACAGAGAATAACGAACAAGAAGTATTTAATCAAACTTTAGCTATTTGTACAGATATAATAGGAATGTTAAGACATAGTTCAAGACAATCTATAAACGGAGTAAATGATATTAACGAACCTATCTATTTTACGCAAGACCAATTTACAATAGAGCCTTTTCAGGAACGCTTTGATAACTTATGCTGCGGCTATGTATTTAATATAGGAGTATTAGTTCAAAATGATTTTCAAACTTGTAATATTCCTGCAAATACTAGGGGCGCAGGTTACTAATGATAAAATTTAAAATAGGAAGATTAATAGTTCAAATAGGGTGGAAGAAATTTAAAATAACAGTAAAGATATGAATTACGAAGACATATTAGAAAAGCTAGAAGCAATAAGCATAGAACTAGAAAGTTATAGCGACTATCCACAAGCAGCTAGTAATAATGCGAAAAGAGCAAGAAAATATAAAGAAGAAAACGGAAGCAGTTGCGGTACTAGAGTAGGTTGGACACGTTCAGCACAGTTAGCAGACAGAAAACCTATCAGTAGAGATACAATCGCAAGAATGGCTTCTTTTAAAAGACACCAACAGCATAAAGACGTTCCTTACTCAGAAGGGTGCGGCGGTTTAATGTGGGACGCTTGGGGCGGTTCTTCTGGTGTAAATTGGGCAATAAATAAACTTAAACAAATAGATAAAAAATAACATGGCAGATTTAACAACAACAATTACAGAAAACGTAGTGCTTAATGGCTCAGTCAGAGGTTCTACAAACACTTTAACAACAACAGGGATAGTAGATGTATTTGAAAGAATTTTAACTTGTACACACTCACAGACTACAACAGTTGCAGTATTTAACTCAACTCCTTATGGTGCAGATGGCGCATTAGATGTAGAGAATTGTAAATACTTAAGAGTTACAAATTTAAGTGATGACCAAGATATGAAAGTGGCTTTTGTAACTTCAGCAACTAACTATCAAGTAACAGTTAGGGCAGGGGGTTCGCATATCTTATACCAAGCAGAAAATTCTTTAATAGGTGAAGCAGATACTACTCCTAACTTTCCTACACTAGAAGATTTAGTTACAGTAGAGGTTAGACCTTCAGCAACAACTGATGTTCAAGTAGAAGTCTTTGCAGCGTTAGTATAATGAATTTACCGTCACTTGAAAGGTACCTAAAGAGCTTTGGAAAACAAGTAGTTAAACAAGCTCAAGGAAACTTATCTAAAGCAGGTAAGAAGGGAGCTTTGTCAAATTCAATAGACTTCTTTGTTATAAGAAAAGGCGGTACATTAACAGTAAGGTTTAAGATGGCTGCTTATGGTGTTTTTGTAGACAAAGGGGTATCAGGTAAAAATGTAAAAAGAAGTTATCTTGATAGAGATGGTAAAACAAAGTCTACACCTTTTAAATATACAACAAAAGGACCTCCTATTGATATAATTTCAAAGTGGATAAAGAAAAAAGGAATAAAAGGTCATGGAGTAGAAAGAGGCAGGTCTAAAAAAACAGGGCAATATATTTCAGGCTTAGCTTATTATATAAGTGCTAAAATAAAAAGTCAGGGAATACAGGGCATTAGTTTTTTTCAAAAACCTATGATGCTTGGAATGAAAACGTTTAGCAAGAAGTTTGGTAAAGCAATTGCAGAAGACATATTAAATAATATAAAATAATGGCAACAATAATAGAACAGAAACCGTTATACCCACAAGTACCAGTTGGGCAAGAGGTGATTTTTGTAGTATCAAATAACACAATAGTATCAGGCTTTACTAATGTTAGATTTATAGCTGATGTTTACATAAGTGCAATAACTCCTAGTTCAATCAGTACATCAACAATTCCTGCTGCTACTTTTAAAACAACTCCAAACAATGCAGGAGTAGGAATATTTGATTTTAAACAAGTAGTTGAAAATTATGTTAGTGCTGATAATATGGCGGCAAATATAAGTTCGTACAAAGGGGCTGCAACTACTGATAATACACCGCACCCTTTACACTTAATAGACAAATATTCTAGAAATAAAAAAGCTGCTAGATGGCTGACTATTCAATTTAAAACGCAATATACAGACGCAAGTGGTGATATTCAAATAGTAGACTTACAAAATTCAATTGACTACCTAATATTTAACGGCTACTTAAAATACTCAGATATTCTTACAATGGGTACAGGTACTACAGCTAACGACTTTGGGTATGATTTAAGTAACTTTAATTTGTCAAGTAATACAGACAACTTTTTAACTAATGCTCCTGCTACTCAATATGCAAATATAGAAGATTATGGAACACTTGCTTTTTTATCGCCTAATGATAATTTAAGTTATATAAGGTTACAATATAAAGACAGTTCAGGAAGTCAAATAGGAACAGAAAATATAAATAGAAGCTATGGTAATGGAGCTTATACAAATTTCACTACAAGTGCTGTAATTAGTTTATTATACTTTGGCTGCTTTCCTGCTAACTTACAAAATTGGAGTACAACTTTTCAAGCGTTAGTTTCAGCAGGCACAATACAGGGCGGCTCAATAAATGTGGTAGCTTTTAACGATAGCAGTAATAAAATATCTAAACAATACACTATAAACATAAATTGCCCTAACTTAAAAGGCTACGAAAGTATTAGACTTTGTTGGCTTAATCAATGGGGTGTTTGGGATTATTACACATTTACTCAGAAGTCAATAAGAAGCATATCAACTAAAGGTTCTACATACGAGCAACTAGCAGGAACTTGGAACGAAGCAGCTTACAGAGTAGATAGTTACAAAGGCGGTAAGAAAACCTTTAGGGTAAACGCTACAGAAAAAATAACAATGAATTCAGACTTTGTAAGCGAAAGTGAAAATGATATGTTTGAAGAATTGATAAACAGTCCTGAAGTTTATATTTTAGATGGTTACCAAACAGACGCAACATCTTCAGCACTTAACCAATATGTAAAACCTGTAAGGCTTACAACTTCTAGCTTTGTAAAAAAGACAGTAGCAAACGACAAACTAATTCAATACACTTTTGAAGTAGAAAAGAGTAAAACACTAAGAACACAATCAGTATAATGTCAGTACAACTAATAGTATTTCCACAATATTTTGATGGCACGACACCGTTAAGCTCACCATCCAATGAATTAGTAGTTGATGGAATTAATTTTAATCAAGTTAATACTTCTACTTCAACTCAAAGCGTTTCTGGTGCTTTGCCTCAATCATTTGTAAATACTTATTCTATTGGTTCATTTTCTCTTTTTGCTGTTAATACTTGGTATCGTTTTAGCGGTGTAGCAAGTGAAATAACGCAAAGTTCTGGTTCTTTAGCAATACCAATTAATACAGGTATAGTACAAAGGCTATCTAACTTAACTTATGGGGCAACTTACGTTTTAACATTAAACGTAAATTCTAACACAACACAATTTACAGTTTATCAATATAAAGGCAATCAATTAATAAGCTCGCACATAATAACAGGAACAGGCTTAAAGACTGTATCGTTTAATGCAAATTCAACTGCTGACGTGATAGTAATTTACAGCGTAACTTCAGTTGTAGGAATAGCAGACGTTTCTTGTGTTTTATCTACATCAACACCAAGCGGAATATTTACAGATTTAAGCAACGGACAAGTTATTTGCGACCTTTACGAAGACGAGGACATCCCTTTAAGTCTTAGTGTAGATGATTTTAAAAATGTAGCTGAAAAAGTGCAGTCATATTCTAAGGCTTTTAACTTACCAGCAACTAAAAGAAACAATCAAATCTTTGACAATATTTTTGAAATAACGAGAACTGATACTGGGCTTAACTTTAATCCTTATAAAAGAACTAAAGCAATTTTAAAACAAGACGGCTTTTTATTATTTGAAGGCTATTTAAGAATGCTTGATATATCAGACAAGTCAGGAGAAATAAGCTACAATGTAAACTTATATTCTGAAGTAGTTGCGTTAGCTGATGTCTTAGGAGATAGAGCATTTTCTGAATTAGACTTTACAGAATTAACTCACGACTATAACAAGACTAATATTAAAAATAGTTGGAATGACTCAGGAACAGGAATAACTTATACTAACGCTAGCACTTCAGGTTTTAGAAATGCTTATAGCACCGTCAAATATCCTTTTGTAGATTGGACGCATGAAATACTAATAGGCGGTTCAACAGGAACAGCCGCTATAAGTGGTCATCCTGAATACACAGACTTAGGGCAAATCTTTAGACCTTTTATAAATATAAAGTATTTAATAGATAGGATATTTCAAGCAGTACCTTTTACTTACGAAAGTGAATTCTTTGACACAGACGATTTTCAAAAGTTGTATATGGACTTCAATTGGGGTGCTGAAAATTCGCCTGTAGAAATAGATAACACGCTATATAGTGCAATTTATTGGTATAATCAAGGTACTGGAGGTGTAGCGAATACTGCAACTACATCTTACAGTAATATGATATTAAATTCAATTGCTCCTGCTCCTTACTCGGCTTTACCACCTAATTATGATACAAGTACTCATATAATAACATCAACTGTAGTAAATGAAACTTACGACATAGTTTACAGTTACTATATATTTAATACAGATAGCTCGCCCAGAACAGTAGAATGTCAATGGCTGTATAATTCAACACCAATTAACTATTCAGGAGTTGTAACAATAGCAGCAGGTGACTTTTTTAATTATACAGGGAATTTTACAAGAACAATGACAACTGTAGGAGATACTTTACAAGTACAGTTCAAAGCATCTGTAGGCGGTGTAGTAAATCAAATGCAGTCAAACCTTTGGTCAGCTACAGTTAATTTTAATGTAGGAGTAGCAGCTGTAACTAATAATACTATCCTTCAAACGCTAAGAGGTGAACTTGGTCAATGGGAGTTCTTAAAAGGATTAATGACAATGTTTAATTTAGTTACTTTGCCTGATGAGGACAATCCTAGTAATATAAAGATAGAGCCTTATTCAGATATATTTATAAACAACCCTAATAGTAAAGAGTTAGATTGGACGGAAAAAATAGATGTTACAGAAATGAAACTTGTGCCTTTAACCGATTTAAACAAAAAAACTATTTTTAAGTTTGTAGAAGACGAGGATGATTACGCTTTTATGACATATAAAAGAGGAACTAATCATTTATACGGAAGTAAAAAATATGACGCTTCAGAGTTTACAATTTTAGCAGGAGAAGATGAAGTAGTTGCAGAACCTTTTGCAGCTACAATTATAAAACCTTTAGAAACTATATACCCTGATTTAGTAACACCTGCTATTTATTCTATGAATGAAGACGAAACTTCAGAAGGCTTTGAAAATAGTCCTAGAATAATGTATAACAATGGCATAAAACCAACAGTTGATTCTTATTTTATTCCTGAGCAAAATGGATTAGCTTCAGAAAACCTTTACAGCTTTTTACAATTTAGTCATTTCTCTGCTGTATCGCCACAAAGTGCGCCAAGTGTTAGAGACTTTCATTTTGGCGAATGTCAGCTAATAGGGGGCGTAGGCTCGCCTGTAAACGATAATTTATTTAATCTATATTGGTTACCTTATTACTCAGAGCTTTACAATCCTGATACTAGGATAATGACACTTAAAGTAAATTTAAGTCCTTCTGATATTAATACGTTTAAATTTAACGATACAGTATTTATTAAAAACAGAACCTTTAGAGTAAACAAAATAGACTACAAACCAAACGACTTAGCAACTGTAGAATTTATACTTATACCGTAATGAGCAAAATACCAACAATACCATATTTAACAGGCTTTGACGTAAAGCCATCTATTACTTCACCTACAGGTGTTGTAACTTTTACTGATGGAGCTAACGACATAATACCTAATCAATTACAATGCGAGGCTTACGGATATACTTATAACAAAGCAGATGGAACTTGCTCAATATTTAGGTTTAACTCAAATTTAGATAGGAGCTTTAGCAACGTAACTAATAAATTACAGGGCGCAGGAAATACAACTGAAACAGGAACGAACAATACTTATATAATAGGTGAAAACAATACCGTAAGAGGTTTATCTAGAAACAATATAGTAGTCGGAAATAATAACGAAATAGCAAACGGAGTAAACAACGCAAATGTCTATGGAACGAACGGAGAAGCTACAGCCGATAACTGTATTGTCTTAGGGGGTAACTTAGCTACAGACTTGTTAGGCGAAAGGCAAAGCATTCAAGTAATATACGGAATACAAACTACCAACGGAACTAATACTATAAGTTATTTAAATAATACAACTGATAAACTCTTAGCAGTACCTGAAAACGCTGTTATGTATTTTCATGCAGACGTTATAGCTGTAAGAGTAGGAGGAACAGGTGCAGGTAACTTAGGAGACTATGCAAGTTGGGTAGAAAGGGGAGTTATAATAAATGAAAGCGGTACGCTTAGTGTAAGTAGAGAAAGAGACGCAATAAAAAGCAATGGAACGGTATCTAATTGGCAACCAACAGGAATAGCATCAGGAACTAACTTTGCTATGCGAGTAAGGGGCGCAACAAACGTAACAATAGAATGGTGTAGCAATATAACATTCACACAAATTAAAACAGGAGTAGCACTTTAAAAAATATAGTTATGGCAAACATGAATGAAAATATAAATATAAACGTCAACTCAAATGTTGGAGATGTTGCAAAAGACACAAAAAATGCAGCCGCTGAGTTTAAAGTTATGGGCGTTTCTCTTAATGGAATAAAAAAAGGTTTTGCTTCAGCAGCAACAACTGCAAAGGGAATGTTTGGCTCAATCAAAGCTGGTATAATTTCTTCTGGAGTTGGTGCATTTGTAGTTTTAGTTGGTTCTTTAATTGCTTACTTTAAAAGTACTAAAGATGGTGCTGAAAAGTTAGAAAGAGCAATGGCAGGTTTTGGCGCAGTAATTAGTGTTATTACTGATAGACTATCAGGTTTTGGCGAAGTAATAGTTAGTGCTTTTGAAAACCCACAACAAGCAATAGCTGATTTATGGGAAGCTATAAAGACAAACCTACTTAATAGAGTTCAGGGGATTATTGATGCCTTTGGATATTTAGGAAAAACTATACAATCTGCTTTAAGTTTTGACTGGGATGAAATGAAGGAAAACGCTGCAGGGTTTGGCGAAAGTATAGTACAAGTAGCAACAGGAGTAGATGACTTAACGGGTAAAATGGCTGCAGGGTTTAAGTCTTTAGGTGAGGAAATAAACAATGACGTAGCTGCTGCAATGAAATTAAAGAAATTGACGCAAGAGTTAAGAGACGAAGAGAGAGAGTTTAACAAAGTAAGAGCACAGACAAGACAAGAAATACAAAAAGCTAGACTTGATGCTTTAGATGAAAGTAAAACAGCTGAAGAAAGACTTGCAGCACTACAAAAAGCAAATGAATTAGAGTTAAAGACTACAGAAGATGTTTTGGAAATGCAAAGGCGAAAAATTGAAATTCAAAAGGAAACAATGGCTTTGTCTGAAAATATGGCTGAAGATTTAGACGAACTTGCAAATTTAGAAGTTGAATTAATAAACTTGCAGACTTCATCTTTTCAAACTCAGAAACGACTTGCTACTGAAATGGAGACTTTGACAAATGAAATAGCAGCCAACAAAAAAGCAAAAGAAAAAGAAGAAGCAGATGACAAAGCTCAAAAAGAAAAAGATAGAATAGCAACAGAAAAATTAAATTTACAAGCATGGGAAGATTATAAATTAAAAAGAATAAAAGGAGAAACAGACGCAGAATTTAAAATAAGAATAGACGCAGCAAAAAAACTTGAGAAAGCAAAACAAGACCTGATTGGAATGGGCTTTGCAGCAGCAGAACAACTAGCAGGAAAAAGTGAAGCAGCACAAAAAGCAGTAGCCGTAGCAAAGACTATTTTTAACACTCAACAGGGGATAATGAACGCAATGGCAAATGTTCCTGCACCTTTTAACATAGCTCAAGCTGTTGCAACGGGAGTAATGGGTGCAACTTCTATTCAAAAAATTCTATCTACAAGTTCTGAAGGTGGAGGTGCAGGCGGCGGTTCTGTTTCAGCACCTACAACACCTGCTACACCTGCACCACAAATGATGTCAGGAGCTTTTGACTTGTCAGGCGGATTAGAACCTGAACCAACTAGAGCTTATGTTGTAACGGACGAAATGACTAATAGTCAGAACCAATTAGCTAATATTAGACGTAGGGCTACAATATAGCTATTAAGTGTTTTAAAGCGTTCTAAGGCGTTTTTAATCACTTATAGTATATTACTATTAAAAACAATATAAAATTAAAACACTAGATATAGACTAGCCAACTTAAAAATATTATGTTAAATAACAAAAAAACAAAAATCAAATAAAAATTAATTAAATATATTATATAATATGCCTTGCGAAAAATGTGAAAACGGGAAATATAAATGGGGTAAGACGGGAAGCTGTACTTACGATTCAGTTGCTGAATGTGAAGAAGCAAACAAAGACTATTACGAAAAAACTACATCTATTGTTGAGTTAGTAATTTCTGACGATTCAGAAGAACTAGCTATTGACGCAATTAGTTTGGTTACTTCACCTGCAATAGAACAAGACTTTGTTTACTTTGGAAAAGAAAAGAATAACTTAACATTTGCAAAAGTAGATGAAGAAAAAAGAATGTTAGTTAGCCCTGCTTTAATTCCTAACAAGCAAATATTCAGACATAACCCAAACACAGACTCAGACTACTATGTTTACTTTAGCCCTGATACAGTTAGAAAAGCTTCTGAACTTTATTTAAAACATAACAACCACCATAAAGCTACATACCAACACCAAGACAGAGTTAGCGGAGTTCTAACGGTTGAAAGCTGGATTAAGGAAGGTGAAATGGACAAGTCTAAGTTATACGGATATGACTTACCTAACGGCACTTGGTTTGTAAAAATGAAGATAGAAAATGACGAGCTTTGGAATAAAATAAAAGAAGGCGAACTTAAAGGCTTATCAATTGAAGGATATTTTACGGACAAGATGGAACAAATGTCACAAAAAGCGCCTACAAACGAAGAAATCTTATCGGCACTAAACGAAATAATTAGACAAAATCAAACAAAGTAATAGTTTATCTATTATATATTACAAACACTAATAAAACTAAAAAGAATTATGGACATTAAAGAACAAATCTTAGTTGCCTTAGGACTTAACAAAGAAGAAACAGTTAAGTTAGAGTGGCAAGCAAAAAGCGAGGACGGTACAATCTTTGTTTCAACAGCTGACGAATTAGAAGCAGGAGTGGATATATCAGTTCTGACGGAAGACGGAACGACGATACTATTACCTGTAGGAACGTATAAGACTGATACAGGCGTATCTTTTAGAGTTGAAGAAGAAGGTATTGTTGCTGAAGTTATTGAGTCAGAAACTGAAGAAGTAGATACAGTTGAAGAAGAAGACTTAGCAGAAGAAACAGTATTAGCAGACGAAGACGAAAAAGAAGATTATGACGAAGAAGCTGACGTTGCAGATTGGAAGGGTATGGAGAAAAGAATTGAAAACCTAGAAATCGCAGTAGCTAAACTTAAAGAAGAAAAAGTAGGCGGTGATGACGAAGTTGAGGAAATGTCGGAAGAAACAGAAGAACCTTCTACTAATCCTAAGTCTATAAAAACAACAGAAGTAGTTGAGTTCTCAGCAGAAGACGAATTGACTAAGTTAAAAGAAGAAAACGAAAGATTAAAAACTGAG
>CERN01005678.1_pt1 | contig 10289 bp, 17 predicted proteins | sample 530761 | NCBI WGS metagenome assembly CERN01 (sample SAMEA2620947, study PRJEB7988) | marine metagenome | isolation source: saline water (ENVO:00002010), including | reverse complement strand
AATTACAAGAGTAAAAAATAATTTATTTATTGTAAATCCTCAAACTGAATATAGCTACAGGATATAATATGGATATAAAATTAAAATATTTAAATAATTTTGAAAAGAAAATAAATAATGATATTTATAGCGAGCCTAAATCTCAATTACATTATAGCGTAATAGAGCCACAAGCTCAAAACTTTTTAAATCAATTTGGAATTAAAGAAGATAAGTCAGTTATAGATGTAGGTTGTGGAGATGGTTATTTTTTATCTCTTTTACAAACAGCAGGATTTAAAAATTTAGTTGGCATAAATAAAAATGACGAAGATATAAAAAACTGTGCTAACTATGAATTAAAAGATATTAGAAAAACTGATATGACTTTTACAGGGATAAAAGAAAATTTTGACGCTTTATGGTGTAGACATGTATTAGAGCATAGTCCGTATCCATATTTAACTTTACATGAATTTAATCGTTTAATTAAAATGAATGGTCATGCTTACATAGAAGTTCCTGAAGCTGAAGGATATGTTAAACACGAGAATAATGCAAATCATTACTCTATGTTAACGAAAAGAAATTGGGTATCTTTAATTTTACGTTGTGGATTTGATATAAATAAAATACAAGATATTGATTTAAGTATAAAAAATCCAGAATTTCAAGATGGGAATCCTTATCCAGAACAATGGTGGGCTTTCTATTTAACTAAAACAGTCGAATTAAACTTTATGAAAGGAGAGTTATGAAAGCAATAGGAAGTTATATATTTGCCGGTGGATTTACTATCGGCGTTAAAAAACATTTTGATATTGAAGCACATTTAGAAGGCGATGGATATGGAGCTGATACATTTAGTTTAAATTATCCAGAAATACCAGTTTTTGTTGGTCCAGAAGATTGGCCTACAGAAAAATATAAAGATAAAATAGATTTTGTATATGGTAATCCTCCGTGCGCTCCTTGGAGTACATTAGGTTCGGGAAGTAAAGGTGCAGATGGTTGGAAAACTGACCCTCGTATTAGTTGTTGGAATGATGTATTCTCTTTACTTTATAAAATAAAACCTAAAGCTTTAGCGATTGAGTCAGTTCCCCGTGTTTACGCAGAAACAGGAGGTAGACCAATGATAATGGATTTTACTAGAAAAGCTAATGAAGAAGGATATGCAGTTACACACTTATTGATTGACGGGCAATATACTGGGTTACCTCACTCAAGAAAAAGATTTTTCTTTATAGCACATAAAGGAAATTTTAATCCTCCTGCCCCTAACTGGAACCCTGCACCAAATGTAGGAGAAGTATTAGATGAATTAAAAGCAGATGGAATTGAAGCAGGGCACACAGCAAGTTTAAGTGAAAGTGAAATGAAATTAACTAAACTGGCTAAACCTGGTGAATCATTAAGAAATATATGGGAAAGTCTAAATCCACCAGAAACTTGGAAAAGGTCAACTAAAGGAAGAAAAGGAGTTATAGGCAGACCTCAATTTATGAAATGGAGATTAACTAGAGAACAGATAATGGGAGTTATTGCTGGAAGTTTTTCTATACATCCAGAAGAAGATAGGCTTTTAGGAATACAAGAATTATGTGCTTTCTCTGGCTATCCGACAGATTATAAATTTGCTGGAGCAAAATCAGGGTGGCCTAGTTTATTAGCTAGAGGAGTGATGCCGCCAGTAGGTGAATGGGTAGCTAGAAATGTAAAAACAATGATTGAGTCAAATCAACCTTTTGAAGTTAATCACAAAATTATTGATTACCGTAAACCAACAACAGGAGATTTATTTAATGCTTAAAGATATTGAAGAATTCCATAAAAAATTTGGATTTAAAAAAAGACAGGGTATCAAAAATAATAAAGATTTGGTAGACTTTCGGATTAAATTCTTAGAAGAAGAATTAAGAGAATTTAAAGAAGCAATTAAAGAAGAAGATGATGCGAAGGCATTAGATGCTTTAGTTGATTTAACTTATGTGGCTATCGGGACGGCTTATCTATTTGATTATCCTTTCTGGGTTGCATGGACAGAAGTACAGAAAGCAAATATGGCAAAAGTAAGACAAGAAAGTGAACGTTCTAAATTTGATGTAACTAAACCTAAGGGTTGGAAAGCACCTAATATAGAGCAAGTTATTAAAACATTTAAAAAGTGGAGTGCATGGTCATGAAAGTATTAGTAACAGGATTTACTGCGAAAGGTATAGGTAGTGGTAAAAATGTATTAGAGATTGCAACAGCAGCTAATTGTTTACCTAGAGCATTAAGAGAATGTGGAATAGAAGTTGATCATAGACCAGTTACTCCTGGAGACGATATATCCGAATACGATAAAGTAGTTGTATTTGCTTTTGCTCCTAATTCTTTACCATCATCTTATTTATATGGAGGTCTTTATACTTTATTAAAAAGACCTGACGCATACATAGCATTAGATGATTGGCAAACTAAAGATATAAAACAAGGGTGCGGTACTTTTGCACGTGATGGCCATTGGCGATTATGGAAAAGAGTAAGTAAAGCAGGTAATTCTGTTGGTAAAAAATTCTTTAATGAAGCACAGCCCTATAAAAAAGAAATGGAAGATTTAATTACTCAATTAGCTTTTGAACAGTGGCCATACAGAGTTCTAGCACCAGTTTATAATGGTGGAGATGTATGGCAATTAGGAATAGATTCCACAGAAATTATACCGTGGGATCCAACTCCTGTTACTGATAGTTATAAAGCAGGAAGTAAATATGATCAATCTTTATTTTCAAGAATAGATAAACATACAGGTCCTAAAAGTAAAGAATGGATAATGGCTTCGTTAATTCAAAAACAAAGTTGGTTTAAACGTCAGCATTTTGATTGGAAAGTAACGTGTTATGGTAATCCTAATCTAGGTCAAGAACGATTAACTGAACCCGAATTATATAATGAATATCTAAGAGTAAGAGGAATATTAATACCTCCTCATTATCATACGATAAAGGGTAGCGGTTGGTGGAGAGTTCGTTATGGAATGATAGCAGACGCAGGTTGTATTGCTTATGGAGAACAAGAAGAAACTAAACTTTTTGGCGATTCATATAGAATTCATCATAGCGATATAGAGAGAATGACCGATAAAGAATTAGATGATTTAGCTAAAGCGCAAAAAGAAGATTTTAATTTTACAGTATGGAATAAAAATAGATTAAATACGTTTATCGGAGATTACTTTTTATGAAAGACACGGAGAATATAGTTAAAGGTATAATTATAGTAGAAGGTGCAGACTGTACTGGTAAAACTACTTTAACAAATTTACTTCGTAAAAAATTTAAAGCACGTTATATGCATTTACGAATCCATAAGAAAATGGAAATATGGCATAGAGCAACTGTTCGTAGAGCAATAAGATTAGCTAAAGATGAGTTAGTTGTAATAGATAGACATTGGCCATCAGAAGAAGTTTATTCTTACGAAAGAGCAGATGGTCCAGAATATAATCCTACTAAGTTGTATAAAAAATTAAAGAAAGCAAATACTTTATATGTATGGTGCGCACCAGAAGATAGTGCTAGAGTTATAAAAGTACATAGAAAAAAGAAAGAAGAACGGCATGAAGAATATAGTGATATTACTCGAATTGTCGATAGATACAAACGTTCATGGTATGGTTTAAACTATGAGCATGATAACTTTCTTAAATCTCTTGGAGAGTTAAGATGGCGAAAAAACTTCATACGATATGACGTTTTTAAAGAAGGTCATAAGATTGACGATAAGTCTTATGATATAATTAATCGACTACGATATTTGAGAGGAGAATCAGTATGGACGGTTTAGCAGCAGATAATGTTTGGAACGATGCTATTTTAGACATTCAAAGTGGAATAGAATCCGCACCTCGTGGTATGAAAACACGAGAAAAAATAAATCATACTACGATGTGCGATATGAGATACCCTATCGTTACTAACACAAGAAGATTATTAGGCTATAAATTTATGGCACAAGAAGCTTATTGGATATTAAGTGGTGATAATAGATTAAGTACAATAGAGCCTTACTCTAAGATGATTGGTAAATTTAGTGATGATAAGTATTTCTTTCGAGGGGCATATGGTCCTAAAATTATAGACCAACTTCAGTATGTATGCAGATCATTAAAAGAAGATAGAAACACGAGACAAGCAGTTATAAATATTTGGAGAGAAAGTCCTTACGATACTAATGATATACCTTGCACGGTATCTTTTCAGTTTTTAATTCGTCAAGATAAATTACATGTCATAGCTAACATGAGGTCTAACGATTTATGGTTAGGTTGGCCTTATGATAATTTTAATTTTTCTATGCTTGGCGCATACGTTGCTTTATTATTAAAAGACATTTATAATATAGAAGTAGGATTAGGAATAACGACTATTAATGCAGGGTCCCGTCATCTATACGAGCCTGATTTTGAATCAGCAGATATGTGTACTCGTTCTAATTATGAAGATTATGTGAACTATAAACCATTGAATTTAAAGGAATATAATAGTGCATCTGATTTCGTACATTTTTTAGGACAAGCTAATCATATGGATTATAGTGGGTTTGGACATGAACTTTTCAGCAAGGCCAAGTAAACACGAAACTTTTTTAGACATCGCTAAGACTGTCTCGGAACAAGCAACATGCATCCGGCGTAACGTTGGATGTGTGTTAGTCAATTCTAAAAATCATATTCTTGCTACAGGATATAATGGAGTTCCTGCAGGAGCAGTACACTGTTTAGATTTACCATGTAGTGGAGCAGAGTTTCCATCAGGAGAAGGATTAAATTCTTGCGAAGCGATTCACGCAGAACAGAATGCATTACTTCAATGTAAAGATATTTATGATATTGAAAAATGTTACTGCACAGTAAGTCCATGTATGACGTGTGTAAAATTATTATTAAATACTTCTTGTAGTATTTTAATTTTTCCTACTTTATATACAGACGTAGAACCATTAGAACTTTGGAAAAAATCAGAAAGAGAGTATATTATTTATGAACGACCTATTCAAACCCGCCAGTAACTGGAGACCTCTTGAGGTTTTAATTAATTACAGCGACTCAAAAGCTTTAGCTATTGACACTGAAACGTATGATCCTAATTTAAAAAAGAATGGACCTGGTGGATTTCGTAACGATGGATTTGTAGTAGGTATTTCTCTCTGCGATGAAGGAGGAAGAAAATGTTATTTACCAATAGCGCACCAAGATGGCGGTAATCTTCCTAAGGAACTAATCGTATCGTATTTAAAAAACGCACTGGAGACGCCTAAAACGAAGATTTTCGCTAATGCACTATACGATTTAGAGTGGCTATCTACTTTAGGAATAAATACTCAAGGAAAAATATATGACGTTCAAGTAGCAGAAACTTTACTGAATGAGAATCGTAGGTCATTCTCTTTAGATAATATATCAGCAGATTATTTAGGTGAGCAGAAAGACGAATCACTTTTAGAAGAAGCTGTTCGTTCACACTTCTCTGGAAGAGCAAATGTTAAAAGTAATTTGTGGAGATTACATTCGTCATACGTTGGTCCTTATGCTGAGAAAGATGCTGAGCTGACTATGGAAGTTTTTAAAAAACAACACCCTTTATTAAAGCAAGAAGAATTACTTCCCGTACTTGATATGGAATCTCGTATGATTCCTTTACTGTTATCGATGAGAAAGAAAGGTGTTCGAGTTGACATTGAGAAAGCATCGAAGCTAAAGGATACGATTTACTTAAAACAAGATGAAACGCAAAAACAGTTAAACCATATTATAGGTGGAGAAGTAAATGTATGGGCTAATGAAAGTATAGCGAGAGCATATGATTCACAGAATATTAAATATACATACACGGCCAAAGGATCACCATCATTTACACAAGAGTGGTTAAACACAGCAGAAGATAATATTAGTCCTTTAATTTTACGAGTGCGAAAACTGTATAAGTTAAGAGGTACATTTATTGAGAATATGATTATGGAAAAATCAGTTAATGGAAGATTGCATTGTCAATTACATTCTACGGGAACAGTAACAGGTAGATTTAGTTCGTCACATCCTAATCTTCAACAAGTACCAGCACATGATCCTGAGTTAGCACCTTTAGTAAGAGGTTTATTTATTCCTGAAGAAGAACACGATTGGGTATGTGTAGATTACGCACAACAAGAGCCACGCTTACTCGTTCACTTCGCAAGTAAGACGAATAATGAATCAGCAAAATTGGCACAAAATCAGTACAAAACTGATACACAAACTGACTTCCATAAGATGGTTGCAGATATGGCAGGAATCAAGAGAAAACAAGCAAAAACTATTAATTTAGGCTTGACTTATGGTATGGGAAAAAAGAAATTAGCAGCAGAATTAGGGTTAAGTTTTGATGACGCAGAATCTCTCTTTGAGAAGTATCATCGCAACGTTCCTTTCGTTCAAGCATTGAACAATCAAGCTATCGCATTCGCTTCGACTAAAGGTTATATTAAAACTTTATTAGGAAGGCGCAGACATTTTAATTTATTCGAACCGACTGGTTGGGATAACTTTGGGAAGCCAGCATACCCAATTGAGAAAGCGAAAGAAGTATATAAAGGAATGATATTGAAAAGAGCACAAACGCATAAAGCTTTAAATTGCTTGATCCAAGGATCAGCCGCTGATGTTACAAAAGCAGCCATGTTAAAAGTATGGGATAGTAATATTATGGATATAGGATTAACGATACATGATGAGTTAGACTTCTCAGTGCCTCGCACTAAAGAAGGTGAAGAAAAACTTAATGAAGTAGTTAATCTTATGAAGAACGCAGTTGAGTTAAATGTTCCACTAGAAGTAGACGTTGAGAGAGGAGCAAGTTGGGGAGAGATTAAGTGAGTGAGAAAAATCTTTGGACTGCATGTCGAAAGAAATGGCCTGACATATTTCTTCAACGAATAGAAACTGCAATAGAAAGAGGAATCCCTGATTTGTTTTATTGCCATGATGGCGTCATGGGTTGGGTCGAAGGCAAATACATCGATAAGCCAGTTCATGAAACCAGTAAATGTCGGACGAAAGTATCAGTAGAACAGATAGCTTGGCACAGGTCTTTTAAACGAAATAAAGGTGCGGTATTTCTACTAGTAAAAGTATCGAGAGAAGTTTATTTATTCGACACAGACGAAGCAGAGAAGCTAAATTCTGGCGTTGTTTATACTAAATTAAAAGAATTAGCTTTAGCTGAAGGGTGGGAAGATATTAAAGAATATTTGATAAAAAAGAATAATTAACTGTTTTTTTGTTCTTAAAAATAATTAATATAGTAAAGTAACAGAAAGGAAAAATTTATGGATAATAAAGAATCTATAAAAAGCAAAATACAGAAGCTATTAGCTTTATCTCGTGACGAAGGTGCGAGTGAAGCAGAAGCTGCTTTTGCATTTAAGAAAGCGCACGAACTCCTCTCAACTTATAATTTAGATTTATCAGATATTAAACAAGTTAATGCTGACGAAATTCTACATGAAAAGTTAATAGAAGCCATGCGAGATGAATGGATTAAAACTTTATACACTGCTACTTCTAAATTATATTTTTGTAAATATTTTTATGGTACGAAAAGAGTAGTAGATGATATGTATAAAGAATCAACTAAGATAGAACATCATATAATTGGTAGAGACCATAATATTGAGATTACTAAAAGTATGGTAGCTTACTTTATTGATACCGTTAAACGTATGGGAAAAGATCATATCGCTCCTTTACCTGGCGATGGTAGACAGTTAAATAAAATAAGACGAAATTATGAATTAGGTATCGCTCACCGATTGCGTGAACGTATTATAGAACTCTGGGAAGCTAGTGTTCGTCATGATCCCTCTGATAAGATAGAGAATCAAAATAAAAATCTTCCTGCTCTATATAGAACAGAACTACAACTCTGCGAAGATAGATTAAAGAAAGATGGAGTAAGGTTATCTTCAAGAAGAAGTGGCTCAAGTATAACTGCTGGCGCAGCTTACAATAACGGTAGGCGTGACGGTAATAAAGTTAATCTAAGCGGTCAGATAACTGGAGGGAGAGCATCACGTCATCTTTTAAATTAGACATAAATAAGACACCAATGGTTCGTATCACGTGGTTAGATGCACGTGATACGGAAACTGGTTGGCTCGATATAAAAGATGTTATCGATGCGCCGTTAGCAGTATGTCAAGAAGTTGGTTGGCTCGTAGTTAATAACACAAAGAAAGTAGTTATTATGCGTTCTTTTAGTAAAGACAAAGAAGAATACAGTGGAGGCGGTGCGATTGCTATTCCCAGTGGTTGGGTTAAGAAGATAGAATATTTACAAGTATGGTATACTGAAAGAGAGGATAAAACATAACCTATATACTTCATTAGAAGTTTATATTATAGTGAGTGATGTCGTTTTTAGTCGCTCACAAAGTGAAAGTTACTTACACGGATTTTACAGATAAAGTAAAAACATATAGTTTTGAAGAATACGATAGTCCTTTATTGTACCCTCGTATTTCTTATATTGTTAATCTTATCGAAGATGTTAAGTACATCATGGATATTAATATCGTTCCAGATATTAGTAAGAAAGTTAAAGACCACCCGTTTGATGAATTAGATGGGAGTCCCACAATACATTAGGAGAAAAGAAGATGAGCAATATATTTTATGCAAGTAAAGAGTTACTGCAAACGTACAATCAATATAACAGAGATAATTTTAATCATGGCTATTCTGAGAAAGAATTTGACGATTTAGATGATAGTGTTATGTATCCTGTATCTAAAGTTGATAAAAGTAAAAAAGATAATAATCATAGAGTTTACCAGTTTTTATTAAACGATAAGGGTAAATTTTGCGTTTTCTATTTAGATGAAGATAATTCAGCGAAGCTTCAGTCAGTAGAAATACCGAACAATTTAATTAACTAATTTGTTTAACGTGTTTTAAAAAAGTTTATTATAAGAAATAACCATAAAGAAAGGAAAAACATTATGGCAGAAGAAAAGATGAGAAGATACCTTGTAATCCACGAATCTGGAGGGGTTACGCACGAAGCCGTTCCCTTTAAAAAGAAATGGGACTTAGCTAAACTTCAAAGTAAAGTTCAAGGCGATACACCTAAGGGATACATCGAGAGTGTAAAACTTAGAATTCAAGGTAAAGCATATCAATGTTGGGCTCACGAAGAAGCTTTATTACATCGCATGAAAGTTAACATTAAAGCCAGTAAATACTATAATGCCTATCACACAGGAGAAGAAAAAGTAGCTGCTGGCACGTTAGGTATTTGCGGACCCGTTATCGTAGAAAACTTTAAGGGAGACCACTTATCGGTATGACACGAGAAGAAAGAAAATTAATTGTAAAAGTCGACCTCTTAGAAGGTCGGCTCGCCGTAAAAGACCACGAAATCAAAGGACTTAATCGAGTGTTAGAAGATAAGATAAAAGATTTGATTCACATTCGAAGAGAGTTATTTAAACTTAGGAAAACACAAAATGATAACTAACATTTTATTAGGACTAATTTTATTATCTTTAATTGCTATCGCTTTCATGGTATTTGTACTTGGACGTATGATAGACGAGAGGAGTAAACAATGATTCCCTTCTGCGAGAACTGCAAAGATTTATATACAATAAAAGTCGTATTCGAAGGTGAAGAAAGCGAGGTAGATTGCAATAAGTGTACTTATGACCGTCTATCTCGCCAGTTACAAGAAGGACGTATCACTAAATTATTTGACGTGCATGAAGGACAACGCATCCAGTTTCTTGATCATTGGCACGCAATAGACGATGGTGAAGAAAGTTACGCATTCGAAGATGGCATAGTCAAAGAATACAATCGTCATTATAAAAACGGACATATTGTAGGATATTCGATAGAAATACAACTTGATAGATATCACGGCGAGTTAGATGAGTGGGATAATAAATTAATCTTTACGGACGCTGACGCAAACTGGCACGATAAGCTTTATGAAAACATGAAAGTTATTGTTTATGAGTAAAAAGAAAAAAACTAAATTTGTATTAAATCAACAGACTACTATCATTATATTATTATTGTTATTAGTATTAAAACAATATGGAATATTATAATGAGTGATGACATCTTAGAAATCCCTGAGTTCTTACGCAACTTAGATGACGGACCGAAAGTTAAAAAAACATGGGTCGAGCCTGTCATTGAAACGAAAGAGACAAAACGAGATGATGGCACTACTCTTATTCGTCATGTCACGATAGAAGAAGGATATTACATGGTCGATGGAGTA
>CERN01001210.1_pt1 | contig 10342 bp, 9 predicted proteins | sample 530761 | NCBI WGS metagenome assembly CERN01 (sample SAMEA2620947, study PRJEB7988) | marine metagenome | isolation source: saline water (ENVO:00002010), including | reverse complement strand
CCCCAGAACCGCCCGCCGATCAGATCAGATCCGAAGTTCCGTTACCGGATCAAACAGACTGATCTGAGACATGTCGGCCGAGAATGTCATCATCTCGCCCGGTTGCGGTGAACGGTCAGGCCGGACACGTGCAACAATTTCCTTCCCGCCGATTTCGACAACGGTCATGGTGTCAGCACCGGTCGGTTCAATAACTTCGACCTTGCAGTCAAAATTGACATACTGGCTGCCCGGTTCATCAGAACCGGTACGCTTGTGCGTCAAGCCTTCCGGACGGATGCCGAAAACGACATCTTTCCCGACATAGCTCTGATAGCTTTCCGGCGCATCTTTCAGCGGCAGAATGATCGGGTCGTTATCGCGTTTGATCGATACGGCCAGATTGCGATTGTCATTGATCAGGGTTGCGTTGATGAAGTTCATCGACGGCGAACCGATAAAGCCAGCAACAAAGATGTTGTTTGGGCGTTCATAGATGTTCTGCGGCGTATCGAACTGCTGCAGGATGCCGTCTTTCATGACAGCAATGCGCGAGGCAAGGGTCATGGCTTCGATCTGGTCGTGGGTGACGTAAACGATGGTGGCACCCAGACGCTGATGCAGTTTCTTGATCTCGGTGCGCATATCGACGCGCAGCTTGGCATCAAGGTTCGACAGCGGTTCGTCAAACAGGAAGATGTCCGGATCGCGAACCAGTGCACGGCCCATCGCAACGCGCTGACGCTGTCCCCCCGAAAGCTGGGATGGTTTGCGATCCAGCAGGGCTTCGATCTGTAGCAGTTTGGCGACATCTGCAACCGCCTTGTCGCGTTCTGCTGCCGAAACACCACGGATTTCAAGGCCGAAGGTGATGTTCTTGCGAACGGTCATATTCGGGTAAAGCGCATAGGACTGGAACACCATGGCGATGTTTCGGTCCTTGGGGTGGACATCGTTGATCACGCGATCACCGATGCGGATTTCCCCGTCGCTGGAACCTTCAAGACCTGCGATCAGGTTAAGAAGGGTCGATTTGCCGCAACCCGACGGGCCGACCAGAACCAGGAACTCGCCGTCTTCAATAGCAATATTGATTTCTTTGAGAACCTCGACAGGACCGAAGGCCTTGCGAACTTTATCAAGGGTGAGTGATGCCATTTGCTTATCCCTTCACCGAACCGGCGGTCAGGCCGCGTACGAAGTATTTTCCGGCCAGAATATAAACAAGCAGGGTCGGCAGGCCGGTCAGCAGGGCTGTGGCCATATCGACATTGTACTGTTTCACGCCGGTCGTGGTGTTGACGATATTGTTGAGTGCGACAGTCATCGGCGCATTATCGCCAGAGGCGAAGGAAGCACCGAAAAGGAAGTCATTCCAGATCTGGGTAAACTGCCAGATGACCGACACGACGATGATCGGTGTCGAAATCGGCAGAATGATACGCCAGAAAATGGTGAAGAAACCTGCGCCGTCGATGGTGGCTGCCTTCACCAGTTCATCCGGGATCGAAACATAGTAATTGCGGAAGAACAGGGTGGTGAAGCACAGGCCGTAAACGACATGCACAAGAACAAGACCGGTGGTCGAGCTGGCAAGGCCAAGTGACCCCAGAACCTGTGACATCGGCAGCAGCACAACCTGGAACGGAATGAAGCAACCAAACAGCAGCAGGGCAAAGACGATATTAGCCCCTTTAAAACGCCATTTGGTCAGGGCATATCCGTTGATCGCACCAAGGAAGGTCGAAATCAGAACCGCCGGAACCGCCATTTTGACCGAATTCCAGAAGTAAATTTTGATGCCTGAACATTCAACGCCGACACAGGCTTCATTCCACGCATAGTTCCAGGCATCGAACGTGATGACGCGCGGCAGCGAAATGAGTGAGCCTTCCCGGATTTCATCGAGCGACTTCAACGAGGTCGAAATCATCACGAAAAGCGGGAACAGATAGTAGGCTGCGAACAGGATCAGAACGAGATATAGCAACCCGCGCAGTATGGTATGTTTCCAGCCTGCGTCGTGGCTGTAATGCTGAATATCAGCCATTTTTCTTGCCTCCGCGCAGTTCGGAATACAGATACGGCACAATGATCGCCATCACGGTCGCCAGCATCATCATGGCACTTGCTGCACCAACGCCCAGCTGGTTGCGCTGGAAGGCCATTGTGTACATGAAGGTTGCCGGAAGATCGGACGAATAACCGGGGCCGCCGCCAGTAAGTGCAATGACAAGGTCGAAACTTTTAACGGCCAGATGGGCCAGAACGACAATCGCACTTAGGAAAACCGGACGGATCGACGGAATGATAATCCCGAAATAGATGCGGGGCAGGCTGGCACCATCCATATAGGCTGCGCGAATGATGTCCTGATCGACGCCGCGCAATGCCGCAAGGAACATTGCCATAACAAAACCCGATGCCTGCCAGACGGCTGCGATCACGACCGTGTAGATCGCCATGTCCGAATTGACCAGCCAGTCGAATTTGAAACTGGTCCAGCCAAGGTCATGCATCATGCTTTCCAGGCCAAGGCCCGGATTGAGAAGCCATTTCCAGACGGTACCCGTCACGATGAAGGACAGGGCCATCGGATACAGGAAAATTGTGCGAAGGACGCCTTCGGCGCGGATGCGCTGATCAAGAAGAACTGCAAGCAGGCAGCCAAGAAACAGGCAGATAACAATAAAGAGACCGCCGAAAATCAGCAGGTTCTCGATGGCAACATGCCAGCGTTCCATTTGCCACAGACGTTCGTATTGCCGCAGACCGGCCCAATCCCAGACCGGAAGCATGCGCGATTTCGAAAACGCCATATAGCCTGTCCACAGGATGAACCCGTAGACGAAAAACAGGGACGCAGCAAAGGACGGTGCAACAACGATCTTGGAAAGATGACGCTGGATGCTGGCCGTCAGGTTGCTTTCGGTGCTTGAAGAAGCCCCCATACCCTTTGCCTCAAACAATTAAAGTAGCGGGAATCCGGCCCCGGAAATGTCCGGGGCCGGTGCGTCGTCAGTCAATGTGACTGTACAGGTCAGATGAGATTAGTCTTTGGCCAGTTCAACAGCTTCGACCAGCCGCGAGACGGCTTCATCAGACGACATGTCGGAGTTGAAATGTGCGGTTACGACGTCAATGATCGCACCCGAAAGATGACCGCGAAGAGCCATGCCGTGTGCCATCGACGGAAGGAACCCGCCTGCGTCCTGGGCAGCCAGAAGGTCAGCCTCGGATTTCTTTGCACAATCGTCAAATTTGTCGAGCGGAACGCCAAGACGTGCCGGGATCGAGCCTTTGAGAAGGTTGAAGGTTTCCTGGAATTTCTGGCCAACGATCAGTTCTGCAAGCAGTTTCTGGCCTTCTACCTTGTCATCGCCCGAAACATTGAACATCGCAAAGCTGTCAACGTTGAACAGGTAACCGTGTTCGGACGGGGTTGCCGAACAGATGAAGTCTTTGCCCGGGACTTTGCCAGCAGCAAGGAATTCGCCTTTTGCCCAGTCCCCCATGATCTGCATGGCGGCATTGCCATTCATGACCATAGCTGTTGCAAGGTTCCAGTCACGACCCGGGAAGTCGGCATCGACATAACCGCGGATTTTACGCATCTGGTCGAACACGGCTTTCATCGTGTCGGATTTCAGCGCGTCTTCGTCGAGATCAACCAGGGCTTGCTGATAGAATTCCGGGCCGCCAAGCCCAAGAACGACGGTTTCAAAGACGGTTGCATCCTGCCACGGCTGACCACCATGGGCGACAGGCGTGATGCCGGCCGCTTTGAGCTTGTCAGCAAGGGCGTTGAATTCGTCCCAGGTTTTCGGCGCTTCGGTGGCACCAACTTTGGCCAGCAATTCCGGGTTTGCCCAGATCCAGTCAACACGGTGAATGTTTACAGGAACGGCAACATAATCGCCTTCATACTTCATGACGCTCTGAATAGCTGGCGGAATGACTTTGTCCCAGCCTTCTGCTTCGGCAACGTCATTCAGATCGGCAAGTGCACCCTGTTCTGCCCAGTCCTGGATAGCCGGGCCTTTAAGCTGAACAGCGGCCGGGGCATCGCCCGACAGAACGCGCGAACGCAGTACGGTCATGGCTGCGTCACCGCCACCACCGGCAACCGGGCTATCAACCCATTTGCCACCACGTGCTTCGAAATCTTCTTTCAGGGCAGAGACCGCTTTGGCTTCACCGCCCGAGGTCCACCAATGCAGGACTTCGGCAGTCGGTTCGGCATGTGCAAAGCTTGCAGTCGCGAGAGCAGAGAACGCCACACCGGTGGCGAGAATGGTTTTGCGCAGATTCATTTAGGTTTCCTCCCTGGCTTTAAACCAATTGCAGCGACAACATGCTGCCAAGGGGGACCCTTTGCACTCACAAAACTGTAACAGGGCGTTTCCAGAATGCGAACTGAAACAAACTGTTACAAAAATAGCATGACAGTCCTGAATTATATTGCATGGCAGCAAGAAAAATTAGCGTATTTCGCCGCAAGACAGTTATTCCAATGATGCACAACTGAATGAAATGTGTCCGTATTTGTAACAGCTTGGAAAAGGTGTGCCGGTGCAATTTGAATTCAGCATGCGTCCTCCGGAGAAGGCGTGAAAAGCTCTGCGAGAGGGTGAGGGACTTTAGTATTGATACTGTGCTGCTCTTGGCATCGTGCCAGAGATGCCAAGATGCCTTGACATGGAACGGTTTGGCATTATTAATCGCCGCCATGAAAAACGTTATTTGCCTGTTTGCTGATTTCTATTACGGCCCTGCCACATAAGGCGGGAGCGTTTTTCTATGTTCAACCGCTGCGTCGTCGGCGGTTGATTTATAAGGCAGGCACCGGCATCGCAGCTCTTCGGAGACAGACGATGCCTTTTTTATTTCCAGATCACCCGACCATCGGGATTTTCGGGTTCGGCGCCTTTGGGCGTTTGACAGCCCGGCATCTGATGGATCATTTCGCGCTTTTTGTACATGACATCAATGCAGATGCCGTATCTGCGTCTGCTTCGGAATTAAATTTGCGGGCGGCGGATGTTGTGACGGTTGCACAATGCGACATCGTCATTTTGGCCGTCCCGGTAACGGCAATGAGATCGGTAATCGCGACCATTTCACCGCATGTGCGTGCGGGAGCCATTATTCTGGATGTGGGGTCCGTTAAAATGGAACCGGCGCGCATGATGCTCGAAGGGCTTCCCGATCATGTCGATATTATTGGAACTCATCCGTTATTTGGGCCGCAAAGTGCACGGGCTGGCATTTCAGGACTCAAGATCGCGATATGCCCGGTTCGGGGACGTCAATTCTGCCGGGTTGGTGCATTTCTACGCCACGTTCTGGGCCTTAAGGTATTTGTTGTCACCCCGGAGGCACATGACCGCGAGGCGGCGGTCGTGCAGGGCGTGACACACTTGATTGCCAAGGTTCTGGTGCAGATGGGCCCATTGCCAGCACGCATGACAACAGCAAGTTTTGATCTACTGGTCCAAGCTACTGAAATGGTCCGTTATGACGCGCCTAGTGTTTTCTGGGCGATTGAAAATGCCAATCCGTATGCTGGTGCTGTAAGGGAACAGTTCTTTGAATTGGCAACAGGCGTGCGCGACCAATTGGCAGACAATCCATGCGCAAAGGAGGCGTTTTAGGTCGAATGATCAGATATGTCTTATGTGATTATATTGCATCGCCGCATGAATGTCTGGACCTGAAATATATGATTTGGTTCGATTTTAACGTTTACTGACTCCATAAGTTTGGGAGTTGAACCCATTCAATTGTGACGTTTTGGAATAGATGATATGCATTCTTTGGTGGTTGAGAGATGTGGTACTAACAGGCATATTGCATTGCAGAAAGTGAAGTGCTGAACGCGCCGGATAAAAGCGGAAGCCCCGCAGGCTAGCGTTCTTTTTCTTAACCCAAGGAGGTTCAACATGTTCTTGTCCAGTATTCTCGTTGCTGTTCGCCGTTGGGCCTATGCACGCTCTGTTGCGAATGAACTCTACAATCTCGACAAGCGTGACCTGGATGATGTCGGAATTTCTCACTGGCAGATTAAAGATGTCGCGCGCAAAGCCGCTCGTGACGCGATCGCCTAAGCCAGAATAAATTTCGACAGCGCCAGTTTATAGGCCGCTGTGTAAGCAGAAGCCGGGCAAATCGTCCGGCTTTTTGTTTTTCTGTCTTCTGAATACGCCGCTGTATTTCAGATGATCCCGGCTACCACAGGCTTGCCTGATGTGATGGCTTTGGGATTTTTCCGGTATCGATCTGTGTCAGGAAATGTTCGGCCTGTTCGATTAGTGCCGTTTTACAGTCCCCATTCATACGCGACCAATTGCGATATGGCATAGCAAGGCGCGGATTTTTGCCGAGTTTATCGACGTTACGATCCAGGAAGTGCCAGTAAAGTGCGTTAAAGGGGCATGCATCGGGCCCTGTGTTCTTATTGGGACTGTACTGGCAAGCCGTACAGTAATCAGACATCCGGTTGATGTATTTTCCACTCGCAGCGTAGGGCTTGGACGCCATTTTTCCCCCGTCGGCATAAAGTGCCATGCCAAAGGTGTTGGGAAGTTCCACCCACTCAAATGCGTCGATATAAACTGCCAGATACCATTCACAGACTTCCTTTGGATCCAGACCGGATAGAAGCGCAAAGTTGCCAATCACCATCAATCGCTGAATGTGATGCGCGTAGGCATTGTCCAGCGTTTCGGTGATGGCGTGATGCAGGCAGTTCATCCCAACATTCCCATCCCAGAAAAAGGCGGGTAGGGGGCGTCTGGCATCGAAATAACTGCCTTTTCCGTAATCGGGCCCCATCTGCCAGTAAAGCCCGCGCACATATTCGCGCCAGCCAAGGATCTGACGAATAAAGCCCTCGGCAGCGTTGATTGGTATCTTGCCGACGCGATAGGCATTTTCAGCGGCACGGCATACTTCATCGGGGAGCAAAAGGCCGACATTGATATAGCCGCTTAGAAGAGAGTGATAAACAGTGCTGCTTTTTACAGTCATCGCATCCTGATAGTCACCAAATAGCGGCAATCGATGTTCTATAAAGTGATCAAGGACTGTAAGCGCATCGCGTCGGGTAACCGCCCAGCCGAAACTTTCGTGATCCCCGCAGGCATTCGGGAAATCCTGTTTAACCCGGTTGAGCAATGCCTGCGTGATGCTATCCGGTTTGAAAGTCAGGGGGCTTGGCGGCCTGTGATCATCGGGAAGGCGTTTGCGATTATCGTGATCAAAATTCCACTGACCGCCAACCGGTTTGCCATCCGGTTCCATCAGGATACCGGTTGTGCGTCGCAGTTGCCGATAGAAATACTCCATACGGAGTTCCTTGCGGTTTTCAGCAAATTCCGCAAATACCGAAAGTGGGGCAAAGAAACGATCATCGTCGCGAACATCAAGGACGATACCGAACTTGTCCGCCCATGTTTCGATTTCCGTGCGTATCCGCCATTCGCCGGGCTCTGTAATGATTACCTGTTTTACCGGATGATTTTTCAATGCCAGTTTCAGGGCATCGCTAAAGCTATTGGTCGGCTGGTTCTCATAATCGAAATAACAAACCGCGAAACCCTTTTCACGTAATTCATGAGCGAAATGACGCATCGCAGACAGAATGAAGACAATTTTCTGCCTGTGATGGGCGACATAGTTTGCCTCGCTGTTCGGTTCCGCCATTACAATCAAGTCGTGATCAGGATCGGCATCCCTTAAACTTGCCAGTGAAACAGACAGCTGATCACCAAGTATGAAACGGATTGATTTGATGGCAGACATTTAACGGGCGACCTCCGGCAGCGAAAATCATATTTCCGACTCGTACGTGAAAAAAGGTCCCAGAGATTGGTTGAAGCAAACAAAAACAACCGAAAACGGGCGGACCGATTTTCATTCGCAATGGTTGCTGCGCGAATGATTTTTACTTGTGTGCCATGATCTGAAAATTTGCAAAAAAATCGGCTAAATTATTGATAATGGTAATCAAAGGCGCGGTTTTCCCTTGAAAAGGGGAATGGTCGATCCCACTATTTGGACAGCCCAATCATCAGGAGTGCCACCATGAAGGGTGATCCCAAGATCATCAGTTATCTTAATCGCGTGCTGACCAACCAGTTAACGGCGATTAACCAGTATTTCCTGCATGCCCGTATGCTCCGCGACTGGGGCGTGGAAGAAATGGGCGAGTACGAATACAAACTTTCGATCAAGGAAATGAAACGTGCCGATGACACCATCGAGCGCATTCTGTTCCTTGAAGGTCTGCCCAATCTTCAGAATTTGAACAAGCTTATGATCGGCGAGAATGTCGAGGAAATCGTTTCCTGCGACATGAAGTTCGAGTTGGCAAGCCTGCCGCTTCTGCGCGAGGCGATTAGCGCCTGCGAAAAGGCCGAAGACTTTGTAACCCGCGATCTGCTGGTCAAATTCCTTGAAGATCAGGAAGAACATGTCGACTGGCTGGAAACGGAGCAGTGGCAGATCGAAAATGTCGGTATGCAGAATTATATTCAAAGCCGTTCTGGCGACGGCGACTAACACATCAGGAGCTTAAACGCCATGAAGGGTAACAAGAAGGTTATCGACGCGCTGAACAAGCAGCTTACGGCTGAATTGTCCGCCGCCGACCAGTACAACACCCATGCCGAGATGTATCTCGATTGGGGTTTGCATGCACTTTATGCTCGTATGCATCATGAAAAGGACGAAGAACTCGAACATGCGAAACGCCTGATCGAACGTATTCTGTTCCTTGAAGGTGTGCCCGATACCGCGTCGCGCAGTCCGATCAAGATCGGCAAAACCGTGCCTGAGATGATGAAAAACGATCTCGAACACGAATATCATGTGATCGATCTTCTGAAAAAGGCGATTAAACTTGCCGAGAAGGAAGAAGATTATCAGACGCGCAATATGCTGACCACGCTGCTGGATGACAGCGAAGAGGACCATGCATATTGGCTTGAACAGCAGATCCGTCTGATCGATATGATGGGCTTGCCGAACTATATCCAGTTCCGCGCAGTTGGTGAGCCGAACCCGCACGGTTAAGGTTGCCAAATGTCATTTGAAAACCCCGGTATTGTCCGGGGTTTTTTTATTTTTATCAGATATTTGCGGGTGAATTGATAACGCAAAATCAATCCGCCCGTTTTATGCTTGACCTTCCAGTTGCTGGAACCTCTATGGTCACCCATATCAAGTTATTGATCATGGAATGGTGACCTAAATGGACAGGCGATCAGAACCCGACATCCCTGAAATTCGTGGCAATGGTGCCCCCGGTTTGAAAAAACCGACGGACGAAGGGGCGCGTGGCGAAGTGACCCTGCAAATCGGCGGGATGACTTGTTCATCCTGTGCCGGTCGGATTGAAAAGGCATTGGGCAAGCTGCCCGGTGTATCGTCCGAGGTGAACCTTGCGCTGAATTCTGCCCATGTCACCTTTGATCGTGATCAGACATCAGTTAGCAAACTGGCCGATACCATCCGTTCTGCGGGCTATTCTGTTGCCGATGAAAGCCGGTCTTTTGATATTGATGGCATGACCTGCGCCAATTGCGCGCTTCGCGTCGAAAAGGCATTGAGCAAACTGCCCGGCGTTACGGAAGCCAGTGTCAATTTCGCACTGGAGCGGGCCGATATTCATACCTTACCGGGACAGGTTGGTGACGCCGATGTCATCGCGGCTGTTGAAAAGGCCGGTTATCACGCTGTTTCACGAGGCAAATCGGGTCAGGAAAACGGGCAGGATCCCGCAGACCAAAAGAATTCCGACAAGTCGCTTTGGTGGCTGGCGGCTTCGATTGTCCTGACCGCGCCGCTGGTGGCCCAGATGATCTGGATGTATCTGGGGGTCGATTTTTATTTGAGCCCGTGGGTAGAACTGGCGCTGGCGACCCCGGTGCAGTTCCTGATCGGTTGGCGGTTTTATCGCGGCGCCTGGATGGCGTTGCGTAACGCCAGTGCCAATATGGACGTGCTGGTCGCACTTGGCACGTCGGCCGCCTATTTCCTGAGCCTTTATAACATGATTGTGGCTGGTCATGACGGGCAGACGCATCTTTATTTCGAGGCATCCGCCGCGATCATCACCCTGATCCTTGCCGGTAAAATCATGGAAGAACGCGCCAAACGCGGTGCGTCGGCGGCTATTCGTGAACTGATGGCGCTACGTCCGCGCCGTGCGCGTAAACTTGACGAAACCAAAGGCGAAATTGAAATCGATATCGCCCAGCTTGTTATCGGTGACACCGTCAGGGTTTTGCCAGGTGAACGTGTTCCCGTTGATGGCAAGGTTTCAGCAGGTGAAAGTGAGCTTGATGAAAGCCTGATCACC
>CERN01050436.1_pt1 | contig 10394 bp, 16 predicted proteins | sample 530761 | NCBI WGS metagenome assembly CERN01 (sample SAMEA2620947, study PRJEB7988) | marine metagenome | isolation source: saline water (ENVO:00002010), including | reverse complement strand
AAAACAAATAACAAACAAAGAGGATAAATAATTATGTCATTTGGAGGATCATCTGGTGGTGGAACTGAATCAAGAGTTAGTCCATACAAACCAACAGAGGGAGCATTAAATCAAATCGTAGCTGAGGCTGGTAATTTATATAATCAAGGTGTTCAAGCATCAGGGTATGTTGCGCCATCAACTCAGACAACTCAAGGTCTTGCACAACAAGAACTTATGGCAGGGGCTTCCCAACAACAATTAGCTGACACATTAAGTGGAAAATATTTAAATCCCTTTTTGTCTCCTATGTTACAAGGATCGGCAAATCAAATTGCAACTGCTATAAATAGTGAATTTAGTGGAGCTGGTCGTACTCCAGGTAGTGCTATGAATCAACAACAAATTTTATCAGGTATTACTCAAGAAGCTTTGCCTCTAGCTTTTGATCAGTACGAAAGAGAAAGACAAAGACAATTAGGTATTGCTAGTGCTTCACCTACAATGACACAAGTGGGCGCACAACTTGAAAACATTGAAAGACAAAGAAACATGGCTCCTTTTCAATCTTTACAACAATATTCATCTATAATAAATCCAATCGCTACTGGCTTCCCAGTTTCAGGTTCACAAACAAATCCTAACAGACTTACACAAGCTACAGGTGGTGCTATGTTAGGTAATATGATTTTTCCAGGTGTTGGAGGTGCTATTGGTGGAGCATTATTAGGAGGGCTATTGTAATGGATAAAATAAATAAATTAATTTACAATTTAAAAACTGACATAGATAACAATACATCCAAGTATATCATTATTCTTGGTGTTTTAATTATTGTTTCAATCATTTTATAAGGATTTAAATGCTTTTAGATAAAGACTTTGTAATGCAAGGTGGGGTAAGAAATTATCTTGGTAAAACTGAGGAAGTTAAAGCACCTAAGTTTTGGCAATCATCAAAAGATAGTCCACCAACCGAACTTGTTTATATTACAGAAGCAGAAAAAGGTTTATTAACTGACGCCAATTTGCATGGCTCATTAAAAAATGGAAAGCCAAATATAGGTGCATCTGGTCTATTAAGTTATGATGGTTTTGGATCAACCGATCCTGGACAAAATAGAGCTGGTGGAGATGTATCTAACACTATGGATAGAGGTGGAAATGATGGTAATAATAGAATGGGGTCAAGTTCAGGTGGAGGTGCAAGTTTTCAAGGAACATCACCTAATCCACAATTACCACCAGGAGTAACTAATAAATCAAATAATGTTGGTGATGGTGAAGATATAGATTCTATCTATACTGATGATAGTTTCAAAACAAATCCAACCAATAATAAATCCTTTTTAGATAAAGTATTTGATTTTGTAAAAGGTGGAGGAGTTACAGGAGCAGTATTGAGATCAATTGGTGGAAAATTAAACCCTAAAAATAAATATGAGGGTATAACTGGTGAAGATGGTTATGGTGAGGGTGATTACATTTCTACTCAAGGTGATTGGGCAGCGTCTAAAGGGTTTGTAGATAATCCAGAAGATTATTATGATTTAGATTTAGAAGAACAAGAAGCTATTGATAAACAAATGTTTGATGATGGAGTAAGATCACAAGCATTTAAGGATTTATATACAGAGGGAGATACATCTAATTTAAATAATCTTACCTCAACAGAAAGAAGTGAAATCAATAAAATAATACCAAACATGGCTTATGATATTGGAGGAACAAAGGTTCAACCATCTATGGTCAATCAATACTTTGCAAATATGGGAAGCAATTTAGGAGTGTCATCAGCTTACATGGACACTTACAATGCTGCTAAAAATAAAATTTCACAAACTTTAAACTTAACCCCAAACAATCAACAATTTGGATATGTGGCTAATCCATACCCTAATTACTCAATGAGTATGACAACTGCCAATCCATTTTATGATGAGTTGAATAATCAAGGACTAATATAATGAGTATTTTTAAAGGACTTTTACAAGACGATGAATTTTTAATAGCAGCAGGTTTATTACAACAAGGCGCACAAGGAAAAAGTGTAGGTGAGGGTTTATTTAATTCAATTGCACAAGCAGGCCAATACAAAAAATTGTTAGGTGGTAATAAAAATTTTATGACCGTCTTTAATAAGACAACAGGTGAAGTGCAATTTGCAACATCCAATCAAATACAAAACAGTAGTGGAAATTTAATTCCTTATACAAAACCACAAAAGCCAAAAGATCAATTTAAAATGTTGACTAATGAAGAAGCACAAGCTGAAGGATTTGACACATCAAATAATCAAAAATATCAAAAAAATGTAACAACTAATAAAATTTTACCTTTCAATGCTAAAATAGATAAATCAACAACTATAAATATGACTGGAAATAAACAAGAAAGTAAATTTAGTGAAACAGTTGGGGCAGGGCAAGGTGAAGTATTTAACAATATTATTAAAGCTGGTGAAAATGCACAAAATGAAAATATTGATTTAGATATTTTAACTCAAACTGCTGAAAATTTAGAAACAGGTAAAGCTGCTCCCTTAATAAGTGATCTTATGAAATGGGGTCAAAGTTTTAATATAGATATGAAGTGGCTAGGAGATATGGGTAGTGCTAGTGATCAAATTGCAAATACAGAAGTTATTAGTGTATTAGCAGGTAATCAATTGTTTGGAAAAATTTCTCAAACTAAAGGTGCAATTTCCGAAAAAGAAATGGATATATTTGAAAGTTTAACAACTTCAATGTCTATGTCTCCTCAAGGTTTAAAAAATAATGCAATTATTATGACTGCTATTAATGATAGAGAAATCCTAAAAAGCCAAATGGCAGAAAGTTGGGTTGCAGGTCAAGATGGTAAATTAAATAGTTTGCTTACAAGACAAAAAGTAACAACTGCAAATGGCGAAATTAAAAATTTAACTTTTAATGAAATGTTTAATGATTATGTAGAGGCAAAAGATAAAGATGGAAATTTAATTAATCCTCTTATTCCTAAAGAACAATTAGAGGAAATGGTAAATTTATCTAATGCTAATGAAAGCCAAATGGAAAATAATCCTAACTTTATAAAAACTAAAAATGGCTGGTATTACATAGTTGATAAAGACCAAGAAATTTATAAAAAATTAAAATAATTCAAATAAGGAAAGTTATGACAATTGTTACTAACAAAGATGAATTAGAAGAAATTAATAACGCTATATTACAAAAAAAATATAACAATGTAGATGCTGATGCTATAGTTAGTGGAGACGAAAAAAGTTTAGTCACAAATGCAATAAATAAAAAAGATGAAGAAAAAGGTTTTTTAAAAAGTTACATTGTTGATCCTATTGCTAGTTTTTTTACAGGTAATGATAGAGAAGAATTTAAAAACATGGGTGAAATTAATGGAGCAAAATTAAAATCTATTGGTAATGAAATTGCTTTAAATACAGGATTTGCTTTAACCTCAACTCCTAATGCACAAATAGATATGGTTAAAAAATTTTACCCTGGTGCAATTATATCTAAAGATAAGTTTGATAATGTTGTTATTACGTTGCCAGAAAATGCTGTTAAAGATGGATCAAATAGAACTTATTATTTAAATAAACCTGGTATTACCACTAAAGATGTAGTTGAGGGTATAACTCAAATGTTGCAATACATACCTGGTGCTGGATTTGTAACTAAAAATGTTGGTGGTGGAATTTTAAAAAAAGGTTTGTCTATGGGTGGCGTAAATGCTGTAACAGGTATGGCTCAAGATGTAGCTACAATTCCTTTAGGTAATCAACAAGGAAAAGATGGAATTATACCTTTTGTTGAAGATGATAAACTTTTATTAAACGCAGGTTTTGGATTTGCTGGTGAGCCTATTGGAAGATTTTTAGCTAGATATAGTGGATTTAATTTTATTAAAGATGGTATTAATAGAGTTATACCTAGTAAAATTAACTTTACTACAAAAAGTGGAACTTTTTTAAATAACAAACTTGAAGTAACTGATGAGACAAAAAAATTAGCTTTAAAACATTTTGATGATGTTTCGTTAGCAAGTAATGAAAAAGTTTTAAAACAATATGCTCAAGCTTTGGAAGATGGTATTTTACCTCAAGACGCAGTTCACATTGTAGGTGCAAATAAATTTGGTATTTCTTTATGGAAAGCACAGGCAAGTGGAAACAAAAAAGTTTTAAAATATATTGATGAAGCTAGAAATGGTGTTCATGGACCAGGAATACAAAATATAGTTAGGTATCAAGATCAAATACAATTAAACCAAACTTTTGATTATCTTACAAAATTTAGAAATAATTTAATTAAAAATAAAAAGACACAACAAACTACAACTTTGCCTGGCCAAAAAACACCAGTTGAAGATACGATTGATAATATTACAAATCAAATAACATCTATTAAAAATAAAATGGATGAAAATGTTGATAAAATGTATAACGCTATTGATTGGAATGGTAAAATTAAAGCACCTGTAGTTAAAAATCTTACAAGTAATATTAAATTAATGATTAGTGGCGCTGATGGTTTAGGTCAACCAATAAATAAAATTACAATGCCAAACGCAACTGCTGCTCTTAACAACATTAATAAGTTTGCAAAAACAATTGAAAATTCAAATATATCTAAAATATCTTTGATAGCTTTAGAAAATCAAAGAAGAAGTTTAAATTCAATTATAAACACTACTAGAGACGCAACTGATAAAAAAGCTTTAATGTTAATTAAAAATGAGTTTGATACATTTTTTGATAAAACTATTAATGGTGCTTTATCTACAGGTGATAAAAAAGTTTTAGAACAAATAAAGAAAGCTAGATTAGAGTCTAGTAATGTAAAAAAAATATTTACACCAAGTAACATAGGCAAAATTAAAGATACAGGTGGTGCTTATCTTCAAGGTATTTTAAATGGTAAATATAGTGCTTTACAAATAAATAATTATTTATATGGAAATGCTAGTCTAAGTGCAAATAGTGTTAAGCAATCAACTGATTTATTAAAAAGATTAACGTCAACTATATTTAAACCCAATAGTGAGGGTTTTGATTTGTTAGTCGATGGCGCTGCTCAAAGAATGATAAATAATTCTTTTAGAAAAATAGGAACAAATGATGTGTTTGATCCAAAATTATTTATTAAAGAAGTTGAGCAAATGGTTAATGGGAATGGTAAAGAAATTTCTAAAATTTTATTTTCTAAAGATCAATTAAGTGATTTATTAGGTTTTGCTAAACAACTTGAAAAAACAACAACTTTAAGTGATTTTAAAAATGTTGATAAAGGTGGTAAAAAATTTTTAGAAGTTTTTAATAGTGCATTTAGATCGCTAGCAGGTATCTTAGGTTTTCAAGCCGCAGGTATTCAAGGAACATTATTTACAAGATTTACTGCTGATGCAATTACTAAAACAGCTAAACATAATCAAGCGATAGATGATATTACACAAGCAATAGCATTTACTAAATTGCCTGATATAACTGGTGGTCAAGGTTTAATTCAAAAAGCATACGCTGATCAAAATTTTATAAAACAAAATCAAAATAGAGATCAAGCTTCAACACTTGAACAACTTAAAATAATTGAAGATTTAAATAAGTATAGATAATGGCCACTCAATCTCAAAAAAACTCAGAGCAAATTATTAAGCTACAAGGTGAAATAAAATTAATACACAACAAAATATCAACTATAAAGGATAATCACTTGGCTCACTTAGATGCTAAAGTGAACTCTATTTATAAATTATTATGGGCTGTAGGACTAATAAGTCTCTCAACTCTACTCAACTTAATATCAAATCTAATAAGTTAAATCGTACTCAAAAAGGAGTTGTTGGTGAATATCAATGTTGTGTTGATTTTACTAAACAAGGTAAGTGGGTTTTTAAAGCTATAGACCCTCAATCACCATGCGATTTAATTACTTTAGATGAGAATGGTAAAGTAGAATTAATAGACGTTAAAACAAACACATATAGAAAAAACGTAAAATCTTATAAACGAAAAATTTGGCGAATACCTACTGCCAAACAAAAAAAATTAGGAATTAAAATTTTAATGGTGGATCATGGTAACTGATTTATGAGGTGTCAATATGAATTACTACTTCACTGGTGTTCTAATTATACTTATGACGTTGTTAGCATTTTGTGTAAAGCCAGCTTATGGAAAAATAAATTATTTAGATTATGATTACAGAACAAACATCATTTAAAACTGATATAAAAACTTTAGTCATGATTGTTGTTGGTATTTCAATATCAGTCTGGACCTACGCACAGATTAATTCAAGAATTATACATCTTGAGACTTCTAAAGCATTGATGGAACAAGATTTATTAGAGGCAAGTACACAAAAGCCGATAGATCAAGAACAATTTATGCTGATCGAACATTTAGCAGTCCAAGTAGAAAAATTAACAATAAGAGTCGATGACATGATGCACAACAAAGTAATGATTGGATCAATTGATAAAGATTTAGATAAAGCATTAAACGATATAGAAAAATTAAAAGATAGCGTTAGAGCAAATATTGGCAAACTTAATGGAGATCACTAATGGAATCTATTGTCATAGCTTTACTATTATTGGTCAACAATGAGATCAAAGAAGCAAGATTACAACCTGATCTAAGTTCATGCCTCAAAGGTAAAAGAATTGCAAATCGTAGCAACACTGGGAATAATGTTGAATACAGATGTATTAAATCAAAAGCTGAACTTGAAAAAAATATTGATGGTTCATACTCAATTAAAAAACTTATTTTAGAATGATAGATAAATATATTTTTAAATTTTTATGTTTCATTGATAGTTTTTTTGTAAGTCTTGAAAAGATGTTTGAGTCTAAACCAAAGATAAAAAGAAAAAAAAACAAGTGCAAAGATTGTCATTGTAAATGCCATTGTAAAGAAATCTTACATAGTCATTTTTACGATGGTGAATTGTGTACTTGTGAAACTTGTAAGTGTTAATTTATGCAACTATCTAAACATTTTAAACTAGAAGAATTTACTAAGTCAATGACTGCTACTAGAAAAGGCATTAAGAATGAGCCTGGTTCTGGTGAGATTAAAAACTTAGAAAATCTTTGTTATGAAATACTTGAGCCTTTAAGAGCCAAGTTTGATAAACCTATTACAATTACGTCAGGTTATCGAAGTCCACAGCTTTCGGAGGCTATTGGTTCTAAATCTACCTCACAGCATTGTAAGGGCATGGCAACTGACCTAGAAATAGGTGGAGTTCCCAACATACAAATAGCTTATTGGCTTCAAAACAATGTTGATTTTGACCAATTAATTTTAGAATTTTACGACCCTGACAATCCTAGTGGTGGTTGGGTTCATGTTTCATACAATGAACAAGGATCAAATCGAAAACAAGTCTTAACTTATGATGGCAAAAAGTATTCGAACGGACTGCCTGATATGAAGTGGGATAAGGGAAAGGTAGTAGGATAATGTGGTTAAGTGCAATCAAACTAGCTGTTCAAGCAGGTAGTCATATTTACAAAAAGAAAAAACAAACGCAAATGCTAATGGCAGATGCACAAATGCGTCATGCAGAAAAGATGAGTACAGGTGAACTGGAATATAAAGCGAAAATTATTGAGAGTAATGATCAAGGTTTTAAGGATGAATTTGTCCTTATTCTTATATCCGTGCCTGTTTTGTTACTGGGTTATTCTGTTTTTTCTGACGATCCATCAATAAGCGATAAAATAAATATGTTCTTCGAACACTTTAAAAACTTACCGTATTGGTATCAGGCAATCTTTATTGGAGTCGTATCTGCGATTTATGGATTAAAAGGCGCTGACATTATGAGGAAAAAGTGAACGTAATACTTGTTATGGTATTATGTAGTTCAGTTGAAAATAGTTGTATGCCACCTATAACTTATCCAACTATCTACAAAGATAGTTATAGTTGCATGATTGATGGCTACCAAAAATCTTTAAATCAAACAATCCAACTTGGAAAAGACGATGTAAATAAACTTGGTCTTTATATTAAGTTTGGTTGTCAAAATGCACAAGGAGTATAATGGCTGAGTATCAAGGAAGAAAAGTAACACTCAATAAACCATTTAGATTACCAAGTGGTAGTTCTAAAAAAAGTGGTGTTTATGTTAGAAATCAAAAGACAGGGAAAGTTAATAAAGTAACTTTTGGCGATCCCAATATGAAAATTCGAAAGAATAACCCTAAAGCTAGAAAAAGTTATTTAGCTAGAAGTGGTGGCATCAAAACAAAAGGACAAAAAACATTATCGGCTAATTATTGGTCAAGAAAGGCATGGAAATAAATTATGAAAAAAGGTTATCACAAAACTAAAAGTGGCAAGATTGCTAAAAAAGGTCTCTGGTACAATGTCAACAAACGTAAGAAAAAAGGTATTAGTAGGTCTAAAGCTAAAAGTACAATAAGCGCAAAAGCTTATAGAACATCATAATAGAATTTAAGAATAGGATGTGATCTTTCGATCATGATTTGATCTAATCAAATGGGATAGTGGTGGGTAATCAATTGACTAACTTATAGAGTTCTACAAATGTTACTAATGTGTTATAAGTACATTAACACAATAGTATGAATAAAAAATTTGAACTTGATAAGTATTTTATAAGTATCTTTGAAAGTGTTAATTTTAAAGGTGCTTTTGCATATACTCTATTGATTACAAATCAATTGCTCTACCAACTGAGCTACAAGGGCAGTAAAAAAAAGCTTATATATAACGCCAAAATGAATTGCAATAGATTCGTTTTGGCTCTTTTTTTATGTCCGAAATACAAGGATTCATCAAAAAATAAAGAAAAAGTTATAAGTTTTTTATAAGTTTTTATGATGAATTTTTTATATTTTAGTCAATTGATTATGAAATCAAGCCTTTTTAAGTCAAATGATTTATTGATAACATTGTTAATATAATGTATAACATGGTTATAACTTACAAAAGGAGAGAAAATGGAGTTAAATTTAAATAGAGTACCCATCAAAGATAAAAAAGGTAACGTCAAAATGTATTGGCGTTGGAACTACATAAGCGCAAAAAACACACCTTTAGCAATAACTAAGATTAAAAAGGTAGATGTAATTAAAAAAGCACAACAAAAAATTAAAGAGATAGGTTTTATTAAGACTAGCACACAAGAAGTATTACTTGGTGAAGCTAATATATCTTTTCAAAAATGGCTAAAGTATAAGATGAGAGAGGGTAAAGTAAATCTTCACCATACTCAAAACTATGCTAGTTTTTTTAAAAACCATATCTTTCCTTTTTTTAGCAATATAGATATTCGTAGTATAGGTGAAAATGAAGTAAATAATTTTGTTGAACATTTAAGTAATAAGCTATTTCAAGAGTGTCCTAGTTGTGATGAGCAAAACTCTAGTAAAGCTAAATTATGCGAAAAATGTGGATTTAAACTTACACCTAAAAAAGATGCTCTTGAGCCAAAAACTGTAAGAAAAATCTTTAACACTCTAAGCTTAATTATACAAAACCAAGTCGATCCACCTAATCGAAAATTACCTAGAAATATATGTAAAGATATTAATTGGATGGCTAAAGTAGTAACAAAAAGAGCCAAGCCTAAAGTCATTGATTTTGAGATTTGGACTCCAAAATATGTTGCTAAACTAATAGATGATATTCAAAGATATTTAGTCAAATTAGTATGTAAAATATTATTACAAACTGCTTGTAGGCCAAGTGAGGTGAGGGTTTTAACTAGAAAAGACTTAATAAACTTTGACCCTAAATCTAACTTACCCCCTATGATCAACATAGATAAAGCTATGAAATGTGGTACTAAAAAGATTGGAGATACAAAAACCATCAATGGCCATAGACAATTAGTAATTACGACCCAATTAAGGGATGAGATCAATAACTACGTTAAAACGCTTCCTATGGACCAGGAATACCTATTTTTAGACGATGTAGGCTCTCCTATACGTTTAGAGGCCATTTCAAGGGGTATAGACAAGGCTTTAAAGATTAATGATGTAACACTACCAATTGATAGAAAAGGGTACTTCTTTCGTCATTATACGGCTAGTTTTTGGGCTTACACCTCAAAATATACTAACGCTATAGATTTGGCCAAAGCTTTAGGGGATAAGTCTATTGATTTTGTATCGGAGACTTATATCAAGCCATACAAAAATAATAATCAAGAAATAGTGCATACCGATTATCAAGAAAAACACTTTACTAATTAATTATTTAAACCAATATTTATTGTAGTTCTCATTATCGAAGGGAACTACTTTAAATTCGATTTTTCTTTTTTTATTTTTTTTCATAAATTCATCAGCTTTCTTTTCGGTTGTAAATAATACGTTAGTATAGCTAGTAAATTTATCTTTAGGTTTCCAAATTACAAAATACATAAAAAA
>CERN01007384.1_pt1 | contig 10394 bp, 2 predicted proteins | sample 530761 | NCBI WGS metagenome assembly CERN01 (sample SAMEA2620947, study PRJEB7988) | marine metagenome | isolation source: saline water (ENVO:00002010), including | reverse complement strand
AAGGTCTTAGAGGTGCGGCTGGTAGTAGTGGTATAGCAGCTTTAGCTCAAACTCTCGCAAGACAAGGTGATTTACAAACTCAAAAAATATCAGCGTCAATAGGACAACAAGAAGCTAGAAACCAAGCGCTAAAAGCAAAAGGAGCATTGCAAGTACAAAAAGGAGCTGCTCAAGTTCAAACCGCGCAGTTGCAAGGTGAACAATGGGTTCAACAAGCTGAAATGGATAGACAAGCTACTTTACTTGGAATGCAGATGGGTCAAACTACGGGTGCTAATATGGCCCAGCAACAAGCTCAAGCAAACCAAATGAATGCTCAAATAGCTCAACAGCAAAATATTTTAGATACAATAGGTGCTCTCGGTACAGTGGCTGGTAAAATGGATTTTACAAAAGCATAGAGATAAACAAACTTAAAACAATATAAAACATGGCAGCAGATAGTACATTAGTGAACGCGGCATTTAGAGAGGCAATTAGTAGGGCTGGAGTAGATGTTCCAAATATGAAACCTTTAATTGATAGTAACATTGAAATTACAAAAAAAACTGGAGAAATAATTACCGGGTTAATTGGTAATATAAAAGATGCTGAAAAAACAATGAGGTTAGGAAGAGATAAACAGCTTGCTGAATTTAAAAAAATAGCAGATAATGGGTTTACAAAACTTTATGAGCAAAAAGAACCAATGCCAAACAAAGTTGTTAATGCTTTACGTGATAGAATTAAAGAATTAAAAGAAGAATTTGAATTAGTTAATACATATGGTAAAAACGATAACGAAGAAAACAATGATGCTAGACTAAGATTAATGGGTGAGTTAAAAAGAATAACTGGTGGAATTATTAACACTAGATCTGATTTTCAACTTATGCTTGGCACTGCTGGTAACTGGAACAAAGAAAGAATAAATCCAGAAAACATATCAACATATCAATCTTTTTTAGATATTGAAAACATGGACACTAATGACGATGTATCAGTAGATTATATTAATGGTAAGTTGACTTTTATTAATTCAGCTACAGGTAAACAATTTACTACTTCACAGATGAAAGAAGGTATACCTGAAATGAATAAAAAAATGAAAACCTTTGGTACTGATAGGTTTATAGCTGCAGAAAGACAAGGAATAAATGATGGTAAAAATGAGTCTTACAATTATTACGACAACGAAAGCGTTATAACATCCGTTAAAGGTAGTTACTTAGATGAAATAGTTGATGAAGAAGATTTTATGAATGCTGCAACTATAGAGTTAGCATCTGGAGCTGGAACATTTAAAAATGATTTATTAGACCACGCAAGCATATCTTTAGAAGTTATTAAAAATATGTATTACACAGAAGAGGGTAAAAATGTTCCTATTGGAGAAATATTTACAAAATGGGATCAAGATGGTGATGGTGATGTTGATAGCGAAGATGTTACTGCAATCAATAAATTGTCACCTGCGGAAATTGAAGCTTTTAATGCAAATCACAGAAAAGTGGTAAGCGCCTTGACAAATAGATATGATTCAGCTTTTGATCTAGAAACTTCCAAGGAATTATTTGCAAGCTGGGCGGTTAATAAAGAAAAACAATATTATGATCGTCACTATAACTCTAATATACCACAAGTAAACCCTTCAGCATTAAGAAAAGTTGAAGGACAATCTAGAATTGGTAATAACGGTAAACTATATAATGCTGCTACAGGCGTGTCTGAACAGGTTGGATCTGGTTATAGACTTAATAAAGCTGGTCAAGTTGTGTATGATGATAGTGACAAGTTAAAAAAATTAAAAAAGCATGAGTTAGTTACTGATGCTTTTGGAAACACTTACGAACCAACTACACATGTAATCAAAGGAGTCGCAATGGAACCTGATATTACAAAGAAAGGTTATATTGTAAGAGATAGTGAAGGCGTACCTGTAATGTTTGACGATGAATACGAAAGTAAGGCTTTAATAAAAGAGGGTAAGATATACAAAACTAAGGAAGGATATATATTTTATGTTGTGGATCAAGCTAGAAGAAATTTAGTAGGAACAGTAAAATCATTAGGTTAAAATAAAATATAAATATGAACGAAGAAATACTAAACAATGTTTGGGAGCAGTTGTCTAGCAATAATTTAACTGATAGTGACTTTGAAACTTGGAAAATAAATTTTACCGAAGATAAAGATATACAAACTAATGTATATAATTATTTAAAAGAAAATTATAATTTAGAAGCCACTAACCAAGAGCAGTGGACGAATAGTATAATGGGAAAGACAAACGGCACGCAGGAGGTAGATGCGCCTGTAGTGCCAAACGTAAAACTAAACGTTACGGATTTAGCATCGGAACTTTCTTCATTGGGGTTGAGCGAAGAAGAGCTTGGGGAGTATGAAACTTCTTTAAATAACGCTTTTGTTGAAACAGAGGCTGCTATGGAAGATATTATTGAAAAAGCAAATGCTGAACCTGAAAAAATTGGAAAAATTATAAGCGCACCTTATTCTAGTACATTTGTTAAGAGTAAAACCGATTTTACAGAAAAGTATGTATTTGATGAGTTTTTAAACGAAAGCAAAACCAACAAGGAAGAAGCGAAACAAAGATGGATACAACAAGAAAGAGAAAAAATACAAACTGAAAAATTAGAAGAAGTTTTTGAACAATTAAAAGAAGATGTATTGCCTTGGTGGACTGGTCCAGTTGGATTTGCTGAAAAAATTGTAGCTCCTTTTTCTAGCTTAGTATATCAACCTGATTTAACACCTGATTTAACGCCTGTAACCGTAGATGAAACAACGGGTGAAACAAGAGAACTTACAGAAGAAGAGTTAGAAAAATATAAAAAAGACAAGGTTGATTACGATATAGAATCTAGCTCTGGATATAGAAAAAAAGAATTAGAATATGAAAAAGTTAGGAATTTATTATATGACGAGTATTCTTCTAAACTAAAAGAGTTAAACCCAAAAGGTGATAAAATTGCAAAAAATATTAAACTTTCTATGGGACAGCTTGATACTATAGATGCAGAGTTAAAAAAATTAGAAGCAGCGTATAGGATAAACCCACCAACCACACAAGCAGAAGTAGATTATTTTAATGGATTAATACTTAAAAGAAAAGGTTTGTATTCTAGTTACAAATCAAATTTAGCTAAGCTAAATGAAATAAACGTTAACTTTGACTCAATAGCTTCTATAGCTGATATGGTTAAAAGAACTTATAGTAATATCGATGTAACAGCAAATAGAGTTGAAAGCACTGTTCTTAAATTAAAATCTGGTTTAACAAAAACCGCTAAAGAGCTAACAATTGGTGCGGTAGAAAAGTTTTCTGATGTTGACTTAAACTCAGAAGAAAACTTAGATCTTGTAAGTGACTTTATGAGACCACTAGCCAAAGGCGTGGGTAATTTAGGGGATTTTTTAGATAAAACATCTTTAGAGCTTTACCAAGAAGCAGAAAAAATAAATGAATTTACTGAAAAAAGACAGGCTTTAGGTGAGGTAAGTGATATAGAAGATTTTGGAGAGTTTGTGCTTGATCTTTTTAGTGAACAATCAGTAAACTCAGCTATAACTATAAGTACAGGTGGTCTAGGTTTGGGTATTGTTGCAGCTGGTGCTACAGGTAATAAATTTACCGCTATGGATATGGAACTTGAAAATGGTAGATATAATCCTAGAACAGGTAAAATGGAAAAAATAGAAATATCACCATTGCAATATTATGCTGCTGGTATGGGTTATGGTTTTGCGGAATATGTTACAGAAAAAATATCTTTAGAAAATCTTAAACTAGGTACAAGAGGTTTTAGAAACGCGCTAGATAAAGCTGGTGGTAAATATACTTTAAAATCATTTAGCTTTAATAAAGCTTTAAAGTCTTATAGAAAATCTATGAGAAGAGAAGGTTCGGCAGAATTTTTTGCCTCTATACTACAAAACAGCTTAGATAGACATGTTTTAGAAAACAAAGAAGTTGGTATTATGGATGGTGCTGTGGAAGCTTATTTTTCAGGCGCGGTTATGTCTGGCTTAGGGTTTAATGCGCCAGCTTTAGCTGCTGCCGCTTATAGAGCCGCAACACCATCTAAAGGTTGGGACAAAATAAACGAAAATACTAGAAAGATAATAGAACTTTCAGAAGTGTATGATCAAATTATTCTTGGGCCTAGAAATCAAGAAACTCTTGACCAAGCTAAAGCTATAAGAGAGCAAATGGATAATTTGCTAAAAGATAATTTAATGCAAAAAGGTTTTGCAGAAAAAAGAATAGACCAATTATCTAATAATGATAAAAGAACTATTTTAGATTTAGAAACTAAAAGAAATAGACTTGCAGCTAGAATTGATAAGCTTAGCGATGGTAAAAATACTGATAAAAAATACGTTAAAAGTATAGTTGAGGCACATTTAGCTCAAATAAATAATCTTGAAAGTAAAAAAGACGCTATATTAAATAACGCTATGTATTCTAGTGACATGCGTAAAACTACTAAACTTACTTTAGAAGACGCTATATTAAAAGGTTTAAACATTAAAAGTATTGAAGCTGATAATAATCAAGACGCCTTAAAACAAGCGTTAGAGCATGTTGACCAATCAGACTTAGAAGCAGACCAAAAGAAAGCGCTTAAAGATAAACTTAAACAAACTTTTGGTCAAGTAGACGTACACGTACATGGTTTTGCTATTGGTAAAGAACAAGGACTTCCTATACAGTTTCAAATGAAGTCTAACGCAACCAACGCCGAATCAGGTAATGCTTCTGTGCATTCTCACGAGTTAGGACATAATTCTATTTTTGCCAAAATAATAGAAGGCAATGGAGATATGCTTGGTTTGGTAAATGAATTTGAAAAATATATTAGAAATAGATTTAAAGGGTTTTCCGAAATTATAGACCAAGAAGGTAGATTTCAATTAACTCAATATGCTACTGATGCAAAAACAGTAAGAGAAGAGTTAAAAAAAGAATTAGGTAAAGAACCAACTCAAGAGCAAATAAATGATAGAATATATTTAAATAAAGTAAGCATAGCCGAAGAAAAACTAGCTGTTGCAACTGATTATATAAGGAGATATCATAATGAAAAAATAGATAAATCTTTTAAGGGCAAGCTGTTAGACATGTGGAGTAAGACTAGAAATCCTGATGATATAAATGAAATTCAAAATGGAGAAGATGTGTATAACATGTTAACTAGTTTTGTTGCTGGGTTTGAAAAAGGTGAAATGTCTGGTTTAGCCGCGAAAGTAATAGAGGGTAAAGTAAAAGCACGTGAGCGTGATGCTAAAAAAGTAGAAGATACTAGAATTAAAGAAAAGAAATCCGCAACTAAAGCTGTTAATGAATTAGGTGAAATGGGTTGGACTAACAAGACCTGGAAAGAACAAGGTGCTGATTTTGTTATTAAAGAAATGCAAGATAACAAAATGCTTGATGGTCTTATATTAGCTCAACCACACGTTGGTATTGATAATGACACTTTTTTAAGCACTACATATGCGGAGCTACTGCCACACATAAGAAACTACAAACCAGAAAACGAAAATCCAAATGGATTGTTTGGTTGGGTAAACCCTCAAATAGGTAACAAAGCAAAACAAGCTTATAATGCTATAACAAAAAGCGAAATAAAAGGCACTAAAGAAATAGGTGAAAAAACCAAAGAAGGAGATGTAAAAGTTCAAGTTGCAGCTGAAAAATCTACTGAGATGGAAGCTTTTGAAACGGAGGATTTATCACCAGAAGCTCAAGCCAAAAAGAAATCTGATGAAGCTAAAGTTAAAGAAAAAGTAGAGTCTGAGTTTAGAAAAAAAATAGGTATTGAAACCGGTAGTGATTTATATAACAAAGTTTTAGAATCTGCTCGTAAGGCTTTATTAAAAGCTTATGAAGTAGGTACAGCGGCTAGAAATATACAAAGAAAATTAAGAAACGAAGCTAATGAGTATTTATTTAAGTCGATTAAAAACTTTTTAGGAACTAAAGATTATGTTAAAAATTTAAAAAAGTTTAGAGTACCTATAGTTAACGCTTTGTTTACAGCTGATTTAGTACAATTAGAACGTAATGTTCCTGAAAATGAAAGAATATTTACAGAATTTGTTAAAAAACTTACTTCAAAAGAAGAAGTTCAAGCTGCGGTTGATCAAAATTTATTACCCAAATCAGCTTTAAATATTATAGATAAGGGCACGGCTGTAAGTTTATATAAAAAGAAAATACCTACAGAAAAACAGTTTTTAAGTTTCTTTTATACTCCATTAATTAACCCTGTTACCGGTGCTAGATCTGGGTTAAGAGGTACTAGAAAAGATGGTTTAGCAAAAGGTATGGCTGGCGCATTAGCTTATGACGCAACATTAGAAGTTGCTCAAGAGCAAGAAATTATAGATAAAAGAGCAACGCTAGCAGAAATAAACGGCACAGAAATACTAAAAGACGATATACAAAGGTTGGCGGATGTTATAAATAGAGACCCTAATGTTAAGTTTTCAACAGCAACTAACAATATAACTTATAAACAAAAAGCTATTAAAATTAGAGCTGGAAAAGTAATTATTGACTTTACTCAAGCTCAAACAGTTTTAGATGATATTTTTAATAATAATTCTAAAATTAGTTATTATAAAAATTTAACAGATAAGCAAGCTGATAAATATGGTGGTAAGTTTATTATAGATGCTATTGTTGATGCTTATCACAATAGAGGTATTGAGCGTGTAGATAGTAAGGCTATAGTTAAGTTCATAAAGAAAAACAAAAGAAAAAAAGATAAAATTAGCACTGTTTACGAACAGTTTTTTATCAGCTCAGCTGTAATAGCTTTAGAAAAAATATCAGGAAAAAAAGCTAAAGTTAATTTAGTTGTAAGAGAAGGTGGTATTCCAGATGTTCATTTTGAACTAGATGGCAGATCAATAGGTTTAGAAATAAAAATGGACAGTGCAAGGGGTGTTTCTCAAACTTGGAAATTTAACGATACTTTTTCTAATGAAAATCCTGTAGATAAGGATGCTACAAACAAGCTTATTAAAAAAATACAAGATACAGCAAAAAATTCTATATTTAAAGGTATGGATTTTGTAAATGGCGTTACAAATTTACAAGTTAAAGAGCTACGTATATTTAAACAGCTTTTTAATCATTCTGAAAAAGTTACAGCAGCATACTTAGAATATCATTATACAAACAAGGCTATACCTGAATACTTTATAAACATTGGTAATGCTGGTTTATTTTACATGTTAGATTCAAAAAATCCAGCTATAAATGGTGAAATTTTAGCAATAGCAGAAAAGCTTGGTATACCTAGATTGAACGGAACTTTTGATTTAATATCAAGAATGAATATAGGTTCTGTTAGAGTAGATGGAACTAGATCAACTACTATTAGAATTGAACCAATGATTGATTCAAAGTCTAAGGAAAATTTTCCTAATAGCTCAACTGTAAATTTATCAAATAAAAAAGACATGAGTTCTTTTGTTAAAGAAATAAACAACTCTTTGGTTTCATTTAGTAGATCTGCAAATGGTCAAACACTAGACAAAGCTATTATGTTTTCTCGTTCAACTAGTAACAAAACCAAAGGTATTACTGTTTTAGATTTTGATGATACATTAGCTACAACTAAATCAAAAATTAAGTTTACTAGACAAGATGGTACAACTGGTACTTTAAATGCTGAAGAATATGCTAGTACGTATGAAAACTTATTAGATCAAGGTTACACTTTTGATTTTTCAGAGTTTAATAAAGTTGTTAAAGGTAAAAAAGCACCTTTATTTGAAAAAGCAATAAAATTGCAAAATAAGTTTGGTCCCGAAAATATGTTTGTACTAACGGCTAGGCCCGCTGAATCCGCGCAAGCAATACACGAGTTTTTAAAAGAAAATGGCTTAAACATACCGCTAAGAAACATTACTGGCTTAGCTAACTCAACGGCAGAGGCTAAAGCATTGTGGGTTGCTGATAAAGTTGGTGAAGGTTATAATGATTTTTACTTTGCTGATGATGCTTTACAAAACGTACAAGCTGTTAAAAACATGTTAGATCAATTTGATGTTAAGTCTAAAGTTCAGCAAGCTAAAGTTAAGTTTAGTAAAAACATGAGTAATGATTTTAACAAAATACTAGAAAAAACAACTGGTGTTCCAGCTAAAGAAATAATAGCTGGTGCTGTGGCAAAAAAACGTGGCGCTAGAAAAGGTAAATATAAATTTTTTGTACCACCATCAGCAGAAGATTTTACAGGTTTGTTATATTATTTCATGGGTAAAGGAAAACAAGGAGATAAAGATGCTGTTTTCTTTAAAAAAGTTTTAATAGATCCTTTAAATAGAGCTTATACAGAATTAAATGAAGCTAAGCAATCTATAGCAAATGATTATAGAAATCTAAAAAAAGAAGATAAAGAAACAGCTAAAAAACTAAATAAAACAACTCCAGATGGAGATTTTACATATGGAGACGCTGTTAGAATTTATTTGTGGAATAAAGCCGGTTTTGATGTTCCAGGTTTAAACCAAAAAGATATTGATAAATTAATTGAATTAGTTACTAGCGATCCTAAACTAATGATATTTGCTTATAAACTAGGTAAAATATCTAAACGACCTGAAGGATATACAGAACCAAGCGAGCATTGGCAAGCTGGAGATATTAGAAACGATTTAGATGATGCTACTGGTAGAATTGGTAGAAAAGAATTTTTTACTGATTTTATTGAAAATAGTGATATTATATTTAGTAAAGATAATTTAAATAAAATTGAATCTATATACGGTTCTAATTTTAGAGAAGCTTTAGAAGATATATTATATAGAACTAAAACTGGAACTAACAGGACTATTGGTGGAAATAGATTAGTAAATCAATTTACTAATTGGATAAACGGTTCTGTTGGTACTGTCATGTTCTTTAATGCAAGATCAGCTATATTACAAACATTGTCTACTGTTAACTTTATAAACTGGGGAGATAATAATATTTTTAAAGCGGCTAAGGCTTTTGCAAATCAACCACAATACTGGAAAGATTTCGCTATGATATTTAACTCAGATAAATTAAAACAAAGAAGGTCTGGTTTAAGCATGGATATTAACGCTAATGAACTAGCCACGTATCTCAATAAATCTAAGTCAAAACCTAAAGCGGCTATAGCTTGGTTATTAAGTAAAGGATTTTTACCAACACAAATTGCAGATAGTTTTGCTATTTCAGCTGGTGGTGCTACTTTTTATAGAAATAGAGTTAACACTTATATAAAGCAAGGTTTAAGTAAAAAAGAAGCTGAAACAAAAGCTTGGAGTGATTTCTCTGAACTATCAGAAGCTACTCAACAATCAGCTAGACCTGATATGGTTTCACAACAACAAGCATCTCCACTTGGCAAATGGTTGTTAAATTTTCAAAATACACCGATGCAGTATGCTCGTTTAATGAAAAAAGCTGTTTTAGACTTAGTTAATAATAGAGGTTCTAAAAGAGCAAATATATCAAGAATAATGTATTATGGAGCTGTTCAAAACTTAATATTTTACACTATGCAGTCAGCATTATTTGCTATGATGTTTAGCGATGAAGAAGATGATGATGAGTTTTTTGAAAAGAAAAAAAGTAGAGTTGCCAACAGCATGGTTGATGGTTTACTAAGAGGAATGGGTATTGCTGGTGGTGTTATTGCTACAATGAAAAACATGATTCAAAGGTTTGTTGAAGAAGATAGCAAGGGCTATAAAGGTAAACCTATTGAAAAAGTTGCTCTTGAAATGACTAACGTATCTCCAGTTGTAGGTATTAAATTTCAAAAAATAGTTAAAACTCCAATTCAAGGATATGGTTATAACAAAAATGTTATCAAACACATGGAAACTTTTGACATTGACAATCCACTTTGGGGATCTGTAACTAGTATTATTGAAGGAGCTACTAATGTTCCGTTAAATAGATTTTATAATAAAACTCAAAATTTAAGAGCAGCAACAAGAGATGATGCAGAAGCTTGGCAAAGGCTTGCTTTGATTAGTGGTTGGTCTACTTGGAATATTGGCATGCAAAACGAGGAATTGGAAAAAATTAAAGAAGAAGTTAAAAAAGAAAAAGAAAAAATTAAAAAGAAGAGGAAAAAAAGACCAAGTAGACAGGAAACTAGAAGAAAAAATTTAATGAAAAGGTGACACATATATAAAGTAAACAATCTAAAAAATAAGTGACTATATAGAAATGGTGAAAAAACTAATAATAATATTAACAACAATTTTGATAGCTTGCACGGCTCCAAAAAAATGTTGTTCACAAACGTTTGGAAAAGAAGATGTTAAAAAACTTTTAAAGTTTTCCACGTTCTACGCCGCTGTAAATGGTGGGACGTCGCTTTCTGATGTTGATT
>CERN01004836.1_pt1 | contig 10419 bp, 7 predicted proteins | sample 530761 | NCBI WGS metagenome assembly CERN01 (sample SAMEA2620947, study PRJEB7988) | marine metagenome | isolation source: saline water (ENVO:00002010), including | reverse complement strand
AGAGGCTCCTGAGGAGGAGTCCTTCGCCAAACAAGCTATGAGAGCCGAGAACGCTCATGAGAAGCATCACAGGAAAAAAGGCTCTCCGATTTACGACAGTGTCGATAGACGTGAGGGTGAGAGAGCCTTCTCCTTCTTCGGTGGACCTACGTCGAATGATGTGGATAGTCCGTATGACCACATGGAAACGACACGCATCAACGATTACGAGAGATGGAAGGAAGAGGAGGGGACTGACATGGCTGCTCTTGAGGAAAAATTCTCTGGGCTATCGGAAGAGAATAAAGAGAGGGCCATGCAGATGCAGCACTTCAAAGATAGGATGGACAAGATGTCAAGAGGTGGCACTGCCACTACGACTGTTTACCCGACTGAGGGTTTATCGCAGCAAGAGGCGGATGACCTCAGGACTCGGAATCCAGAAGCTGCTGAGCCATATAGCATGAGACACAGCCACTCCATGGGTTGGAACACTCTGATGAAGGGCTTGTACTTCTTGAAGCCGGAGGACCGAACCAAGGTGCTTCAGCACATCAATAAGCATACGACTGATGACCCTGAACGTCAATTAGTCAAGTTATCCGATGGTAAGGAGTTCCCTATGACTAGACTCAAGAAGAACCTAGAGATGAATACTGGGGCTGAGTACCACTGGTTCGGCAGGAATCAAAAGTCAGGACCCGCTAATGTGCCAAAGACCATAGAATCCGAAGATGACACTAAATTCAAAGGCACTGAAGGTGGTATGGCAACCGCTCTGAGAGAGGCAAAACTTTACGATAAGTTACTGAAAGAATTGAACTCAGTGCTCAATAAAAATGTGGAAGACCCTAATGAGGCTATACAGTTGGGTGAATTATTCGCCCATGATGATTTTAATCACCCGATTGTAAATGCGCACTTGGAGACAAGCGATTCTCCAGCAGAGGGATTTCTGGCTCATGCTAATAGGTCAAATCAGGCGCAACTATCCAGAGATGGATTTCTGAGTCTCGCCGGGTACGACAGTGAACTGAATGAACTAGATGAGCATCCAACAATCCCCGGTGAGTTATATGAAGGACCCTTGTTGCCCAAGGATGACGTTGAAAGAGCACTGAAACAATATGACAGAAGTGTCTCTTTGGGTATGCAGTCCAAGGATATCAAGAATGCAAAGGGATTCCTAAGGTCGGGCCATGCGCCGCCTAGAGCATCCGATTTACCTGATGGGCACGATGACCACTATATCTTCATGGATGGTAAGAGGAGGGGGTTGGGTCATTTGATGACCAAGTACTTCGGTGATAGGGGTGGTCTTGGTAAGGACCCAGCAACGTACAACGAATTCCTTTCTAACTATCTCATATTTAACGACCCAGCACACCCCGAAGGCAAGGATAAAACTATTCTCGATAACGACAATGTCGGTGCATACGGAGGTCTGCTAATCAGTCCTCTCATGTCTGAGCAGTCAACTCCTCTCACACCTGCACAGATATCGACTAGACACGGTGTTTCAAAAAGAGGTGTCGGAGAACGTCCTAAGACTAGAAGCTCTCATAACAACTACACGGATGACTTGACGACTTATTTCCCAGAACTCATGGCGAGCCTCCATGATGAGTTACCAACTGAGGATACTCATTTTCAAGATTTAAAATTCAATAGAGAGACTGCGGCAGACTTCCAACAAAGCCACCCTTTTGCTGGTATAGGTTCTACAAGGGGCGATGCTTCACTGATGAACAGGGGAGGAGCCGCTCACAGATTAGATTTCTCTCTTAGCAGGGGTAGCAACCCTGCTAATCCCTCGGATAAACTTGTTAGAAACTTTAAGGAATTGTACGATAATCCAGAATTGGGACCAAGGCCTGACCGTCACCCTGAGTATCTCGCGTTAGTTGGTGAAAAGAAGAATATTGATGAAACTCAAGAATTTAAGAACATCCTAAGTGAGATGCTAGAAGTAGAGGCCCGTATTAGACAACTCGAATCCGGTGAGATTCCTACGAGTAACAGACAAGCAGAATTGAGGATTCTCAGAGGTGACATGGAGCGACTGAGAGCCGCTCAAGAAAATATAGAGATGGGCCAACTCGATACCCGTAAGGATGCTTATGGTAGATTTGGTGATGATTTCTATGAAAAGCTGGACGCTGACTTGAGAGCAACAGTAACATACGCCAGAACAAAGTTACTGCCGGGGATACTCAAGGAGAACCCTGATGCTTTCAGCACTCTCGACCCTGTCACCGCGATGGCTAATATCATGCGCTTGGCTTATGACGCTAGTCGCGGTTTAATGGTGGACGGTGACCATGACCTCTCTACTATAGGTTATCATGAGAGGGAGGGGACGAGGGACAGTCTGGAGCAGGTACTGCAAAACAGAGGACAGGAGTCTCCACACAAGGAACTAGCAACCACACTCAGGGATAACGCTGTTGTGTTGAATCCCCCGGAAGACCCTAAAAACGTAACTGAGGAAGAAATTGATGAGGCTATGGAACTACTTGAGATGCCAGACAGTGACAACGATGCCCATAGGTTACAAGTTGAGGAGATGCTGGGTAAATTGGTTGGTCCCACTAAAGCCGCCACATTTGGACAGATACTGCGCATGGGTGAAGACATCGCCGGTGAAGACTTCTCAGAGTTCAAGGATATAGACAGACCAATGAGGGAGCATATCGGAGATTTTGAGAATCATCCGTATTCTAAAGACTCTATACCATTGAACATGGCAAATCCCGAGTATGGGGCGATGAGTGCGCTTACTCGTTTAGGAAGTCCAAAATTTAGAGAAAGAGGTGATTTAACCACATACGGTTTAGAAGTGCACCCCCATCCATTGCCTCCTAGAGGTAAATCAAGCCGAGGTGCTTTTCCCATTCAGGCCTCATCGAAAAGAATGAAAGCATATTACCAAGCAATGTCAAACGGCATTTACACATTTGACGAGGGACAATCCGGTCCTCTAGAGGATGCCAGTGCTGGTGGTGTAACAAAACCAGTCCATGGTAAGATGACCGTACCGATAAGACCAGTATCCAGTCTAGAGGGCAACACAGTGGTCCCGGCTTTCAACTCAGGCAGAATGGACTACGGATATCCCATGTCACCGACCATCGGTCACGAGTTTATGGGTTCACAAAATACTCCTGTGGTTGGTGCCAACATGCCGAATGAGCAATTGCTAAACTCAGTCAGCGAGCCTTGGATACGGGCTCTGTTCCAAGACACTCCAGAGTATGTCGATGAACTGCTTTCCAGTCCCGGTTTATCACAACTCTCTGCTTTGCAGAACAACCAAATGAGAATAAACCAGAATACCGGTGAGGCACCGGTTGATGATTTCTATCAGGTTGGAAAAATGCTGAAAGCGGAACTTCCTAAGGAACTGCCACTCATTGACCCGCTTCACAGAATATTTGAGATTGAGGATATGGAGCAACTACGGGGCTTTACTGGCGAGTGGGTCATATCGAAGTATCACGATGGTAAGAGAGTGAAAGTGAAGAGAAAGGGAAAAAGAATAGATATCACTGATGAGGATGGCGAGAAAGTCGGCGTCGATGATGAGATAAGAGCATCACTCAGGAAGGTCTGTGAGAGGGATTATGTCATTGATTGCACCATAGTCGGTGATGATTTGCACATAAACGACATAATGCTGTACGAGGAGACGGATGTCACTGACCTTACTACTAGAGAGCGAGTTAAGTTACTGAGGGGACAGTTCGAAAGTCATGAGCCTGTTCATGTCCCTAGCCCCGAATCCATACGTGTTACTGATGAGGTTGGTTTCGAGGATGCTATCAAGGACCTCGGCGGTGATGGGCAAAAATTACTCTTGAGGGATGCTAAGTCTACGTATATGAAAGGAGAGGAGAGGCATCCAAAGTGGGTTTTGCTTGCAAAGGCGGTAGAGAACATACACATTCCCTTTGCTATGGAAATCGATAGAGGTCACTTTGTAATACATTTACCAGAGGATTTAGTCAAGTACGAGATAGTCGATAACGAGCCTGTAAATCCAATGGCGGCTATAGGTAGTATAACCAAGTCGGATTATTCTCTAAGACTCGCTAACAGTCTAGAACCTTATTGGCGACAAGGTTTCAATGAATTGTTGAAAGAGAAAAAAGAATTTGATTATCTTAGCACTAACGCAGATAGAGCAGATTGGGATGAGAACAATGCAAAAGACGGTATGACCGAAGAACGCGCTAAGAGAATAGAGCATCAGAGCGGTGGTCTACTCAAACCCAAGAAGGACAAGAACATTCTGTTGAAACCAAAAGACACCCTGAAGGCCTTGCTGATAATGGAGAAAGCATTGGAGGCTTTGGAAAAAGCAGGCAGTGGTCATTATCCTATGAGTGGCGGTAGGGCGTTGGGAATAGACGTTGGTTCTGATATAGCTAGTCCTAGAGGACCAACTAGTCTAACTTCTGAGCACGCCATACCCGACTGGGACATGAAGGAAAGACCTGAAGAAGACCCAGAAAAGCCATCCGACTATCCTAAGAAGCCTAAAGAAAAGAAGGAAAAGGAAGAGCAGTACAACGATTTAGATGCATGAAACCTTGCAGTTAGTACTGCGAGCGGTATAAGTAGTATGACAAACCAACGCAAGGTCAGTGGTCCTAAGTGAGCAACTACTCAGAAGAGATGAGTCGATTTCCCTCCTCAAGGGTGGAAGAGACCTCATTGTCGCTGGTTACGCCAGTGTCGAGTTGGTTGACAAGCAGGGCGATATAATCACAAGGGGGGCATTGAAGGACGCATTTCAGAAGTTCATGGAAGACCCGAAGTACAGAAACGTCCAACTAGCGCACTCAAATATACAAGTCGGAGAAGTTGTTCCAAATTACACAGATAGTGAAGGGAGGTTATGGAAAAGCGAAGTCGACGATGTCGGGATGTTTGTTGTAGTACAACTCAGAAGTGACATCGAGAAGGCCAAGGAAGTCTCAGCGGAAATACGCAAGGGAAGTCTAAGGGGATTCAGCATCGGAGGCCAAGCATTCAAGCGAATGAGGAAATCGGACCCAAAAAGGGGCGACTACCAAGAAATCAGTAAACTTGAACTACACGAAATCACTATTTGTGAAAAAGGAATAAACCCAGAAGCAACTTTTAGCATATTAAAAGAAGATAAAGGAGACATAAACATGACAGAAGAAAATGACGACATGATGAAACAGATGAGCGATGTGCTCTCTCGTCTAGAAGGAAGACTCGACTCCATGGAGAAGGGTATGCCCGAAGGTCTGAAAGAACACATGGAAAGCAAGAAAGACAGCAAAGACGAGGATAAGGATGACAAAGAGAAAGCCTACATGAAGGGCGAAGACAAGAAAGAAGAGGACAAAGAAGACAAGAAAAAGTCTGAAGAGTTTTCCGATGTCATTACTTCAGATTACCTCAACTGGATGGAAGACACCCTAAAGAGCGGTGGAGTCGACATCGATGGCGCAAGAGCCCATTTCGATGACCTCGCCAAAGCTAACTTGGGTTCCACACCAGAGTCTATTGGAGACGGTGCTGACTACTTCGGTGGTCAAGTAAAAGGCCGAGCACAAGAAAACGGTGCTCCCTCTACTAACGCTATTTCCAGAACAACCGGTAGCGGTGGTAAGAAAGAAGTCAAGAAATCTGACTATCTAGACCCAGCACTTGTTAGTGACGCAGATGTAGAGGCCGCATACGAAGTCTACAAGGCTGCTGCACTAGAGCAGGAGTTCCGAGGAAGCCTTGAGAGCCACTTTGCAAGTCGCTACTCAAACGAGCGCCAAGAGGAAATCGCAAAAGCCGAGGCAGCAGCATACGATGCACGCGGTCCTCTAGCAGACCTACAGAAATCAATTGAAGCACTGACCGAGAGAATCGAGGCAGGCGTTGCACCAGCAGTGGGTGAAACCATTCAGAAGTCAGCAGAGCCAACAGTCAGCGTGCCTTCAACAGAAGACCTAGCCAGAATGTCATGGAGTGAAGTCCACAATCTGGCTACAAGGGCATTCAACCCGGAGTAAATAAGAGGTGAAGAAATATGGCAAGAGATTACGTACGAACAATAACTGACATGGAGCGCTATTACTATGGCGCCGGAAACGCAATGGGTTACTCCTACTCCGGTAGCGAGTTGCTCAAGGCTGACAGTCCTATGCTGTCCACGACTGCTGGTACATACCAAGCAATCTACGGTCGCAAGGTCTGGTCGCAACTAAACCAAGAGTTCAACGCTTTCAGCATCCTACCCAAGAGACCTTGGGACAGGAGTGGTTGGAGAGTTATCACAGACAAGCCTAACGCAGGTGTAGTCCACGGTGGTGTAGCTGAGAATGCAATACTACCAGACACTGTGAAGCCTACCTTCCAGCACATCGCTGCAAAGCCAAAGACTATCGCACACACGTTCGATATGTCTGAGACAGCTATCTTCCTAGCAGACAGGGACGACGGATTGGGAGACATCCGAGCAGTCCTAAAGGAAGAGATGGGTAAGCACCACGCAGAGATGGTCAACAAGATGCTTCTAACAGACGTCGACACACCAGCAGCAAACAACTTCGAGTCACTAGACCGAGTTACTGCAAGCCACTCAGCAATGGGAGGCGGTACAACTCACGTGAGCGCAGACGCAGATATGGACCTATACAGCATCGACAGGTCCGCTAACTCATGGTCTGACGCAGAAGTCAACTGTGACAGCGGTGGTACTGACCGAACGCTATCCCTAGACCAACTGGACACATTGTTCCAGCAAATCTGGGAGCGTGGTGGAAACCCCAAGGTCATGCTAACTGGATACGACACTCTAATGAGACTACAGCAACTACTACAGTCCCAGCAGAGGTTCATGGAAGAGAAGAGAGTTACACCAACCTACAACGGTGTGAAAGGTGTTCCCGGTATGGAAGCCGGATTCATCGTCGCAACCTACAACGGTGTACCAATCATCCCAACCAAGGACATGGATGACGACGGAAACCTATCCAAGATTTACTACCTAGATACAGACTACCTCTACTTTAGCACTGCAATACCAACGCAGTACTTCGAGAGCGGAATCGAGACTGGCGACCCATTCGCAATCAACAGATTGGGTCAAGAGGGACTATACCGAACCATGGGTGAGATATGGACCACTTTCTTCGGCGCACAAGGGAGTATTCGTGACCTAAAGTGAGGTTGCAGAGGAGATAATAAAGAGGTGAAATGATATGGCAGCAACAACACACAGAGGAATAACATACACAACAAGCGGCAGCGCTACCACCACGGTCAACCTAGACCTTGGTCTATGGGCTGGCAATGACGAAAGCGAGACACTATGGCTCGACGGACAGGCAACTGCTGGTTACCCCGGTAACCTAGACGGTTTCCAAGCAACTAACACACAGGTAGTAGACAGAAGAAGCCCAAGGCTAGTCGCTGTGACAATGAACAGCGCTCTAGCAGAAGGCGAGACTCTTACCCTAAGCGGCTCTTGCAGCAAAATCCTAACAGTAGTAGGACAGCACGCGGACGCAACTGCTAACTTTGCAGTGGTAAAAACCAGCGACCTTGTACTGACCTTCGACATAGAGGCAACAACTGACGGTACTACTAACGACACGACTGGAGCAGAATTACTGCTAGTGGTAGTCTGAGGTGGTCTTTCGTGCCCCACATGACCTACAAAGGACCCTACTACGAGAGGAAGAGCCCGGACCCAAAGGTCCCGGCATTCATTCGTGGACAGAAAAGGGAAGTCAGTCAGGAATGGCTAGACGAATTCCGTAGGAAAATCAGTGACGCAGTGTTTCTGATTGAGGGAGACGAAGGAGTCCACATTGACTCGAATGGAGACGGATTGCCAGATGATGGTTGGACAAGAGCCAATATCATCAAATGGCTTGAAGATAACGGAAGCAGCGTGGGTGGAGGATACAAAACTAAGACCAAACTATTGGGTCTGGTTGACAAGGTCCTTAACCCACCTGCCCCCGTAGTCGTACCGGAGGCCGTAGTAGAAGAGGCCCCAGTAGAAGAAATCGTCGAAGAACCAGTCGAGGAAATAATAAAGGAGGAATAAATAAATGGCATTTGAAAGTACAATTGATACACGACCACACACAATGGGTAACCTGCTAATGGTTACTGGAACCTTTACCAATGGCGGAAGCGATGCTGGAGGCACTATCGACCTATCTGGTCTATTAGCCGACATAGTAGCATGCAACGCAGTTGCGGGAAGCGGAACTGCTGGAACTGGAGCAGGAGTCGATGGAGTGTTCGCACTCATCAACGGCACCTCCCTAGTTATCCAGAACGTAAACGGGCAAGACGGCACATGGTTCGCTATGGGACACCGCAGTTAAGGCGGTGACCTAAATGGCTAACCTAACACCGAAGTACAAAGTCGTTGGACCCTTCTCACCGAAGGAGTTCAGTGACACGTCCACGCTGTCAACGACCATAGCAACTGCTGTAGGTACGTTGAGTGATGCGTCAAGCACTACCAGCCTGATAGCGTCGGACCCGTTTACGGTTTTGGGTAATGTCTACATACTGGTGACATACGTTTGATGGTGAGGGGTATGAATGGGTTTCGAATTGAGAGAACTTGATATCGAAGACATATCCAGAGCACAGAAACAAAACGTACGTTCGGACATAAAGTACGACGATGGAGTGGTTGGGGACAACCCCAATCCTTTGAAAGGTACTGTAAGCAAACAAAACAAGCGCGTCAAAGACGTCGCTGATATACTTAACATAGGTTCTGGTACAAGGTGCAAGCACTGTGGCTTCCTTCATTTTATGTGGAGAGAAACTTGTGGTTCTTGTAGCAGACCAATGGAATATAATTTAGCAACTAGAAATGAGGAGGCAAGGCTCTAATGCCACAAGTATTCAGTCCCGGTGAGCCTGAGACGAGACCCCTTGACCCTGATGCTCTTGCATACACCACACCACAGAAAGTCGCTGACTTGTTGGAGATAGGTCCTCAAGAAGCAGTGGCAATGGCGGCGGACGCTGGTACTACAGGGGTTTTCGTTACTGGAACTGACTTTCGTAACATCGGATTCGCAGTAGGAGACACGATTCTGATATACAGTGACGCTGACCCTCTAGGTTTGGAAAGGGTAATTACCACTATAACTTCAAACATAAATGGAGTCAGACTTGGTTTTGCTGATTCGATAACCGACACTGATTACCAGACTGCTGATAATCCATTCGTACAGAACAAAGCCTCATTCACAAACGGAAGCACCAGAGGCATCACACATGAGAAGGTAAAGCAACTCATTCTACGTGCACAAGATAGAATAGATAACACGACTCACAACTCATGGAGGCCTAATTTAGTTTCTGCCGAGTACATTAACTTCGACACATACAAACCGTACAGGCGTCGATACTACACTGATTACGTTGGTACAGCGCCCCTATTATTCAGAAACGTACAACAGTTGCTACGAGTTGAACTGTGGCAAGGTGATGACTACAGAGAGATAGGTGCTGCTGAGTTCCGTATCAAGATACCAGACGACCCACGTTCGTTGTCTGGCTCTATCGTTATGTCTCCCGGCAATGGTACTGCGGCTACACTCACAACAGGCACAGGAACCGGACAATGGAGAGCAGATTTCGACATGATAACTACAGCACAGAATCTTGCTGACCTAATTAACAAGGAAGACAGGGTCAGCAAGGCAGCCGTTGAGTTTGCACCCGCATTCACACTAGAAGGAAGCACGTCCAACGTCGCTTTGCATAACGAGTTCCTAGCCACGGCCAATGCAGACTACGGTAGTGGTCAAGTCAAAGTCACTAGTATGCGGTCTACTCAAGCAGGTGAATCTTGTAGCGTTGTTGTTACAGACAGCAGTATCGAGTTAGACCAAGTACAAACGAGAACTGCAACTGTCAGCAATGCTACAACGACTGTCTTAACCGTTGACTCGACATCTGGATTTGTTTCTGCTGGGGTTCTATCCGTTGGTGATACCGCTATTAGATACACAGGTAAGACAGCCACAACATTCACTGGGTGCGCTTCTGTCATAGGCTCTTCCGTAGACGATTTGAATGGACTCACCGTAACACAAAACATACTACAAGTTGACTTGCAGGGTGGTAGTTCTAGCGGTGATAGGGCAAGACTGAGGGACTACTGGGTAGACCATGAGATGGGCATAGTCTACTTCAACAACTCATACCCGTTCTTCGAGTGGAACGCAATCAAGGTCGCATATGTCTATGGTGAGCGATACGTCGAGAAGGCAATAGAAGATGTATGCACCAAGATGGTGGCCATCGAGTTACTGCTAAGCGATGACAGAAGCGTCCTCATACCAGAGGGAACACAGAACGTTGACCTGTCGTCTAAGATACAACTATACAGACAAGACATCGATAGAACTCTACCTAGATACATAG
>CERN01015922.1_pt1 | contig 10440 bp, 11 predicted proteins | sample 530761 | NCBI WGS metagenome assembly CERN01 (sample SAMEA2620947, study PRJEB7988) | marine metagenome | isolation source: saline water (ENVO:00002010), including | reverse complement strand
ATCAATTGCTCTCTGCTCATACCCATACTTGTTGAGGGTATCTAAGTCTGCAAGTGAGCCGGACGGGTACACCCATCCCCAGTGAGTTACATCTTGGTACTCGTGATTCGCCATCTTGAGTAAATCCTTGTAGTAAGCCATTTCTGTTCTCATGGATTGTAGTTTGAACTTTGAGTCTTGCCAGTCACCTTCCTTGTTTTTGGTCTGTACCCACTTACCTGTCTTTAATTCCATAATGGCTACGCCACCACCCCCGTCAGTGAACCCCCTGTCAATGCTACCAGCGTAGTGTACAGGTATAGTAATCTCTTCACCGTTGAAGTCTATCTTTTCTTCAACAAAGGCGTGTACTTCCAATTCATTGATGATAGGTAAATAGTTGTCAGGTCCCTCTGCCAGCAGCCTCTGTAAATCCCAGTTGAGCCTGTTGTCGATTATAGGCTGCTCGCCCAAAGTGTACTCCTTTTCTTCTAGTACACTTATAGCCAATTGCAAAGCCTCTTCCTTCTTGTCTCTCTGCATGAGAGTATAGAGTTCTTTCACATGAGGCATGATGTTGTTGTAGTATTCTTCTACCGCATCGTGTACATTTGTACCCTTTATCATTGCATCTGTCGATGGCTCAGGAAGCCTGTGTATACGCTTGTATTCGTACTGCTTTGGACAGAAGTCAAAGTCAGATGTCAGGCTCGTCTTTGTCATCCGTAGGTATGGCTTGTCGCCCATGATGTACGATGACTTAGCATATGCACTCCAATCTCTATCGCTCATTCGCTATCTCCCCTGTGCTGAAAGCATTTGAAATTGTCAGACTCTTTTGCATATGATTGACACCTTGTTCCAATTTTAGTTATACCTGTACAACGGTCTTTATCTCTTATTTTTTTCACCGTATACTCATTCCTGTATTGATACACTCCGGTTATTTTGGTTATACCTTTACTCTCTTTGACCATGTAATTGTGTTTTTCTGATTCAAACATTTCCATAGCATCTTTGATAGAAACACAATGTGTTTCTACTAAGTAACCAATCAGTACATGTAAATTGACATAATTAGTAAACTCTGCTCCGGCTTGTTCGTTGAGGCCATTCAATAAATGTACAAATGCTTCTCTGACAGGCGGAGTAGGCTTTGCACAGCGACTCTTCGTTTCGGTTTCTAATACACTTATGTCATTTAGCAACCGCTGAGTATAGACCGCTGCGTCCATCAATTCTTCCTGAAGATGGGTCAGCCAACTGACTAAATCAAGGTCCTCTCTTTCCATAGTCACGCCATACTTCTTCTTGCCCACATCTGAGCGGGCTTTTATTTTCTCACATACTTCATCTTCTATTCTGCTCATATCATTCACCAATATCTCTTAGGTCGTGCTTCGCCTGTAGCGAAGTCTAAGTTCCAGTTCATGGCACCAAAGATGCCCTTCATTTTTGACTTGACCAACTTGTCAACCATTTTATCATAATCCAAATCGAAACCATCTAGGTCACTCTCCTCTTCATAAGCCACCACTTGCGTAGGTGGTAAATTGTCAGGCGCTCTGCTGACATATACCCAGTTAACGCTGTCACCCTCACCTAACTTCTTGCCATTTGACAAGTGTTGGTTAAAGTAACGAGCCGCCTTTACAGCGCCCCCTGCAGTTTGGGAATAGTCATTGATTGATTTCTGTAATCGAGTGGTGGTGGCTATGTCTTTGATGTCCACCTCGCCACGCTTGATGCGCTTGGAGAGCGGCCTTGTTATCTGCACAGCCTCGTCCTCGTCCGCACCACTACAGATAGCGGTCAGTACATCGTTCTCCAAGTTCTTAGAGATAGGAGACAAGGTGCTGATTTTACCCCACCTTGCACTCTTGACCTTGCCCTCATCTTCAGGAGGCCACGAGCATATACCGTAGTAGAGATTCTTACCGCCTACAATCCAGTAGGGCATGTAAGCCTCAAACTCTACAATCAAGTGGCTCGCTTCGTGCTCACGCTGCACAGTCTCTGTAAGGTGTTTAGCGAGAGCGGGCGCTTCATCGAAGGGTACCTTGACGAATGCTGAATCAGTGTGACCGTACAGAGCCTCATAGCCTTGTGCTTGTGACTCCTCCATTAGGAACTTGATTGCCTCTCTGCCACATGCCGTGATAGCGCTGGCTATATCAAAGTCGGACCAGCCCCAGTAAGCACTGGCGGTCATACCGTACAGTGACGCCATGACACGCTTAACAGCCAACTGCATAGTATTCCATCCGTTTCTCTCATTTTCGGTGGAGGCTTCACGCATTTTCTTCTTGTACATGTCACGAAGAGCAAACATCTCATTGACAATAGTGGGCAACAGCGCATCAGGGTTTTGAACCCAGCAAGTTCCATCAGGCAGTTGCCTGACACCTTCGTGGTCAGCCATGTGGCTAGGTACTTGTGTCTCCCACGATAGGCAATGGCTTAGAATAATAGAAGGGTAGAGACCCTTGTAATCTACAGTAGCCACTCCTTCATACCTACCTACCTTAGGTGGGGGTATGAATGCTCCCTCGTACTCTTGCTTTTCTTGAGTACTCTTACTCGGAGCCTTCCAGTCGGTTCTACGACTGAGTAGTCCACGAGCGAACCTTGTCACATTATGACAAGAGGAAAATGATACACCACATAGTTTCTGTAGTGATAGGAAAAAGTTCAGGACATGGTTGTCCTCATCTATTCTTTTGAGTATTAGCGTGTCTTGCATACAATAGTCTACATAATCATCGAAGCGCTGAGTCCAGCCAGTAAACACATCCATGTCGAACTTACCACCTAACTTGGAGGCTTTGGCAATTGTATCTAGTTTGAGGTTCTTCAATTGAGGCTTTCCACTGTCCTTCCATACACGCTCAAACCCACTACCGCTTCTGATAGGTGAAGCAGTATCGAAGCAAAGGCGACCAATGATAGGTTGCGCCACATAGTCGTAATGCTTCTTCTTGCCCTCTCCTTTGCCCGGCCTAAGCATTCTACTTAGTGGGCTTAGTCTCCTAAACTCAGGCAGTCGCCTGACAAGGTGGGGAAGGTCAGCCCACATTATCGCATGGGCCACGAATATGTCAGGATTGCATTCATCCATGTAATTCAAGAAGGCGTGATGCATGTCCTCTTCTGAGCCATACAGGTGCCTTTCGTAGTTGTAGGACACGGTATTACCATCGTCCTCATACTCGACTGTCTTTTCTTCAATGAAGCAATCCATTTCATGTAAGTCAGTAGGGTTATCCTTCTGCCAACAGAAGGCCACATGCCTGTTGTTATGACTGTCTATGACTGCCATGACTGTAGTTTGGTCTGTCTTAGGGTCCCACTCTAAATCAAAGTGCCATACACGGGGCTTCCAGTCAGGCATCTCTTTGATTTCATCTATGAGGTACCTGTCAGTTAGGCTCATGTCTGCTTCCCAAGTAGTTCTGAACTCTCTTGCCATGTCACGAATGTCACTAGTGCGGTAAGCATAGACTTTGACTAACTCCTCTTCTGTACGAAGGGCGTTGGCTGTGTCTGTTCTGTCTACTTCAGAGCCGGGGTACCTGTCAAGAATGTGATTGACTATTCTCTCAGGCGTAGCCGCCCTAATCCAAAAATAAGGTCTGAAGTCTGATACAGTTTCCTCAATCAGGTTACCTTCTGCATCACGCCATCTCTTGTAGATATGGTCGGGCCCCTCAGGGTCAGGTCGGAAGGTGTCGATTATCATATCTATTCTTCCTCCCATGTTTCCATACTGTTTCCATGTATCTGTACATAGGTTACCTCGGCATTACAGGATGAACAAGTTAGCGTTGCCACTATCCCATCCCCCTCGTACCCATAATCACTAGGGTCAAAGTCTGCACCCCAAATGAGTTTACCACCGCATAGCCAGCATACATCTCTAGTCACATTCAATCCTCCTCGTACTCTTGGTCAATGACTATCATCAAGAAATTGGTAGCCGGTTGCTCAAACACCATGACGGTTTCATCCCCTGTGTATAGGTTCAATTCACCATTAGGTAAGTTGGACAGTAACTCAGGTAGCCACCTATCAAATGCAGAGCGGGCAGATATTTCAGGCGAGTCTATACCAACCAAAGTTGCCCTAATGAACATCTTACCAGTTGAAGACTTGCCTCCTCTGATAACCAACTCCTTGCCCTGCACATCAAACTCAGTCTTACAGGAGTACTTGTCCCCCAATACCTTCTTGAAGCCAGTAGCAGGTCTCAGCGATTCTGCTGTAACCCTTGCGTGGTAGTTCAGGTCTAGTCTCGACCAAGTCTGCCACATGTTGTCTCTGCTCGCTTTGATTATTTTCTCAATAAGCCCTACCTTTTCTTGCGACTGTATGTAAGAAGAAGTGGGTAACTGCAGACTTGATGTACCACATCTAACATGAAGAGTCGCTGTCTTACCGGATTGATTCACTGACAGGTCTGATGTCTTAGTATTAGCAAGGAACGCTTTCAACTTAGGTATGTCTGTAATGTAAACATTACCTGTCTGACTAGTACCGCAGTCCATTTTTCTACTGATGTAATGGGTCTCTTGACCCACTGCCGCAGATATGCCTTGAGATGAAACCTTCACAACTATGTCGCTAAGGTCTCTTCCAAAACTCGATAAGAAGTTCAGGAAGTTTTCTCTACTGATTGTAAACTCTGTCATATTATCATCTCCTATACAAAGGTGGGAAGGGTACGACTCATCTCGTGGTGAGCCAGTATGTAACCAATAGCACCTTTCGGTGTAGGTGAGTACCCTATTACCTTACCAAGAACCCGTGTTTTGTATTCAAAGCACCCCGTCTCTCAACTCAGGTAAGCCATACCATTCGGCTGGCTCTCCCTTCTTGGTCACGAAATAAAGTCTTTCTTGACCCATTAGGTTGGAGTTTGTTTTCTGCTTGAAGAACTCTGCTGAATAGCGTGTCTCTCCAGTAGTCGAACCGTCATTGTTACGAACAACCTTGGACTTGCACCAAATGATTTGGAACAGGTCTTTAGTAGCACTACCGTGCCATGCGAACTTCCATCCATCGAAACCAACCTTACCTTCTCTGTCCTCTTTGAGGTGAGTTTCCCAGTATACATCGACACCGAGTCTGTTGAGTTTCTGACACATTGCTGTAAGTTGCTTGAATCGAGTTGCTCTGATATTCCAGTTCCATCCAATCTCAGCATTGAGTTTGGTGTGGCTCGCTTCGATAGCATCGGTAGCATCCATGTCTAAGTCGTATATCTTCATACAGTCGATACACATACCGTCGAACTGGTCTACTCCGGTTACTAGGAATGTCTTGAGGTGTGGGCCTTCAAAGCCCTCTTCGTATTGCTTCTCTGCATACTCAACTGCATACTTGCAGATGTTCATAGTCCGCTGATAACTCGCCAAGTAGTTGTAAGCAGTAGTGTCTTGCTCTTGCATGACCCAAGGTGAAAATACCCTAATGTTAGGACTAGAGTTCCAGTGGGCTCGCTTACAAGCAAGTGCACCGTTATCGAAGTCCGTTGCAATCATCAGACCATCAGGGTACTTGTGCATGTGAGAGTCAATCACAATACCGGACTTACCAGTACCTTCGTGACCAACTACTCCGCACATTACCGCACTTGGTATGATGTCAGGTGCAACTGACTGCGCTTCCATCTCTGCCGCTATGTCAGGGAAACTGCTCATAAAATCGCTAGACGATATTACAATCTTGTCTCCCTCTTCTTCTACTACAGGTGGCTTCGCTTCTTCAGCCACCTTGATACTTGCTTCGTTTCCTGTTGCTAATGCTTCCCAGCCGCTCATTTTTCATTCCTCCTCTGTCCATCCTTTGATGGTATTGTATTTACTATCCCACTGGACTACTGCGTTGCCTACAAGAGGGCCGCCTCTGTCCAATAATTGAGTTGCTAGTTGATTATGAGGTAACTTGTTCATAGTCCCCTCTTCGTTGACATACATCACATGTAAGCCATCCATGAGCCAAGATTGAGGGACTTCCTCAATGTAGCCATCCACATACATTTGGCATTGCTCAGTTGTAGGCTCCCCTTCAATAGCGGCCTCCTTCAACTTCCAAGCACATGTGTCCTCAGGAGTAATCAATACCCATGTCTTACTCATTGCTCGCCGCCTCCGAATTGCCCGGTGCTTGTGCTACCGCTACCACCCGCAGGGCGAGCAGTCCTTGAAGGTACATAGATGCCTACAGCACCAAGGCTTGGCTGCATCTCGTCATTGTAAGGGCGAAGTCTTAGACGACCTACTACGATTACCTGAGTACGCTCAGCATAGCCTTGCCATTCATCATCCTTATTCTTGAAGTCGAATGGGTGTTCTTCGTCATGCATTCTGCCCGGAATCCAAATGGTTACCGAGGAAGCACTACTGTCTCTACCATTGCGAGACTGTAGACCAAGGCTGGTGATGTTCATACGATAAGAGCGACCTGTTTGGTCGTACTCGCTGTTCATCGGCTCCTTGTTGAGTAGGCTGACATATCCCTTGGTAATTACAATCGGATTGACTGTAGTACCAGTCGCAGTGGTAACTTTGCGCTCAGAGTGTATCTCTACCAATTCGCCCAAGTCTGCAAACTCGCCGTGGATGTTCTCATTGACGAGTAATCGCTCAGGGGTGAACTCCTTTCTTAGGTGTTCAGGTAACCATGTATCAGTGTAATCTATCTTCTCATGGAAGTCCCTGTTAGTGTAAAGTGTGTTACGCCCCTCTTGTGAAGGAGGTATAACTTGAATCTTACAAGCAGTCCACTTCTCGTAGTCTGCATCCATAGCCTTACCGGATAGGCTTAGTCTCCATAGTTGAATAGTGTTGCTCTTCTCAGGTGAGCCCAAGAAGTAAGCAGTTCGACTAACACTTGTAGGAGCCATAGGCTTTCGCTCTCCACTTCTTGTGTTGAGTAAACACAGAATCATATCACCGTGCTCAAATCCGAACCAAGGTAAGTTACTACCGTCTACTCTCTCGTTAGAAGCCTTGCCGTTGATGTGCCATACTCCTTCTTTAGCAGTCAGTACACCTATTAGGCCTTCGCTGATTGCTCTGTCACTGTTAGACCTGAATACATTCAGTGCCTTTTCCATGACTGACTGGCGGTTGTCTCTCTCAGAGTCTTCTATTCCTACAAGCATACCGACATAGGTTTCGGTTTCTCTACCGGATGAGCGAGCCCCTCCTAAGTTACGAGTTTCGATAACGAATTGCTCGCTCCACTGGCTAAGGTAAAATGGGTCTTCGTCAAACAAGTTGTCAACGGAGTACTCGTTCTTGAGCCACTCCTTGAACTTGTTAGCCGCCTCTCCGACCTTTATGTCCATTCTCTCTGCATATCCTTCAAGCCTTTCCAACACATCTGCTGGTAAGGTTTCTCTATTGTTTTCCTCTTCCATATTTATTCCTCCATGTTTTTCTTCAGTTTCGCTATAAAATACTCAACAAACGCCAAGTCATCATCAGGCCACTGTGTAGCCATCATGACAAACTCGCCATAAGTGAGCATAAACTTGTGCCAATCATCTTCGCTTTCCATCAACGGTTTGGCACGGTAGCGGAGTCCTTTAAGCACTCCGATTCGACTTTGTCCTGACTCCAATGCTTGTGTCAGATAAGCGGTTACTTTTGGGAAGTCGCTGCCCATTAGATAGAGTACCGCTTTGTTGAGATAGTTGGTGTCTCTCTTGAGATATTCTAGTAGCGCCGCATCCTTTTTGGGCAAACTTTCTAGTATATCGATAGCCTGTCTAAGGCTACCATTTGTGAACTTCATAAGATTGGGCAATAGGTCTTTCCATTGCCAAGGCATGTTCTCAGAATTGACGATGAGTTGTAATCGACCCGTCTCTTGGGCATCAATTGGTTTGAAGTGGTATGTCATGCACCTATCTCTGATGGCATCATGGATAGGCCCTATGTCATTACCAGTGAGAATGAATATAGCGGACTCGTGACTTTCCTCCATGATTTGGCGGAGTGCTTTCTGAGCGGCTGCTGTGAAATTGTCAGCCTCATCTAAGAATATGATTATACGACTAACGCCTAGCCCTTTCTTTTTACTTGTCCGCTTGAGGGACCTGATGTAATCAATACCTCTGTCATCACTTGCATTGGTAACGATGAAGTTCATTGGGTCAAAGAACTCTCCTAGCATGTCTCTTGCTAAAGCATAGGCAGCGCTAGTCTTACCAGTACCCGGTGGCCCTACAAGTAGTAGGTTAGGAGGGCAAGTTTCCAGTGTCCAATTAGTAGCAGATGCTACAAAGTCACTGTGGCCTACTAACTCATTCAGAGTGGTAGGTCGGTACTTCTCTCTAAGGTTCATCGGAAATCACTTCTTATCCTCTATTGGTCTGTTATAAGGGAAAGTCCTCAGTGACTCATTTCTATTAAATCAGTCAATTGAGATACTTCGCTGAATCCCATATTATCGTCCAAATACTCTACCTTCCCATCCTTCACAGACAGTTGGCTGAGATTGAACTCGCCTATCTCTAAGACGACTACCAAAGCGTATTCGTCTACAGGTAACCAGTTCATTCCAACCAGTGCACCTTGTTGCGCTAAGCGCTGTCGCATATGCTGTGCTACAGTAACAGGTACTGTCACTTGCCCCACTTCATATGTCTCGTACCCATCCATCGCTGCTAACCTGATGTGGGTATTGAACTCCTCGTCTTTCTTGATGGCCGTAACCAGCAAGTGTACATGAAATGCATCTTTGAGTATGAGCCAGCCACCTGACCCACCTATCTCAAATCCGCTTGTGAATGTTAATCGTAATCTTTCTTGCCCTTCCAAAGTCTCAAGCATTTGGCTGAAATCCGTGGAAGGTTGCAGGGGTTTTCCTGTCTTTATGGGTGAATTGATACTGAGGCGCTCAAGGTAACTAGCCCTGTCCTTGTAATCTAACTTGTATATGTCCCAGTCATCTCCAAGTGCCAGTATGTCTGTAACACACTTTACTTGGTTGACATCTGCTTCGACTTCAAAGATTGCCTCGCTACCTTGGTAAGGTAACTTAGTTACTTTGCCTATGACCTGCTTGTCTCTGTTGTACAGTACTCCGTTGAACTTACCCTTAGGGAACTCAGTGATGTGTAGGTATCGCCTAGGACTAGACACCACTTCAGCATACACTTCAGTAGGAGTCACTAACTTATTCCACGCTCTATAGATAGGACCAGTGAAAGGTTGTCCGGGTTGCATAGTACGAACCTCCATGTCTACCTTCTCCTCTCCGAATAACTTCTGAATAATCTCAGCGGGTTGCATGGTTTCCATCATCCTTCTAATTGATTGTAGACTCTGTGACCTACCCTCGGTAACATAAGACACCAGTTGTAAGAATCGAGTAATCGGCATCATCGGACTTTCTCCTGTGGCTCTTGACCAAAACATAAGGGCTTCTTTCTCATTCATTCTGCTGGCTATGTCTAGGAAGCCAAGGTTCTGAATCCTCGCCATCAATGTAAGTGCCTGCTTGACTGTCATTCCTTCACCTCCATACTCAGGAGATTCAAGTGCCAGTAGAGGAACCATTGGCTTCCCTGCTAACGCTTCGTCCCACACTAAAGGAGAGATGGATAACTTCTTGCATACATCATCTCTCAGTTCTCTGAATGATACGAACTGTCTTGAGTATCGAGAATACTTAGGATAGAATATCTCAACTAGTTCTCCTAAATCGTCTGCTGCATTGTTGACTGCTTCCCTGATTAGGTCTACAGAATTAGCAAAGTGATTAGGTCGATTCTCTGCATCGGTCATGTAGTTACGATAGAGATTTCTGAGATTCTCAGAGATGTGTGCTGCTTCAGCCAGTAGCATCTGTTTCCCTCAGTTCAGAAAGGGCATGTTCTATTGCTTTGATTAGAGTTGTAGCATCCTCTTGGCTAAGCCTCACGCCCTCTCTCGTGAAGCCCTCTCCCTTGGGGTGCTCTATTGTCCTACGGACACGAATATCAATTGTAGGAGGCTTGCCTCCTAGTGGTGCTGCTACGCTCATAACGACTTCAGCCTTACCTCTCCACTTAGCAGCAGTCGCAGGGACTCGCCAGCGTATCTCTTGATTGAAGCCTCTTGTCATGTCAAGCACCAAACCTTTCTTTGTGACCGCAAGTATCGCATGTCATCACTGCCTTTTCTGAAAGAGGAGTGTAGCCTCTCTTCGTAATTCTGTGAGCGGTCACTGTCAGTGTACCTTCTTTGCACTGAGGACATTTCATTCTACTTCCCCCTCGTATACTACAGCGATTGCCTTACCGTCTGCCATCTGCCTAAGTGACCACATGGCTAACTCTTCCTCTGACATCTTTGAACGGTAGTGCATATCGTCGCACTCGGTACACCAGTCAGGGTCGTTCTTTGCTAAGTCAGGATGGTGATAGGTAGTCTTACCACAGTTTTCGCACTTCATCTTGGTACTGTCCTT
>CERN01043890.1_pt1 | contig 10469 bp, 16 predicted proteins | sample 530761 | NCBI WGS metagenome assembly CERN01 (sample SAMEA2620947, study PRJEB7988) | marine metagenome | isolation source: saline water (ENVO:00002010), including | reverse complement strand
TGCTCTTATACCAATGCTCGTAAAAGCAATCCAAGAACTTTCAGCAGAGATAGAAACACTCAAATCAGGAGGATAGAAAATGGCAGAAGCTAGAACAGACGAAGAGAAAGCAGCAGCATTCGCAGCTATGACAGGAAGTATTTCCGTAATTGACAATACGTTGGATGACTCAAACGAGTTCTGTAACGATTTAGACAAAGACGGAAAGAAAGAACGTGTCATGCGAAGTGCAGGATATATGTCTTATCAGAAAGCGTTAGACGATTGGGGGTCAGAAGACTTCACTAATATTGACGCTGCTATCAAGAAAGCAGAAGACTACGATCCAAGTGCATAGATGGTAGAATTGTTATTGGTAGTGTTGATTGTATTGCCGATAATAGTTTTTAGTTATCTGTGGTGAGGAGACATTGATGCCCGAAGTCAGACAAGAATACAAAATGCACCCGTTACCATCAGTATTTTTGATGGAGGCGATGCTGCCAGATAGGATGGTAAACGACCTCAATGAGTATCTTGATGATCTGCTTAATCAAGAGGATCGAGCATCTCATGCTGGCACATTAGTAGGCCAGATCGGTAACGGCGAACAACTAACAATGGATCACACGCATTCAAAGATTCAAGAGTTCAACGAGTTAATCCAATGTATGGGTGCGGATTACGTTAAAAACTTTGCTGGTTCTACGGTTAACCCATTCAATGAAAACCGCATTGTAGAAACAGATGAGTGTTGGTCAGTGCACAGCTATGCTGGTGACTACAACCCAATACACGATCATGGCACTAAAACTCTGATGGGTGTGAGTTGTACTTGCTGGACTAAAGTGCCACAACAGATATTAGATCAGCCAACCTCTGGCACAAGCGAATATGGTTTGTATAATTCCAGCGGTCATTCGGATGGGTGTATTAACTTTCAATATGGCACTGGATCGTTACTAGATACAGAGCGATTACGTCCACCACAGATGGTCATTATGAAACCCGAAGTGGGTAAGTTTTTTATGTTCCCCTCGTGGTTACAACATAGTGTGTATCCATTCAAAGGGGATGGTGAGCGAAGAACGGTAGCAGCTAATTTAAACGTATGGAAGGTAACACCCGATGGAACAAAACACTGAAGAAACCCCAGTAGTCACGATCTTTGGCGAAGAATATAAGCTAGAAGACCTCAAGCCAGAGGAGCATCGTCAGATTGTCAGGTTGCAAAATCTCAAAGAAAGGTTACAAACTACGGTAAACCAAATAGCTGGTTTACAGGAGGATGCACATGACCTACAACTTGCGATTGCCAAAAGAGAAATGGATCTCAAGAACTCTGTCAAAGTGGTTGAAGAAGAATCTCAAGAGGAGGCCATACAATAATGGATTTCATGGAGATTTGGACACTTGTTACTACGGTTGTCACAATAGCCAGTGCAGTTACTGCGGCTACCCCAACGCCTAAAGACGATGCCTTTATGGGTAAGTATGTTTACCCAATTATTGAGTATATGTCGCTGACGATAGGTAAGGCCAAGCAGCAAGCACCTACTGAGAAGTAATCGTGGATGATGGTCTTGCAAAAGCAATGGGTATGGATGATCAGGGGCAAAAAGCCTTGCAAGAAATAAATGCACATGAAAGAGAGTGCGCTTTGCGTTACGAAAGGATTGAGGAGAGACTAACCGATGGGTCAAGAAGATTTGACCGCATCGAGCGAATGTTATGGGGCGTAATAATTTTAATTATCGGGAGCCTGTTGGTTCCCCAGTTCTTAGGAGCTTAACATGAGCGATGGTAACTCAATTAAAGTACCTACTTGGGCATTACCCATAGGTGCAGCATTAGTATCTGGTGCAATAGCATGGGGATCTATGCAGGCACAAGCTGCTGCTACGGCTGATGAAGTCGCAGAAATTAAGGTAAAGGTTGAACAGGCCGATACAACGGGAAAGCTGAATGCACAGGCGATAGATCAGATAACGACATCGCTTGCACAGATGAACGAGACAGCACGAGACTCGGACGCGAAGCTACAGACGTTGATCGAACTGATGATCAAGCAGGCTCAGTAGAATACGACCCCGAAAATCCTAATCTGTTTTGTGATCTGCGAGAGTGGAATAACTTACGACTAGTACAACCACCTGCCAAACGGCATGAAGTGGCAATGGATTGGCTCAAGTTTAACTTTCAACAGTGCGGGTATGGGGCGTATATCTACGTGAGAAACACCATGCCAAGAGTTTTAGGTACAGCACATCAGATTGATATAGAAATGCTTACTTGGGATCTGGTCGAGCCACAGGCTGAAAAAACTCAAGCCATCCAAAAGAAAAGACGTATATGACGTTAATGATCTTTATGCTGATTATGTTGGACTCAGGCGGTAACAAAACTGGGGTAGAGCTTGCATTCCAAGAATTAACCAGTTGCATTGAGTACCGTGACGCCTTAGTTATGCAGTCTACTCATGTTCATAACCATGTGGTTGGTCGGAAGACAAGTAAGTTTGATGCGTATTGTGAAGTAAGGCTTATACCGCAAAGCGAAGCAGGGAAAGGTAACTATATTTTTCGAGATCCAAAGATAAAAAATAAAGATGACTGACATACCGCCTTTTCCTAACAGCATTCAAGCGCAACCGCCGAATGCAAAACATCAAATACACAAGATCGAAACGGAAAGGTTGCAAGTCAGAGAAACAAATAGACATAGAGAGGTTGTTACAACTTACTACGATCAAAAAACTTACTTGTATAAAAACGGTGGGTTGAGCGAAACGACTCCGAAAGCAACAGGACAACACATTTTGGTGACTGTATGAAAACTAAAGAAGTTTATAACTACAAATGCACTTTAGTCAGAGTGATTGATGGTGACACGATTGATGTAGATATAGATCTTGGGTTTGATGTATGGCTTAGGAAACAAAGAGTCAGGCTGCATGGCATAGACACACCCGAATCTCGTACCCGAAACAAAGCAGAAAAGGTCTTAGGTCTTGCTGCTAAAGAGTTTCTGACACAACAGTGTCGCGGTACATTTAAGATTGCATCCATGGGTCGAGGTAAGTACGGACGCATACTTGGAATACCTTACACAGAGACCGGAATTGACATATGTAAGTTGTTAATTAAGACAGGTCATGCGGTAGAATACTACGGCGGTAAGAAAACTAAGGTGTGGGCATGAGTATCGTTACACAGCTTGTCGGACCAGTTACAGGTCTGTTAGACAAGTTTATCGAAGACAAAGATCAAAAAGCTGCTCTTGCTCACGAGATAGCTACGATGTCAGAGCGCCATGCTCAAGAGGCGCTTAAAGGTCAACTTGAGATAAACAAAGCAGAGGCTACACATAAGTCGTTATTTGTTGCTGGGTGGAGACCCTGCATTGGCTGGGTGTGTGCGTTGGGCCTCTTTTACAACGTGATCTTAGCAAACATTATAGGTATTTGGATTGATGTGCCAGAAGTGGACACCACCCTGCTCGTTCCTGTAATGATGGGTATGCTCGGCCTTGGAGCAATGAGATCTTACGAAAAAGTACAAGGCGTAAGCAGAGAGAAATAAATGGAAAGATTATTAAAGATGATAAAACTGCATGAGGGCGTTAAATCTCATGCGTACCAATGCACGGCTGGTAAATGGACGATAGGTGTAGGTAGAAACATAGATGAAGAAGGTGGTTTGGGTCTCAATAACGAAGAGATAAACCTACTGCTCATAAACGATGTAGAACGTGTTAAAGGAGAATTAGGCGCTGCATATTTTTGGTTCCCTGCGTTAGATGAAGTAAGACAAGCGGCTATGATAGATATGTGCTTTAATCTGGGTTTGAGTCGTTTACGAGGCTTTGTAAAGGCAATCGAGGCTATGTCTAGGCAAGAATATGACAATGCTGCCGATGAGTTTTTAGATAGTAGATGGGCATCTCAGGTAGGACAACGTGCAATACGTGTCACTGAAATGATTAGAACAGGTGATTATCAAGAATGACCTTACAGAAGTTCGTATTTAAGCCGGGAGTAGATAGAGAGAACACTCGTTATACGAGTGAAGGCGGCTGGTACGAATGTGACAAGATAAGGTTTCGCTCTGGTATGCCGGAAAAGATAGGTGGGTGGAACCGCATATCTACCAACTCGTTTTTAGGTATTGCTAGATCGTTGTTTTCTTGGGTTACGTTGGGTAGTCAGAAGCTATTAGGTGTAGGCACTAATCTAAAGTTCTACATAGAACAGGGTGGAACGTATTATGACATTACCCCCATACGAGCCACTGTATCGCTTACTGACCCTTTTACCACGGTAAGTGGATCTACCACTGTAACAGTTACAGATGCTGCGGGTGGATACATAGACGATGACTTTGTAACGTTTAGTGGAGCGTCTGCTGTAGGTGGCCTTACGCTTAATGGTGAGTTTCAGATAACATATTTAACAGGAAACACGTACACCATAACAGCAAGTGAGGCTGCAAGTTCTTCAGCTTCGGGTGGGGGGTCTGTATCCGCTGTGTACCAAATAAACACTGGCCCCTCTGTTGCAGAAACGCTAGTTGGTTGGGGTGCTGCTGGTTGGGGTCTGGGTACGTGGGGCGTAGGTGTAACATCTACTGATGCACTGCGTTTGTGGACTCAATCTAATTTTGGTGAAGATCTTATTTTTGCTGCTCGTGGGGGTAACTTATTCTTCTGGGATGCTACTGATGCGCTAACAACTCGTGGCGTGTTGCTATCTAGTGAGACCGGCGCGTCTAACGTCCCTGTTAAAGTAAACACCGTGCTTGTATCAGACAACCGATTTGTATTTTGTTTTGGCACTAATGTGCTTGGTAGCACGGATATAGATCCTATGCTGTTACGTTGGTCTGACCAAGAGAACGCACTTAACTGGACTCCTTCATCCACTAATCAAGCAGGTGATCTGCGGTTGTCTAAAGGCTCGTCAATCATAACTGCTATACAAGGCCGACAGGAAATACTGGTTTGGACGGACTCTGCTTTGTATGCGTTACAGTATGTGGGCGCACCTGCGGTATGGTCGTCTCAGACGGTTGGAGAGAACTTATCTATTGCATCCCCTAACACTGTGGCCTACGCAAACGGTGTAGCTTATTGGATGGGTGTAGGTGGGTTTTACAGATATGACGGTAGAGTGCAAACGCTGCCTTGTTCGGTTAAACGGTACATATTTAACGATTTTAACGAAGAGCAGTACGATCAGGTATTTGCAGGTACTAACGAAGGGTTTAGTGAAATATGGTGGTTCTACTGTTCTTCTAGTTCTACAACTATAGACCGCTACGCTATATACAACTATGAACAGAATATCTGGTACTACGGTAATTTAGCTAGAACCGCATGGATAGATTCGGGTATTAGAGACTTTCCGCTAGCTGCAACTTACAACAACAATGTAGTCAATCACGAGGACGGTATAGATGATAACGAGACAGGCACTAATGCAGGTATTAGCTCGTTTATAACATCAGCGCAGTTTGACCTAGATGATGGTCACAAGTTTGCGTTTATACAAAAAGTATATCCAGACGTAACCTTTGACGGGTCTACAGCAGAAAGCCCTAGTGCTACGTTATCTTTGTTTGCAGCACAAAACTCTGGTTCGGGACGTAACTCACCAGCCTCAGAAGGCGGTACAAACACAGGCTCTATAACCAGAACAGCCACTGCACCTATCGAGGCGTTTACATCTAGGCTAGATCTGCGAGTACGAGGCAGACAATTAGCTTTGAAGATAGAATCCAGCAACGCCGGAGTTAAATGGCAGTTAGGATCACCGCGACTAGAACTGCGGCCTGACGGGAGAAGGTAGTGGCAGTAGATAAAACAAGTTATGACATAGAGTTTAGAGCACCCGTTCTACCAGACCCACCAAGAGAGTATGACGAGAGTTCGTTCAACCAAATAAACAACGCCCTGCGTATCTATTTTAACCAGCTTGATAAAGGTATTCGTGATGCGTCTGTGTCACCCACTGCACAGGCTACTGCTTGGTTTCTTAGCTGATGGCTAATACTTACATCAACGCTAAAAAAGATCTAACAGCTACGACTGCTACTACGCTTTATACCTGTGCGACAGCCACCACTGCTATTGTTAAATCTATACTCGTATCAGAAGACTCAGGTAACGCAGATACAATCACTGTAACGATTACCGATTCTGCTTCGGCAGTATTTAGTTTGTTTAAGGTCAAGGCAGTGGGCGCTAACACTACGGTAGAACTGCTTACAGCACCGTTGGTAGTGCAGGAGTCTGAGATATTAAAGGTTACAGCAGCTACAGCTAACAGGTTACACGTTGTCGCTAGTATCTTAGAGGTGACGTAGTGGCTCTCACCCAAGAACAAATACAGAAGCAGCTAGAAGAGTATTTTGATAGCGATGAAGGTAAAGCGGCTCTTGAAGGTATTACAGCTAACATATCTGATGAATACACCGAGTCAGAAGGCGGTGGTTATGTCGGCTATGGCAATGTCAGCCTAGAAGATTGGCAAAAACAAAATGCTGTTACTGACAGCAATAACAATACATCGTTATCTAATGATCAGCTTACGCAGTTAAAAACCTTTTCTGCCATGCAGCCTAAGTGGGATCCTATAAAAGTCGGTGTAGGTATGGGGAGCGAAGCGGGTTCATCATCAACAAGCGAAGCAGATAGAATAAGATCCGCTAATCTTAGAAAAACTCCCGGTCCTATATACACAAATTTTGCTGCGTACTCGAAAGCGTTGCAGGATCACAATAAAAAAATAAAAACCTATATAAAAGACAACAAGATACCTACGTCTGTTACTACGCCTGACGGGATAAAATTAGAGCTAAATGTAGGTCTAACGCCCACCTATTACCAAGAACAACGAGACGGCGGTAGGTTGCAAAATACCCTACATATGAATAGCGATCAGGGCTATTACACGCAGATGGGTGAAGTGGGTCAGTACGGTTCTTACCACAGACCTAAAATATCAGAGTCAAAAAGTTTTTTTGAGGGGTTCAAAGAGGTAGCACCTTATTTTGCAGCATTCGCTGCAATCGCAGTTGGAGGTACTTGGCTTGTTAAATATGCTGCTGAAACCGCAGCTAGTGGAATGTTATCGGGTTTAAGCACAGCACAAAAAATAAGTTACGTAGCTAAAGATATAGCTCTTAAAATAGGCTCTGGTTTAGGTAACGTAGCTCAAACTTTTGCAGGTGCAAAAGACCTTGTAAACGGAGCTGTAACTTCAGCTTTTAACCAAATAGGATTACCTATACCACCGGGAACGCTCGATTTTGCAGGGTCTTTAGCAGCCACTGCGAAGGGTATAAACTATGCACAGCAATATAAAGACCAAGAATTAAATGCTGCAATAGATGCAACGTTGGCATCAGCCACAGGTGCTAACGGGTTGCCCAGTGGGGTGGTCTACAGTGGCCCCGGTGCAGGATCAGACGGTGCTTGGAACCCCGGCGTTATATACAACATAACTTCTGGTACTACTGCCGAAACGGATGCGGCTGAAGAGGAAGACCCAGCAGATACAATAGATGCTACTGCGATTGTTGAAACTGCTGTCGATGCGGTTGCTACGGTAGATGAGAATGAAGATGTTATAGCTGCTACAGAAGAAACACAAACCGCTGAAGAAGCGGTTAAAGTATCAACGCAGTCATACTCAGATTACCTTGCCGGTGTGGGTATGGAGGATCTTGATAGAACTATAGCCGCTAACGAAGCACAGTTACGCCGTATACCTAGATTTCAAAGAAAGACGGGTAGAGGTAGGTCAATACAAAAAAGAATTGATAAAGCAAAAATAGAAAAACAAAATAGACTTACTAAAGCTAAACAGATTGCAGATGCAGCAAAAGTTGATCTTGAAAATGCTAAGAAAGCAGAAGCACTAGCAAGAAAAGAAGCAGATGATCAACGTAAAAATGATGTAGCCCAAGCCAAAAGAGACGCAGAGGCAGAAGTTAAACAAAAAATAGCAGACGCACAGGCTGAATCAAAAGCAGCGGCAGAAGAAAGAGAAAACCAAAAGAATGAAGCCATATCAGATATAAAAGACGGTTATTCTGATGTTGTATCTGGTGCTGGAGAGGTTGGGTATGACACTGAGTTCACAGCCACAGAACCAGCAGAAACAGCAGAAAAACTAACAGAAACTGCTGTAGCAGCCAACGTACAAGAAGATACGCCTATAGAAGTTACTAGTGAAGTTGAGCCGTTTGAAAAACCGGAAGATCCACCATTAGACATAGACCCAAACTTTCCAGAACAACCGAAAGAGACCGAAACGACAAAAACGACAGAAACAGATGACGATGGGGGCGGCGGTGGAGATAGCACTGGTGAGGGTGCTGGTGATGGAGAAGGTGGTGATAAGGGGGCTGATGCCGAGACAGGCACAACAACGGCTGCGGAAACAGGAGAAGCGGGGGCTGCTGACACAACCACACCACCAGACGAAATAATTCCTGACGATCAAAAACCTTACAAAGGTAGTGGTAGTTTTGATCCAAATGTAATTGCAAGGCAGCTTTATGAAGCCTACCTACAAGAAGCCGACCCTGAGTTAAAAGATGCGCTTTTAAAAGAGTATGAAAAATACGCTGAAACTACTCTACCGCCTGATGAGGCGTTTGGAGTATGGACCGTAGCAGATAACGAAGCGGCAGCGGCGGCATCAAAAGCAGCGTCAGCACCCGATTACACTTCTGGTATGACGGTTGCAACAGGGGAAAATGCCAATACCGTAGGTCAATGGGTCCAACTTGCCAATGGTGCTTGGCAAAACACCGTAACGGGTACAATAGCAGGCACGACAAGTACAGCAGCAGCTAGTGGCGAGGGAGAATGGGAGGTATTAAACCCAGATGGCACGGGTACAGGTAAAACAATACAAGAATTTTCTGATGATACGGGTGCAGATCAAACCGATACTGTAAACGTGGGGCTGCCTACAGACGAAGAAGATAAACAAAAAGAAGCTGCGGGTACTACAGAAACTGGGGAGGAGGTAGGAACTACCACAACTACGGATACAGGCACAACCACCACAACTACTGCCGGAACAGACACCACAACTACAGCCGATACATCAACAGGCACGGCTGGTGCAACTACAACACCTACCGAAACAACTACAGGTGGAGTTGGTGCAGGAGATGATTTAGGTGCGAGTGATACCGCAGCGGATGAGGATAAGGCAGGTGCAGGTACTGATGGGGCAGGTACAGGAACCACTGGTTCGAAAGACGGTACAGGTGCAGGTGATGCAGATGTTACAGGCACAGGAGCAGGTGATGCAGATGCTACAGGGTCAGGCACAGGTGCTTCTGGTACACCCGGTGCAGGGGCTGGTGATGAAGGCGATCCCGGTGGCACGGGTGGTGGTACAGGGACAGGGACAGGTGCAGGAACGGGAACAGGTACAGGAACGGGAACAGGTGACGGTACAGGGTCTGGAACGGGTGATGGGACAGGTGATGGGACAGGTGATGGAACAGGTGATGGTACGGGCAGAGGATTTGACTTCGGTAGTCAGCAGTTATTACAGGCTCTACAACCCAGACAGGTGCAAGTTAAAGCTGCCCCTCTAGCAGATATTAAACGTATTTACGATATAAGCGGTAGATACGTGCCTATAGAGGAGTATAGCACCCCATTCGGCTTACCTTCTTTAGGTGCGCCACCGCAACAAATGAGACCAATGGGCTTCAAACAAGGTGGTGTTGTTAGACAAAATACTGATAATATATTTGATCATAAAGAGGTAGGCACTGTGGATGATCTTTTACGAATACTGAGGAATAAAAGATGAGTTGGTGGAGTGAATTAATAGATTACACTACAGGCGATAAAGCGGGTGAGTTTGATGTTGGTGAGGCATTAGGAGATGCTTTAGGATTTTTTACTGGAGATTTACCTGAGTATCTTCAAGGTAACGCTGGCCCTCTACTAGGTATGGGACTTGCGTATTTAGCTAATAAATCGGGTTTAGACGATCAAAATATTCCTGTAGTGGGCTACCAAGGTGGCATACCTGAGTATCAAGCAGTAAGGCAACGTGTGCCGATGGAACAAGACCCCAATCGTCGCCCCGGTGCAGGTGGTAGACGATACTTCACTGATACAATATTTGCACAAAAACCAGAAACAACACCCATGACGGCGGAAGAAGCAAAAGCTGCCGCAGACGCACAAGCTCAAGGACTTGCGGGTTTGAACCCCACATACGATCCACCCCCCGCACAAACTAAAAAGAAAAAAACAACAGGTACTACAGCAGGCACGGGTTATGGTGGACCGGGACCAAGGGTTGGTATGGAAAATCCTAACTATGTCGAAAAACCACGCGGAAGCACCGATAGAATAGGTATGCCGCAAGTAATTATGAAAGGTGAGAAACCCTCACAAGTTGATGATGCGTTAGAAAGATATGGGTTTATGGCAGGTGGTAGATATTTAAA
>CERN01016074.1_pt1 | contig 10497 bp, 7 predicted proteins | sample 530761 | NCBI WGS metagenome assembly CERN01 (sample SAMEA2620947, study PRJEB7988) | marine metagenome | isolation source: saline water (ENVO:00002010), including | reverse complement strand
ATAGGCATCCGTCTTGTAGACGACTTCGGTATCGTCTTCGAGGGTACAGAACCCGTGTGCAAAGCCTCGCGGAATGAACAGCTGTTCGCCGCCTTCGGCGGTCAGTTCGACGACCATAGCCTTGCCGAAACGAGGCGATCCTTTCCGGATGTCCACCGCAACATCCAGAATACGCCCTTTCACACACCGCACCAATTTGCCCTGCGCATGCGGCGCGGACTGAAAGTGAAGCCCCCGGATTGTGCCCGCTTCAGCCGACCAGGAATGATTGTCCTGAACGAATGGACCGGGAATGCCTGCCTGGGAGAACACATCGGCGCGGAACGTTTCGGCGAACCAGCCCCGGGCGTCTCCGAATCTTTGCGGCCGCAAATGAACAATCTCAGGCAGCAGTGCATCTGGCTTGAATTCAAACGGCATCATTCCCCGCCTATGACAGGTTTCGGCAGTCGGGGGCTATAGCACGAACTGCACGAACGGCAATCAGCGCTACTCAACGGTCACTGATTTGGCGAGGTTACGCGGCTGGTCGACATCTGTGCCTTTGGCAACAGCCACATGATAGGCCAGCAATTGCAACGGCACTGCTGCCAGCACTGGCAGGCTGATATCATCGCCATCCGGCAAGCAGATCACATGATCAGCCCGGTTACCGGCAGCTTTGATGCCGGCTGCATCCGAAATGAGGATGACACGCGCGCCTCGTGCACGGATTTCCTCGACATTTGAAATAGTCTTCTCGAACAGCTCGTCTTTCGGCGCGATCACAACGACCGGAAGATCTTTTTCGATCAGGGCGATGGGGCCATGTTTCAACTCACCGGCAGCATAGCCTTCGGCGTGAATATAGGACACTTCCTTCAGCTTGAGTGCGCCTTCCAGCGCCAGCGGGTAGTACCGTCCCCGACCGAGGAACAAGACATCCCGGCAAGGGGCCAACGTTTTTGCGATCTCGCGGATATCATCTTGTGCCTCAAGTGCCTCGGTCACCTTGCGTGGCAACGCCATCAGACTTTTGACCGCCATTACCTCATCACCGGGCAAAAGATGCCCCCGAGCCTTGGCTGCATTAAGGGCGAGCACGGCCAGAACAGACAATTGCGCCGTGAATGCCTTCGTGGAGGCGACGCCAATCTCCGGCCCGGCATAGGTCGGCACGATCGCCGCCGCCTCTCGGGCGATCGAGCTTTCGGGTACGTTGACCACAGCCACGGCCGGGGTGCCATTTTGACGGCAATAGCGCAGGGCCGCCAATGTATCTGCGGTCTCGCCGGACTGGCTGACAAACATTGCTGGACCGGTCTGAGGCAGCACAGGTTCACGATAGCGGAATTCAGATGCGATATCGGTCTCGAACGCCAGTTTCGCTTTTTGCTCAAACCAGTATTTCGCTGTATTGGCGGCATAATACGCTGTGCCACAGGCAATCGCCACAGCCCGATCAGCCTTGGCGAACATCGTATCAGCCACTTCACCCAGATTGAGCGTCAGCGTTGCCTGGTCGATATAGGGCAGGATCGAGCGTGCGAGAGACTCGGGTTGTTCGTGAATTTCCTTGAGCATGAAATGATCATACTCGCCGCGCTCAATCAGGCCTTCATTGACGGCTGATTTCACGCGTGGCCGGTTCACCCGGTCACCATTTGCGTTGCGCACATCATGGCTGGTGGGCGTCAGCACGACCCAGTCGCCCTCTTCCAGATAAGTGACGTCGCGCGTGAGGGGAGCCAGCGCGATAGCGTCTGAGCCAAGAAACATTTCGCCTTGCCCGTATCCGAGAACCAGCGGGCTGCCCTTGCGCGCCCCCATCAGCAAGTCCGTCTTGCCGGAAAAGATGGCAGCGATGGCGAATGCGCCCGACAGGTTTTTCAGCGCGGCTTCGAACGCATCAACCGCGTCCATGCCTTCGGCCATGTTCTGGTCGATCAGCTGGGCGATGACTTCGCTGTCTGTCTCAGACTCGAATGTTCGGCCCCGCGCCTGCAAGTCTTTACGCAATTCGCGGAAATTCTCGATAATGCCATTGTGCACAATCGCGACCTTGCCTGACACATGGGGATGAGCATTGGTCTCGTTCGGCTTGCCATGCGTGGCCCAACGCGTATGGGCGATGCCAGTCGGGCCATCAACCGGCGCGTCGGCCATGAGGGCTTCCAGATTGACGATCTTGCCCCTGGCGCGGCGGCGCTCCATTGCATCTCCCGCCAGCACAGCTATGCCGGCGCTGTCATAGCCACGATACTCCAAACGCTTCAGGCCGTCGACGAGACGCCCGGCAACGGTTTCCGTACCTGTGATCGCAACAATTCCGCACATACTCTACCTCCATTCGGGTAAAGTGTATTTAGACCGCCTGAATCCGCCAGGATAATGACACTTTGTGTAGGAATGCGACAACAGACAGGCAAAACCGTCGCATGGTGGGCATATTGCATGCTTTAGCTCAGCTGAACGATCAAATTATGGATGTCACACACATTCGGGTCTATCGCCCATGCAAGCCCGCTATATCTGGGATATCAAGAACTTACATATACTGATGATGCTTGAAGGACTGTACGCGTTTTGAAAAACCTCACCCACCTCGACAGGCTGGAGGCTGAAAGCCTGCACATCATCCGCGAAGTGGCCGCCGAGTGCGAAAATCCGGTCATGCTCTATTCCGTTGGCAAGGATTCGGCGGTGATGCTTCACCTTGCGATGAAGGCGTTCTATCCATCGCGCCCTCCCTTCCCATTGATGCACGTCGATACAACCTGGAAATTCCGGGAAATGATCGAGTTTCGCGACCGGAAAGCCAAGGAGCTGGGCTTCGATCTTCTGGTACATGTGAACGAAGATGGCGTCCGCGACGGCGTCGGGCCGTTCAGTCACGGATCAGCCGTGCACACAGATGTGATGAAAACGCTCGCCCTCAAACAAGCGCTCGACAAGTACAAGTTCGATGCCGCCTTTGGCGGCGCCCGACGCGACGAAGAAAAATCCCGCGCCAAGGAACGCATTTTCTCGTTCCGCTCAGCCGAGCACCGGTGGGACCCGAAGCGCCAGCGGCCAGAGCCGTGGAACGTTTACAATACCCGCATCAATCAGGGCGAAAGCGTTCGGGTCTTCCCGCTGTCCAACTGGACCGAACTGGACATCTGGCAGTATATCCGCCGCGAAAGCGTCGAGATTGTCCCGCTCTACTTTGCTGCCCCGCGTCCCGTTGTGAACTGGAATGGCGTGGACATCATGGTTGATGATGACCGAATGCCGGAAGAATTGCGCAGCACGGCGGTCACCAAATCCGTTCGCTTCCGTACACTTGGCTGTTACCCGCTGACCGGCGCGGTCGAAAGCACAGCCGCCACGCTCGAAGACATCATCCAGGAAATGCTCCTGACCACCACATCCGAACGCCAGGGCCGCGTCATTGACGCCGACCAGTCCGGATCCATGGAAAAGAAAAAACAGGAAGGCTATTTCTGATGCGCCTCAATGACGACCTGATTGAATCAGATATCGCCGCCTATCTGGAGAAGCATGAGCATAAATCCCTGCTTCGCTTCATCACCTGTGGATCCGTGGACGACGGAAAGTCGACCCTGATCGGCCGCTTGCTCTATGACGCAAAGATGATTTTCGAGGACCAGCTGGCATCGCTCGAAAGCGACTCCAAGAAAGTGGGAACTCAGGGTGAGAATATCGACTTTGCCCTGCTCGTTGACGGACTGACCGCTGAACGGGAGCAAGGCATCACGATCGACGTGGCCTATCGCTTTTTCGCCACCGACAAACGCAAGTTCATCGTCGCCGATACGCCAGGACATGAGCAGTATACGCGCAATATGGCGACCGGCGCATCAACTGCAGATGTCGCCATCCTGATGGTGGATGCGCGCAAGGGCATCTTGACGCAAACACGGCGCCACAGCTTCATCACATCCCTGCTGGGCATTCGTAAAGTCGTGCTGGCCATCAACAAGATGGACCTGATCAATTACAGCCAACAGGCCTATGACGACATCGTAGACGATTTCTACGCCTTCGCAGACGAGTTGGCGACGGATCTGGAAATCCAGCCAATCCCGATGTCTGCCCTCGAAGGCGTGAATATTACCAGCAAGTCCAACGAAACAGACTGGTATGACGGCCCAAGCCTGATGGATTATCTGGAAACCGTGCCGGTTGGCGATCGGCGACTGAACACGCCTTTCCGTATGCCTGTCCAATGGGTCAATCGCCCCAATCTCGACTTCCGGGGTTTCTCCGGACAGATTGCTGCGGGCTCGATCCAACCCGGTGACCGCGTCAAATCCATGCCGTCCGGGAAGCAGTCCACCGTCCAGAGAATTGTCACGGCGACGGGTGACCTTGAGCAGGCAATCGCCGGACAGTCCGTTACAATCACGCTGGATGATGAAATCGACTGTTCGCGCGGCGACGTTCTCGTTTCAGCCGAAGACCCTTCCGAAGTGTCTGACCAATTCCAGGCTCGCCTGCTCTGGATGAGCGAAACGCCACTTCTGCCCGGTCGCCGCTACCTGCTGAAGATGGGGGCGAAGACTGTCACGGCCACGGTCAACGCGCCGAAGTATGGCATTGATGTCAATACACTGAACGATGTTCCAGCTAAGACGCTGGAGCTCAACCAGATTGGCGTTACAACCCTGTCGCTCGACCAAGCCATTCCCTATGATCCGTATGATGTCAATCGTGAGATGGGCGGCTTCATTCTGATCGACCGGATGACGAATGACACGGTTGGTCTCGGCCTTGTCGACTTCGCACTCCGCCGCGCATCAAACATTCACTGGCAGGCCATGGATGTTGATCGGTCTGCCCTGGCGGAGCAGAAAGGCCAGAAGCCAGCCGTGCTCTGGTTTACCGGCCTGTCAGGATCCGGCAAGTCGACCATCGCCAACGCCCTGCAGAAACTGTTGTTTGCCCAAGGCAAGCACACTTTCACGCTGGACGGGGACAATGTCCGTCACGGCCTGAACCGCGATCTCGGATTTACCGATGCGGACCGCGTCGAGAATATTCGCCGCGTCGCCAATGTCGCCCGCCTGATGTCCGACGCCGGATTGATCACGCTGGTCTCGTTCATCTCGCCGTTCCGGTCAGAGCGACAAATGGCGCGCAATCTGATGGCTGATGGCGAATTTATTGAAGTCTATGTCGACACACCGCTCAGCGTCGCAGAGGACCGGGATGTGAAGGGCCTCTACAAGAAAGCCCGCGCTGGAGAGATCAAGAACTTCACCGGCATCGATAGCCCGTACGAGCCACCTCAGGCGCCCGAACTGCGCATCGACACAGTGAACAATTCTCCGGAAGAAGCCGCTGAGGTCATTCTTGGTTTCATGCGCGAAAAGGGCCTGCTGAACGGCGGGTGACCCAGCATTGAAGGCGCCGTGCCCGACTGATCGGGCGCGGCGTCATTCAACGCCTCCTTCCCCAACGTACCGGCTCGCCTTGCCGAATTTCGCACGCTAGGTGTCGTTTCACACAAGGATAAGGGAGCGTGTCATGGCAAAAGGCGATCTGCCGGTTCTGGTTGGCGTGGGACAAAGCCTCAGCCAGTGGGATGGAACAAGCGGCGCGGACGGTGCGCCGTCGCCCCTGTCGCTCATGGTCGACGCGTCCAGGGCAGCCCTCTCTGACAGTGGTGCAGACTTGGCCGAGGCCATCGACACGATTGCGGTTGTTCGTATTTTTGAAGATTCAGTCGGTGGCGCACCACACCCGCACGGCCATAATACCAATCTTCCCGGCACGCTGGCGCGCGATATTGGCGCTGCACCCGATACGCTGATCTATGAAACGGTTGGCGGTCAAAGCCCGCAGGCCCTTGTCAATGAGATGGCCGCGCGCATCCATGCGGGCGATGCTGACTGCGTGCTGATCTCAGGTTCCGAGGCCAATCGGGCCTCGAAGGGCGCGCGCCGGAACAATGTGGAAATCAACTGGGCTGACGGCGTTAATGCGGATTATGAAGATCGCGGCATGGGCCCGATGATGCTGTCGCGTGAAGAAATCAAGCATGGCATCGTCGCGCCAGCTTATTTCTATGGCCTGTTCGAAAACGCCATCGCCGCCCGCGAAGGCCATTCGCGCAGCCAGCACCGCAAGGCCATGGCCGAACTCTTCCAACCCTTCTCTGCTGTTGCCGCAAAGAACCCGTATTCTCAATTCCCGGAGGAACGCTCGGTCGAGTTTCTTTCGACACCATCCAAGGCGAACTACGAATATGCTGATCCGTTCCTGAAATGGTTCATCGCCCAGGACGCTGTGAACCAGGGCGCTGCTGCGATCCTGATGAGCAGTTCCAAAGCCGACGCATTGGGTATTCCGGGTGACAAGCGTGTCTATCTTCACGGCGCAGGCGAAGCTGCCGACGATCTGATCTCGCTGCGCCCGAGACTCGACGGCTCCTGGGCGATGCAAACCGCCATAGATCGCGCATTGGATCAGGCCGCGAAAGCAACAGGCGATATCAAGCATCTGGATCTCTATTCCTGCTTTCCATGCGCCGTGTTTTCTTCAACTGCCGCTCTCGGCATCGACTGGAAGAATGATCCACGCTCTCTCACCCTGACGGGCGGGCTGCCCTTTTTTGGCGGACCCGGAAACAATTATTCCCTGCACGGTATCGCGGAAATGGTGTCGACCCTTCGCACAGATCCCGGCAGCTATGGCCTTGTCCTCGCCAATGGCGGCTGGATGACAAAGGAAGCGGTGGGTATCTATTCGACCCAGAAGCCGACCCGTTTCGCACCCGCAGAATCCTATGCAACACCGACCGAACACGTCACGCTGTGCGGCGAGGATTGCGAGGGCAGGCTGGAAACCTTCACGGTCACGCATGGCAAGGAAGGACCGAACAAAGGCATCGCGTTCGTACGCCTCGAGGATGGGCGTCGGGCACTTGCCGTCGCATCCCCTGCTGCGCTCGCGACGTTACGTGAAGATGCCTCGCCCGTCGGCCGCAAGGTTGCCGTCAGCGTGGATACTGAAAAGGAGCGTGGCACGTTCAGTTTCATCTGACCGAGCCGCTTGCCCCGCCCCCCGGTTTCGACCAATCTCCGGCGCATGACGAAACATTTCAAGACATTCGGCGTCATTGGCGGCGGCGCATGGGGCACAGCAATTGCCCAGATGCTGACCCGTGAGGCCCAGGACGTGCTGATCTGGTGCCGCGAAGCGGAGGTGGCCGAAGCCATCAATACACACCATGAAAATACGGTCTTCCTGCCGGGCGTACCTGTGAACCCTGCGCTGAAGGCGACATCGGACCTCGCAGACCTGCACCTGATGGACGCGCTCTTTTCTGTCGCCCCTGCCCAGCACACACGGGCAACCTTGCAGGCGCTGAAAGAGCATATCCGCCCCGGCACACCGGTTGTCCTCTGCTCCAAAGGCATCGAACTGAAGACCGGCGAATTCATGACACAAGTGCTGGCCGACGAACTTCCCGAAGCGGTTCCGGCTGTCATGTCCGGGCCGAGCTTTGCCATCGATGTGGCCAAGGGCCTGCCGACGGCTGTGACCTTTGCCATCGAAAATGAAACCCTTGGCGCCGAACTGATCGCCGCTGTTGCGACCCCGAATTTCCGCCCTTACCTCGCGCATGACCTGTTAGGCGCAGAGATCGGCGGCGCGGTGAAGAATGTGCTCGCCATTGCGTGTGGTATCGCACTCGGCAAGGGCCTCGGCCGCTCGGCTCATGCAGCGCTCATTGCCCGCGGCAGCGCGGAAATGACCCGGCTCGCTCTTGCCCTGGGCGCCGAGCGCGAAACCCTGTCCGGCCTGTCAGGGCTGGGCGACCTCGTCCTGACCTGTTCTTCCGAGACGAGCCGCAATATGAGCTGCGGACTGGCTTTGGGCAAAGGTGAGCCGCTTGAAGACATCTTGGGCGCGCGAAACGCCGTGACCGAAGGCGTCGCAACCGCGCCGGTTCTGAAACGGATCGCAGCAGATCGCGGCGTTGACATGCCGATCTGTGATGCAGTTGCGGATGTGATTGAAGGCGCAATCAGCGTCGATGAAGCGATCCAACGCCTGCTGATGCGTCCGAACAAGGTTGAAACAGTCTAGGACGCGTTTACCAACGTCAAGCCCGTCACACCGGGGTTTTCACCAGTTCGAAATGAGACCGGACGGTGGGTTTGTCATCCGGCGAGACCGCAACACCAGTCTTGATCAGCTCGATCATATGACCAAGCACAGACATGGCCGCGGCTGGATGCAAGCGCTTGTCGACTTCGGCGTACATCACCTTGACCATTTCAGGGATCGAGGACTGACCCGCCCGAAGCTGGTCAAGAATGGCAGCTTCGCGAGCCCGGCGGTGGTTGGCGTATTCCGTGATGAAATGATCGACGAATTCGCGGCCACGCACCGGATCGCCATGGGTCGGCCAAAGCGTGTCGAATTTCCTGGATTGAATCTTGTCGAGGCTGCGCATGTAATCGCCCATGTCGCCATCCGGCGGCGCGACAACGGTCGTCGACCAGCCCATGATGTGATCACCCGACAGACACGCATTCTCTTCGCGCAAGCCAAAGCAAAGATGGTTGCAAGTGTGACCCGGCGTCTCAATCACATCGAGCGTCCAGCCGGGGCCCGAAATCACATCGCCATCGCCAACTTTGACATCCGGCATGAAGCCAAGGTCGTCTGCACTGCCAAGCTCGCCCTTGGCGGTCGGCACGCCGCAATTCTTCGCGTAAGTCTTGCAACCTGCCCACTCGGCCAAAGGAGTCGCCAGCGGGGAATGGTCAGAATGGCCATGGGTGACCAGAACGTGGGTGACTGTCTCCCCCTCCAGTGCCCGCTTCAGGGCTTCGAAATGCTCAGCATCTTCCGGGCCGGGATCAATGACGGCCACTTCGCCATGGCCGATGATGTAGACGCCTGTGCCCACATAGGTGAACGGCCCGGGATTGTTCGCGATTACGCGGCGGATGAGCGGAGAAACCTGCTCTACGATGCCGTATTCAAACTCGATTTCGCGAACGTAGGGAATAGCCATATTATTCTAGTCTCTTGCAGCGATCCTGGCCTGCCGGAGCGATCAGCGCTTCTTCGAAGCAAAGGCGACGGCAAAGGCCTGCGCCATGCGACGTGTAGCCCTCAGCTTGGCGCCAAGCTTCAGCGCCACGGGCGGGCCCATATCCGTCTTGTTTGCATCGACGATGTAGATTCGTCCGGATGAACGGTCACGTAGGACGTCAACGCCGCCCCAGTCCAGTCCGATCGATGCAGCAAACCGCTCAATCACGGCAATTTCATCGCTCGTGTAGCAATTGCGAGGTTCGTCGAGCAAAACCTGAACATTCTCGTTCAGGAAACGGCGCTCCAAGGGCCGACGCTTGCGGAACACGATGACGGGTGAGCCGGCCACGATGCAACAGCGCAGATCCTCGACCAGACCGCCTTCGATCTCATTGTCGACAAGGCGCTGATAGGTCTTGCCCGGCAGAGGTGTATCCAGCGGACCTTCCAGAATCCGGCCATCATGCGCGGCATTCAATTCAGACTTCTCGACCATGCGGCCCTGATGGGTCGTAGGGTCAACCGATAGAGAATATCCCGCAGCCTCACCGAAAGCGGCTGCGACAGTCGATTTTGAAATATCATCACAGGTGAAATTGACCAGTTTCGCCCCATCACGAACCATCGGGACCGTATTGTCGGTTTCGGTGGAGTCATCAAACTGCATGACAATGTCAGCGGTCGCGACGTCATCAATCAATCTGGCACCTGACACATGTGTCACGGGCCAGATGAAATACCATGGGCGTGGCTTGTCAGGATAGAATGCAATCGTGGGGCGCTTGTGTCCGGTGACCCGGCGCCAGGTGCGCCATGTCTGCGCAAAGAAATAGAAGCAGAACCAGGTGAAGATGTCGTGCGCGAGCGAAAATGTGAGCGGAACGCGATGCCCGGTCTTCTTCACCAGCATGGCGCCGTCATCATATTTGAAATCGGTGATCCACAGACGATCGCTCATCCATTCCACTCCTATTGCGCATACAGCCTCATGGCCAGCGCCTCCCTGTCTTGGCCTTCGCATGACCGGTCATCACTGACAACACACATAATGCGGCGCAAGTGTGACCACTTGCTCACAATAACTGCTGGCAGGATGATCAGAGCAGCGATTGCAGACTCGACAGATCATAGCCCGCATCTGCGGCAGCATCGACGATTTCCTGACCTGTACCCTGCCCGGCATGAGTCAGGGCCCATGCCGTAATGCATCGTGTCCCGGTGCGGCAATACGCCAACACCGGCTGAGGCGCTTCGTTCAGGATATTGCTCATCCGCTCGACGACTTCTGGGGTGGGCGCGCCTGAGAAAGGCAGTGCCACAAAGGCCAAACCCAGGGATTCGGCTTTGGCACGAATCGCGCCCATACGAGGCTGGTCCACGCCGCCTTCGCCATCTGGGCGGTTCGCAACAATGGTTTTGAAGCCTGCAGCCTGAATTTGGGCAACATCCTCCTCGTTA
>CERN01012280.1_pt1 | contig 10497 bp, 7 predicted proteins | sample 530761 | NCBI WGS metagenome assembly CERN01 (sample SAMEA2620947, study PRJEB7988) | marine metagenome | isolation source: saline water (ENVO:00002010), including | reverse complement strand
CCTGGACCATCTACTGCAAGAGTACAAATGCCTATATTTGAAGGCTCTGTTATAACAGTAGAAAGTTTAGCGCTGTCTTAATAGTTTTATTAATAATTCTTAAGAGGTCACAAAAAAAGTGACCTCTTTTTTTTTGCTATATTTGTAGATAATTAAAAAGTATTTACTATGCCCATGATAGACAATGTTAGGAATACGGTATTAGCAATTATAAATAAAAATAATTACGGATATCTTTCTCCACAAGATTTCAATCTGTACGCCCAACAAGCTCAGATGGATATGTTTGAGGATTATTTTTATCAATACAATCAGTATATAAATCGTGAGAACATGAGGCAATCAGGAACTGGATATGCTGATATTGTAAAAGGTTTAGAAGAAGTAATAGATTCATTTTCTGAAGAAGTATTTTTAGCAAAAGCAACAACTTTTGACGAAAACACTTTCAGTTTACCTGCGGATTATTATTTAGTAAATAAATTATTTTACTATCCAACTCTTATTACATCAGGTGTTACTACTGGGGCAGGGGGTACGTCATTAGTTGACGCAAATGCAACCCCTCCTTTTTCTAATGGAACAGTAACCCCACAATATCCGCCAAAACAAAGTATAGCAATAAATAAAACTGATTTAAAACAGGCGTATGTAGCAGCCACTTTAAATGCAACAACTTTAAACTTAAGTGATAATATATTTGCAATAAATCAACAGTACGCCATTTATGATGGTAAAAATGTAACAGAGGTTGAAAGAGTAAGTCAAAAGAAAATATTTTATTTACAAAGCTCTACACTAACCTCCCCTACAACTCAGTTTCCAGCTTATGTTTTAGGAGGAAATACCGTTTCTATTTACCCTACACAAATAGTTAATGCAGGGGATATAAAGGCACAGTACATAAGATACCCAAAACCTCCAATGTGGACATATACTATGGCAGGTAGTGCACCGTTATACAACCCTTCTTTATCAGGACATCAAGACTTTGAATTACCATTATCAGACGAACCTGGTTTAATTGCAAAGATTTGTCAATATGTAGGTATTGAGATAAGAGAAGCAGATGTTTATCAGTTCGGTCAAAACGAAGAAGTTCAAGATAACCAAATACAAGTTTAACAATGGCATATATTACAGATTATTTATATTATGAAAACAATGGTAATACACCATTAGATAAAAACTGGGGTTCATATCAGTATGTATCTTTAGAGGATATAGTTAGTAATTTTATGTTAATGTATCAAGGTAATAATGAAATATTAAATAACATAGAAAGATATCAAGTAATTTTTCATGCAAAGCGTGGTATTCAAGAGTTGAATTACGATGCAATGAAAGAAGTTAAAATCTTACAACTAACTTTAGACGGGCAGATTAGATTTGTATTACCTCCAGATTATATTAATTACGTTAGAATATCTTTATATGAGGCAGGTGTTTTATATCCTCTAACGGAAAATATTCAGACCATGTGGAGTGATGCTTATTTACAAGATAATAATGCTAAAATTTTATTTGATTTAGAAGGTAATGTTTTAAAACCAGAAAACTCACAGGTTGATTTATCCAGACAAGATGGTGGTATGCAGAGATTATATTTAGGACCAGGGCCATACAATAATCAAATGGGTTATTGCATAGACGGGTGTTGGTACTTTGATTATGCTGTTGGCTCTCGTTTTGGATTAAATACAGAAACAGCAAATATAAACCCAACCTTTACAATAAACAAAAGCACAGGTGCAATATATTTTAATTCATCAATGTCAGGAAAATCAGTGGTATTAGAGTATGTTTCAGATGGCATGATGAATGGTGATGATTCTAAAATTAGCGTAAACAAAATGTTTGAAGAATATCTGTATGCATACATACGTTTTTCTTTGCTTAATAGTAAAATAGGAGTTCAAGAATATATAGTTAATAGAGCAAGAAAAGATAAATCTTCATTATTAAGAAATGCAAAGTTAAGATTAAGTAATATTCACCCAGGAAGACTGCTGATGAACTTGAGAGGTCAGGACAAATGGATAAAGTAATATGGATATTAATAGCACTTTTGTAAAGGGAAGAATGAATAAAAGCGTTGATGAACGCTTAATACCACCAGGAGAATATGTTGATGCTTTAAATGTTAGGCTTGGATCTACTGAAAGCACTGAGATTGGTGCAGTAGAAAATTCTAAGGGTAATACAAAACTTACAACTTTACAAATAAACAGTACAGATTTATCTTCACAAGCTACCTGTATAGGTTCATATGCTGATGGAATAAACGAAACATTATATTGGTTTGTTCATGATCCAAATTTTATACCTTCACCTTCAGGAATAGCTGATTTAGTAGTTTCTTATAACACATCTATAAACGCAATTACATATCACTTAGTAAGTTTTGATGTTTTAAAATTTGATCCTAAGTTTTTAATTACAGGTGTAAATAAAATAGAAGATTTATTATTTTTTACAGATGATTTAAACCCGCCCAGAGTAATAAATGTTAAAAGAGATTATGGACCAAACAATACATTTACAGAAGAACAAATTAGTGTTATTGTAAAGCCGCCAGGATTTAGAGATAACGAGTTTGGTGCACCAGAAATAAGTCTTTTTAATTCTAATGCTATAGAAAATTCTTTTATAGAAGAAGTGTTTATAAGCTTTGCATATCGCTTTAAATATTTAGATAACAAATATAGCGCTACTTCTTTGTTTACTACTGCGGCATTTGAGCCAGGAAACTTTCAGTTAAATTACAGCACGTTTGAGAATGATGGAATGATAAATGAATTTAATTCTATAAACGTAAAGGTTAGTACGGGTAATTCAGAAGTTGTTGGTATAGAAGTATTATACAAAGCAAGTAACAGCACCTCTATTTTCTTAATAGAAAAGTTAAATAAAAGTTTATTAGGCATACCAAATGACTCATCTTATAACTATCCAATAAGTGCTCAAAAAATTTATACTTTATTAGGACAAGATGAGTTGTTACGACAATACGATAATGTTCCTTTGATAGCAAAGTCACAAACCATACAAGGAAACAGATTGATATATGGTAACTATGAAGACGGAAGAGATATAACTACAGTAAACGGAACGCCCATACCAGTTAACTTTGTCTCTGAACCTAAAAGTGTTGATATTCAGGGAACAATATTAAAAACCCCTCAACAAACAAGTAATTCAACTTTAACTACATATAATATAGCAGGAGCTCCCCAACCATTTACAGGAAATGATGTTATATTTAGTTTTTTATTGGAAAGTGGGCTCAACCCTTGGAACCAAACAGGAAATATTATTCCTGCTGGAACAGTTTTTTCTACTACATATTCTTTTGCCGCAAGATTTTTAAATGGAGATGTATCAGACCCTGATTTCCCAACTGGATTTTTACCATTTGGTGGGGCCTCATTTGATATAAATATAAATTTTACTACAGGCGTAGCGTACAGCAGTATAGCAGCATTGATGGCTGGACCAGAATTTCAAAACTCTATTGGTTTAACAAACTTTTTACCTATTTCACAATCAGCGAATGGTAGTTCACTTACTGACAGGTTTAATGCTTTAATGATAAATCAAGCTCCTTCTATTGCTCAGGGATATGCTGATAATTTTACTTTTGACTTATCTTCTATAACAAGCCCAGCTATATCAGAGTCAATGGCTATACAGACAATAAACACCCCTACCTCTCAAGGGTATGTATTAACACCTATTGCTTGCAGATTTACTTCTACTACAGGAGTTCAGGCTTTTGCTTATTTTAAAGGTGTAGCTTCTACATCAGTTATTTCTACAGGTAGTACAACAAATAACAACTCATTACATTCAAACAGAGATTATGATGTTGCTATAGTATATATGGACGAGTATGGAAGAGCAACACCAGCCATATCATCTGTTAACAGTGCTACGCATTTTCCTGCTGAAAAAAGCATAAGCAAAAACACTATACAAGTAGATATTAATAGTGAACCACCTGTGTGGGCTACAAGATATAAGTTTGTTTTAAAACCTAACTTTACTAATTACAACATAATATATGTAACAAGGTTTTATGCAGACAGACAAGACCCTAATATATTTTGGCTTAAGTTAGAAGGAGACGATCAAAACTTGATTTCGGCAGGGCAAAGATTAATATGTAAAGCAGACTCAAACGGCCCTTTAAATCAATTAGCTATTGAAACTGTTATAGACGTACAGTCTTACGGGGGTGGTGAGTTAGGCCCATCAGGAACTACATCATTAGCAGGATTATATTTTAGTATAAATCCTGATAAAATAACTTTAAAAATATCACCAAACAGTACAATTCATTATTTAAGAGTTGCTGACAAGTCTATTACTAAGACGTCTCCTTGTGGTACGGGTATATTTGCAGACCCAAACAGAACGGTTTCGTATCCTGTTTTTAACGCTAATTATGATACTCCTGGATACTACGACCTACCTGCGGGATCAGTTATTAGATTTAAATTTCAAATATGGAGAACGGGTTATGGTGGGATAGGAGCTGGAGACAGAGGTAAAAGTGTAAACTGGAAATGGGAACAAGAATTTACAACAAATCAATCGTGGGCGTCTTTTTATGATTGGTGGGAAGGAAACAATATAGGTAATTTAGTCGGAGGAACAAGCTCTACAGGTGAACAAGGTTTAGTTGGGAGCTATGACGACACAAACTATACCACAATTGGCAGTATACCAGCTCCTTGTTTAAATGAATATGTGTTTACATGGACATCTCAAACAGGAACAGGATCTCCAGTTGTTGTTTTAGATAATGCAAACCTTGTGTTGGTTCATGCAGTACCAAGAGGAGGGCCATCAGTAGACATGAGACCATCTAATGTTAATGTTAGAATATTTGTTAATAGACAAAACGATTTGCAAGTATTTGAAACAGAACCAGATACAGCAGACCCTAATTTGTTTTATGATTCTTCAGAAATGTATAAGACAGGGTTTGATATAAATGGAGATAAAGTACATCTGGGTAATGTTCAAGATCAAGTGCTTCAAAGTTTAACTCCAGCTATAGTTGACCTACCGTTTTATAATTGTTTTGCTTTTGGTAATGGAGTAGAAAGCTATCAGATTTTAGATTTAGCAGTAGAAAAAAAGCTTAATCTTGGTGAAAGAACGACAGCCCAAACAAATACTGAAATAAAAAGAGCAGATAGGTTTTCTGGATTAACATACAGTGGTATATTCAGTGGCCCAAACAATGTTAATAATTTAAATGAATTTAATTTAGGCTTAGTTAATTATAAAGATTTAGAAATTTCTTTTGGTCCTATTATGAAATTACATAGTAGAGAAACGGATATATTAGTTTTGCAAGAGGACAGAATATCTTACGTTTTAACAAACAAAGATTTAATATCAGATGCCGTAGGAGGTGGAGCTATTGTTTCAACACCTACAGTTTTAGGTAAACAAGTAGCAAGAATAGAAGAATATGGTATAAGTTTTAATCCAGAAAGTTTTACAAGCTGGGGAAAAGATATTTATTTTACTGACACAAAAAGAAGTTCCATAATAAAACTTGGAGGAGGAGCAATGAACGCAGATCAATTGGAGGTTGTTTCTGACTATGGCATGAGGTCTTTTTTTAGAGACCAGTTTACAAATCAATTAACTACGCAAAAAATTGGTGGTTACGATCCTTACATGGACGAGTATGTTTTATCTTCCAATAACAACCCTGTTCCAGTTCAAGATGATATAATACCTTGTGGTAATACAATTTCTGTAGCAGATACTTTAGTAGAATTTGAAAGGTCTTTTAATTTAGGACCTGTAACAAATTTAACCACAGTAAGTTGGGCTCTAAATTCTACTGGTTCTAAAATAGATATAGAAGGAGTCTGGAATGGTATAACTGTAATTAGCGAAACTGATAGAGTAACTAATGGTACAGTTACTTTTCCAAAGAACTTTCCGTACCCAACAACATTTAATTTAAAAATAACCCCAAAAGAAAAATCATCTTTTACTTTTACAGTAAACTGCCCTGTACGTGTTAATTCTTCTGTAGTAAGAATTGTATTAAGTTCTCCAGAAGATGCAAGCAAAACAATTCATAATCAATTTCAATGGATAAAGCCAGGCACTATAAATGGCCCTACATACTTTAGCCCATTAGATATAGAACAGGTGATATTACAAAACACGTCAAGCACTCAAGGCTGTACTTTTTTAGATAACAAAACAGGTGTTCAGTCTTTAGAAATGATACCTTACACAGGCGTTAATTTAAACTTAGGAAGTAGGGAGTTTGGTTCTGACGACATGAATTTTGATCCAAACTTAAATAAGTTTTATATGTTTGTTTCAAACACTACCTTGTTAAATCCAGGAGATTGGAATTTGTCTTTATTACAGGGGCAAAGCAAAACAACACCTGTATTAAATCCACAAACTGGGCTTTTTACAGCACAAGAAAGTTTAGGTGGGTATAATGCAAATGATTCATTAATTTTAGTAACAGACTTAAGAACACCAACTCGCGCTGCTTTTGCTTATTCAACTATATCAGAAGTTGATGCTTGTGCATTTACTGGTATGCCTTGTAATGTTTTTGCAACTAACTCTGTACCTGTGCAGTCAAGAACTGCTGCTTGTGCATTAGACCCATCAAATTTACCTTTAGGACAAACAATGGTAAATAGAGGTCACGCTGGCCCTAACCCTGGTAGCGCAAGAGTGGGAGACCCTTGTTACCAAACAGCATCATGCGGTAACGGTCCAGCAGATATGTTGCCTGGATTCTATAGACTATCAGGATCTCCAGCAAGAGTAATTGAAATAGGTTCTGGTGCTTATGCGGGAATATGTATAAATAAATTTAATTGTTAATATGGCAACTTTAGTTACAAATTTTTATTTTGATGGATTAAACTGGTGTTTAGCAAACGCAGTATATACGGATAATAGATTGGACACCTACGCTCCAGTAGGCTGGTATAAATTTAATGATAAGGTAAGATATTTTAATGGCGTGGCTTTAGGGCCTTGCGTAAATTGTTAAGAGATATGGCAGACAACATGACAGTAACATATAGTGACGGAGTAAAAGGTTGGCCTTCAAGGTTTTCTTATATACCTGAGTTTCTTACAGGTTTAAATACATACCTTTATTCGTTTGACGGAGGTAATCTTTACCGTCATAATACAAATCCATTAAGAAATAATTATTACGGTGTTCAGGAAAAGTCTACCATTACTGGTGTTTTTAATGACAGACCATTAGAGATAAAGCTATTTAAAACCATGTCTTTTGAAAGTGATGCTGCATGGAGTTGTGTAGAATTAAAAACAGATTTAAGTTCAGGAAGTATGTTGTTTTCTGACTTTGAACAAAAGGAAGGAGAGTGGTTTTCTTATATAAGAGAAAATGAAAAAACGGTAGATTTTAAATTAAGATCGGCTCATGGTATAGGAAATCTTACATCAACAATAGGGCTTGGTCCTAACTTAGAATTATTAACTTTTAGCAATGATTTAGGAAATATTATTAGCGGAGGAGATACTATTTATTTTACTACCGTACAAGGTCCAAAAGCGATTGGAGTTGTATCGGTTATAGATAAGGTTAATAAACAAATTACTCTTGATTATTCAGCTTACGGTGTTCCAGCAATAGTTCCAGGAGATTTTATATATTATTATAAAAACGTAGTAGCAGAATCAACAGGCGCAAGAGGGTATTTTATGGAGTTTACTTTAGAGCTTCCTATAACTGAAACTCAACCTGTTGAATTGTTTTCGGTGAGTGGTAGTGTTATGAAAAGTTTTCCATAGTTTTATTATCTTTGCATAGATGGCTTTAAATATTAAACCGCTTGGTGATAATGATTATGATGATATCTTATGTAAGTGGTGGAAAGATTGGAGGTGGACAGCTCCAGCAAAAGATTTTTTGCCCGACAGAGGTTATATGGTTTATTATAATGATGAACCAATATGTGCAGGATATATGTATGTAACTAACTCTAATGTAGTTCTGTTGGAGTGGATTATATCCAGTTTTAAATTTAAGAACAAAGACATAAGAAAAGAAGCTTTATATATGTTGGTAGAAACAATAACATCTTTGGCAAGAGCATTAGATAAAAAATATGTATATTCATTGTTAAAAAACCAACCACTTATTAATTTATATAAAGAGTTAGGATTTGTAGAAGGAGGAAACAATGGTCAAGAAATGATTAAAAAATTATAATATGGGAGTAGCAACATCAATAGCTGTAGGTTCTGCAATTGTAGGAGCTGGTTTAAGTTTTAACCAAGCTGCTAACGCTCGTAGAGCACAAAGAAAAGCAGACGCAGATGCTGCAAGATATTTAGCAGATGCAAGAAAAAAAGCAGAAAAAGATTATTTTGCAGGACTAAATGTTCCTTTGGATTCTTTTGAAGCAGAATTAGAAAACAATTTACAAACAACAACTACTGCAATAGAAGCGTTACAAGAAGGTGATGCAAGAGCATTAGCAGCGGGTGTTGGAAAGGTTGGGGCACAAGCTCAACAGAACGCAGAAGATGTAAGAATTGATATGGGTGAACAAATGTTTGCTTTAGATAAAATGAAGGCTGAAAATCGTGATGATATCAATCAACAGTTAATAGCTATGGACGCTGCTGCTGCTCAAGACGCATCAAAACGTGCAGCAGATGCAGATGCTCAAGTAGCAGCTGCAAATACAGCAGGAATAAATTCATTAACTTCAGGCTTAATGACGGGGCTTCAAGCATCACCTCTTTATGGTAAGTCAAAAGCAGATAGAGAATTAATGAAAGCTTTAGATAAAAAAGGAATAACGATGGCTGAATATGTTGCAAATCCAGATAAGTTTCCAAACATATTAGGAAGGCAGCAAACCCCTGTTGTACCTCCTGTAGCTCCTGACGGAAGTTTAAGACAATCTACTGGGGTTATGAGTCCATTAGCGAAAAGAGGGGGACAGGGGCCTATGAACCAGATTCCAAATGCTTTTTCAAATTTTAATCTCCAGTTACCACAAAGAAGAGGTTTTATGACACAGGATCAAATAAATAAATCTCAACAAAATGCTTTTGATTTACAAGGGTATATGGGTAGAGACATATCTCGTCTTTACGACCCTTTAGATTTTAATCAAAGACTAAATAAGTTTGGTATTAATTCAGACTACGATTATTTGAGTTTTTTAAAAAATAGATAATGGCAAAACAAAACATAAACTTTAATACCTATGTAGAAAAAGATTTAAGTAAATCTACTATTGACTGGGGTGCTGTATCAAAAAACTTAACAGATAATCTTGTAAAATTTGACGCTGATAGAAAAGCTAAGAAAGCAGAAATAGAAAAACAAACTATTGCTGACGGTGCTATACTAACAGAATTAGAATCATATGATAATACAGAGCTGGGTAGTTTAGCTTTAGGTATGTCAAATCAATCCGCAGAATTTTTAAGAGTACAAAACGATTTATTTAAAAGAGGGTTGATTTCTCAAACTGATTTTATGCAGGCAAAACAAAGAGTGTTAGCAGATTGGAAACAATTTTCTAATGTATCTAAACAATGGAATGATGATTATAAATCTTATGTAGAGAGGGCTAATAACGGAGAGGCCAGCTCATTAGAGCTTTGGTTAAACGATCAAAACGTAGCTTTTGGAAATCTTGAAAACATGAAAGGCTTTGTAAATCCTAATACTGGAAGACTTTCTTTAGCAGAAATAGATCCAGAAACTGGCGAGGTTTCTACTGACCCAGGCAAACACGTTTCAATGAACACAATTAATAATAGATTTAAAGCAAAATTTGATGCTATTAATACTACTGAAATAGTTAAGGGAAGTGTTGATGCTTTAGGTGTTATTTTAAGAGAAACTCTGGGAGACAACCAAGAAGTATATGGAGCAAAGGGTTGGGGTACAATGAAAGACAATGCTGACTTTCAAGAAAGAATGATGGATCAAGCTAAAACCATAACAGCTAATACAAATAATATAGCGGTTATTGGTGGTCAACTTAATGGAGGTAAGTTTACTTATAACGAAGAAGATTTGAAAAACGATCCAGACATGATTGTTATGAAGCTTGTAAATGGTAGACCAACAATAGATACTGAAGCGTCTAATTATGCAGATACAAAGAAAAGAGTTGAAAAAGAATTGTTTGGTCAAATGATGATGCAATTAGATGAAGAGTATACTGTTGAAAAAGGTTACGAGATATCCACTGACTTAGCTGAAGAGAGGGTAAGAGGTGATATTGAATCAAAACAATATAGAGATGAACTTGCGGGTGCTGAACTACGAATTAAACAAAGAAAAATAACATTAGATGAAGAGGTGGCTGCTGGTAATATGACTGCACAAAAAGCTGCAACAGAATTAGCTCGTGATAATTACGATTTAAATGTATTAAAATATGAAACTAATGATGGTTTAGTGAATGCTCAGATAGATAAAATTTATGC
>CERN01001882.1_pt1 | contig 10527 bp, 8 predicted proteins | sample 530761 | NCBI WGS metagenome assembly CERN01 (sample SAMEA2620947, study PRJEB7988) | marine metagenome | isolation source: saline water (ENVO:00002010), including | reverse complement strand
CTCGGACGGTTCGAAATAGGGAATCGGTTCGACATAAAGCGCGTATCCGCCGGGACGATCAATGCGGACTGTGGCGTCGAAGGCTGCTTTGCCATCGACCGTCTTTGCCACCAGACTGTCGCGAAGATCGGTTTTATTGCCGTCGGTCTGAATGCCAAACCGAACCGGCCGTGCCATTGGTCATTGGATGGGTAAAGGTCAGGTCGACCTCGATATCGCGACCGGTTTCCTGAGTGACCACGTTGGTTGACGGGATCATCTTCTGGAAGTGGGCCTGTGCAGCATGCTGGGCAATGATCAGCAACCCAAATGAAAAGCCCGCGGTCACGATAAACCGGAAAGGAATCGACATCTTTCTGTCCTGTGAAACTGGAATGATGCCGTACCCTATGGTGACCGATTTGCCGGGTCAATCCATTGAAATAAGATATTTCATAAAATATTTTAAAACGTATGATTATCTGGGATTTATCGAAACCGACGATGAAAGCCGGTTTCGATATGGCATATGCTCTTGTTAACTGGATGCCTTTTTTATCAGGGGATTGTCATCAATGTCGGTTTCTGATGCCAGCCGTGCATGCTTCTGGCGTTGTTTCTGTCGCCATGTGTCGAGGAACAGCAGGATTGGTGCCGCGATATAGATCGACGATGTCGTGGCAATCACAACGCCGAACACCATCGGAACGGCAAAACTTTCAACGGCAGACCCGCCCCAGATCGCCATTGGCACCATCGCAAAAAGGGTTGTAAGAGATGTGAAAAGGCACCGGGCAAGTGACTGGTTGATCGACATGTCGATGATTTCACGCATCGGCATTTTTCGATAAAGCCTCAGGTTTTCGCGCATCCGGTCATAAACCACCACCTTATCATTGACCGAATAGCCGATCAGGGTGAGCAGGGCTGCAATGGCCGTCAGGTTGAAGTCGAGCCCCATAATCGCGAAAAAGCCGATGGTCTTGGTCACATCAAGGATCAATGTCACAATCGCGCCAACGGCAAATGGCCATTCAAACCGCCACCAGATATAGCACAGCATCGCGAGGCTTGCGAAGATGACAGCGCTGACACCAGATTGGGCCAATTCACCGCTGACTTTGGGACCAACGACTTCTGTGCGTTCAAAATCTGCTGCCGGATCAATTGATTGTACGGCTTTCTTAACTGTCTCGACGGCTGCTGTCTGTGCCTGTTCGCCGCCCGGCTGACGTTCAACCCGGATCAGGATATGGCCATCCTTGCCGATATCCTGAAGGCTGACATCGCCAAGCCCCAATGTCGAAAGTTCCTGTCGCAAGGCTCCAAGGTCAAGCGGGCTGTTACCGTCATTCGCACTGCTACTGGCAACTTCAACCTGAATGCCGCCCTTGAAATCAACCCCGTAATCAAGACCGGGTTTGAAGAACAATCCGATTGAAATAGCAGACAGCAAAAGCGACATTCCGATGCCGAGAAAACGTGCCCGCATGAAAGAAATGCTGGTTTTTTCGGGCATGAAACGCCAAAGCGGTTCAATGACGAGCTTTTTCATACGGGTGCGCCAGACGATTTCGGTCATGATGACCCGAACCACGGCAACCGCGGTAAACATCGAAATCACGATGCCAAGACCCATGGTGATGGCAAAGCCACGCACCGGGCCGGACCCGAACTCAAACAAAAGGGCGGTTGCGATAAGGGTTGTTATGTTGGAATCAACAATCGTGGCATAAGCACGCTTGAACCCGGAATCGAGCGCCATGAACGCCGAAAGGCCCCTTTTGGTTTCTTCCCTGATACGTTCGTTGATCAGAACGTTGGCATCAACTGCAAGCCCGATCCCCAAAACAATCCCGGCAATACCGGGCAGGGTCAGTGTTGCTCCCATCAGGCTCAGTGCGCCGAATGTCAGCATGACGTTAAGGCCAAGTGCCAGATTGGCGATCATGCCCCATCGCCCATACAGGAAAAACATCAATCCGGTGACCAGTCCCAACCCGATCAGGCCGGTATAAAGGCCCATCTCGATGGCATCTGCACCAAGGTCGGGGCCGACGGTTCGTTCTTCGATCACGGTCATTGGTGCAGGCAGGGACCCGGCACGAAGAAGTGCAGAAAGTGTTACCGTTTCACCAACCGTAAAGCTGCCGCTGATCTGGCCCGAGCCACCGGTTATCGCTTCCCGGATGACTGGTGCGCTAAGGACTTCGTTGTCCAGAACAATGGCAAAGGGTTTTCCAACATTGGCGCGTGTGATATCGGCGAACTTTGCCGCACCGGCCGTATCAAACCGGAAATTGACAACTGGTTGATGGCTTTGCGGATCAAATCCGGCATGGGCATCTGTCAGATGATCGCCCGAAAGGGCTGGAGTACGATGCAAGTGATAGCTTTGCCCGTCCTTGTCCTGCAAAGTTAGTACGCTGCTGTCGCGTTTATCGGTCCTGCTGCGATCCGCGAGCATATAGAAGCCAAGCTTTGCGGTGCTGCCCAGAAGTTTTCGGACCTGTGACGGGTCCTGAACGCCGGGCAACTGAACCAGAACACGATCACTGCCAATCCGCTGGATCGTTGGTTCCGATACGCCTATCTGGTCAATGCGGCTTCGAATGATCTCAAGGCTTTGCTGGGCGCTGGCGTCGACCCGGTTGCGAATGCCCTGTTCGCTAAGTGCGATATGGATGCTGTTATCGGATGGCGCGGTAATGACAAATTCTGCCGTTGATCCGTGTCGTGGTGTTTCAACCTGCGCATTGGCAAGGTATTCCAGGGCATCAAGGGCACCGTCGTGGTCCTTGGTATCAGACAGGCTTACAATCACCTGATCATTACTGATCTGAATGCTGTTGACGTCGATATGGGCTTTGCGAAGGGCGGTTGTGACATCATCGCGTGTGATTTCAAGGCGTTCGGCGATCATTGCCGCAGTATCGATTTCAAGCACAAGGTGCGATCCGCCGCGCAGATCAAGGCCAAGGGCAACCTGGCGTGTTGGTAAAAATGAGGGCCAGTCTGCAAGCTGAGCCGGGGTGAAAAGGTTTGGCAGGGCTGTCAGAAAACCTGTCAGAAGGACAAGGCTATAGACAACCACGCGCCATCTTGATGTACGCATGAAAAATAAACTCCGCACAGCAGTCAGACCGGGCCAACCTGATACCCGGTTATGCTGTCATCTGATATTTCTGGAAACACGGCGCATATCGTGCCGCGATTATGAGTAGGAGAAATCAGACCCGAAAGGGCGGAGCGCGCGGGGAAAATGGAAGAATTTCAGCGCCATGAGTGGCGATTGCACTTGCCACAAAGATGCATTTTGCCCGTTGGGCGGCTGTATGCTGTGTGACCGACGGTACAACAACGGCATCATCGGGGAAGGTTGGCTTATGGTCTGGTAAATCGTCCGGGGTTTGGCGGGGACCGGCAATGGCACGATCCGGTGCCACCGGAAGGACTGCCTGCGACGGGCCGCTATCATGATTGACGGTATTAAACGGATAGGGGAAAGTCGACCCGTCGGAAATTGGCGTGTCAGTAACGGATGTGCCGCCACCAAACAGGATAAGCGCGCAAGCAATCAGGCAAAATGCAGCATGGCGCAACAAACCCGACAGGGATTGACTACGATCACGATGATCTATTGCCTTTGCGGCTTGGCTCGGTGGTTGGTTCATATTGGTCCGGCAGCGGTGAAACAGCGACAGATATGGCGTGACGTCTGATAAAACACAAGCCCGGCAATAAAATCTAATCGGGCATCGGGGTAACAAGGGGAACATGAAATGCTCAGGATGGTTTATGTCACGCCGGATGGCGGGCGTCATTGGGTCGATTCTACCTGGCGCGAAACCTCAACACTTCATAATGCGGTGGCCAATTGTGCACCTGGTGATTTGATCCGTTTGATGCCGGGAAACTATTTCCTGCCGGAACCGGTTGATATCCCGATAAGCGGCCTTGAAGATCAGCCGATCATCATTCGCGGTGAATATGGTGCCATTCTTGAGGGTCGCCGTCCGCCCGATCCCGAAGTTTCGGCAATCGATCCCGGATGCGCCAAATACGCGGCGTTTCGCATCATTGGAAAGCGCCATATTCGTCTTGATAATATCCGTATCGAACGTGCATGGCCGAGTGCCGTCTATATCCGCGACAGCAATGATCTGATATTCAAAAACCTTCAAATCCGCGGCGGAACATATGCTTTTTATGCGACGGGCGAGCACACATCACGCATCATCATCGAAAATTGCGACTGGATTCAGGATGATGTGATCTGGCGGTACCTTAACTGGGCGATGATCCATGACGGCGAAATCACTCCGGGCAAGGAAGCACCATATCGATACCTGAACGGTGCATTTTTTGGGGCGGATGACATTGCGGGCGATATCGTAATCCGTGGAAACGATGTGCGCCACTGCTATAACGCCGTTCGAATGGATGTATCCGCGACCAATCTGCAAAAGCCGATCGGCAGCTTTAACCGCAATGTCCGCATCATTGATAACCGATTCAGTTTCGTGCGCGACAATCCGATTGAACCCGAAGCAACTGCCGTGGGCTGGTGGGTGGCATATAACCAGTTCTATAACTGTCATAAGCTTTTCTCGCAGGATAATCTGGCTGGCGGGTACTGGTATTATTTCGGCAATCGCGGCTGGTTTGATAGCCGCCCGGGGCCGGAGGGTGATGAAAACAACGGTGGTGCCGTTTTCAAATTCGGCAAGTCAAGCCATGCGCAGCCAAGTATGCCTTTTGAATGCTTCCACAACAGCTTCTTCCTGCGTCAGAAATACGTCAAAAAGGGCGCAACCAGGATGTGGCAAAATCGGCGTAATGCCATTGGGTATGCCAATCCGGCGACTTTGCCCATCAACCTGATGCCGCTTGATCAGACATTGTTTGGTCCTACTGACGAACTTGATCTTGGCAGGGATGAAGATCGCGGTGTGCGGTTTTCCGGTGATGTGTGCAATCACGCGACTTATCCCGCAATATTTGATGCTTGGTCCGGTGTGCTGAGCAATCCACGGCCGGCAGCAGGGCCGATATTCAAGGCGGGTATTTGTGGTGACCTGGAACTGGTGCCCGAATATGCCGAGGGTTTCCGTAATCCGCTTGAAGTCCCAATGCCCGATGGCACCGTCTGGAAATCCGATCCCCAAAGCTGGCCGGGGGCATTGACCGGCAAAAAGCTATTCAACGGTCCGGACTATGTGCCGGTTGATTTGGCATTTATTCGTACCAAGACGAACGAAAGTAACTCGAATGCAGGGGACTAGGGGATTGGCGACGTTGTCGTAATCTTGGGAATGGCCTGAAGCGAAGTGACGTAAGCGTAAATATATTGACTTGTAAGTCCCAATGTTGCGATGTTGCACCATTGCATTCATTCAATAAGAAAAACCATGAACGATAAGCTGTACAGCATTACCGAGCTTGCCGAAGAGTTCGACATCACGCCGCGCGCTATCCGATTTTATGAAACCAAATGCCTGCTATCACCCCAGCGGGCAGGTGCGACGCGTGTATATAACTATCGTGATCGCGCGCGCCTTATGCTGGTGCTGCGTGGCAAACGTCTTGGTTTTTCGCTTGAAGACATCAAGGAATATATTGATCTTTATGACGCTGAACGGTCGGGTGCAGATCAACTGGCGCATCTGATGCTGGTCGGGCGTCGTCGCATTTCCGAACTGGAACAACAGCTTGAAGACGTTCAGACAACCTTGGGCGAACTTCGCAAGATCGAAAGCGAGGCCGCCGACGCTTTGCGCGAAAAGGGGATTGATCCAGAAAAGGCATTGGCACACATCAAATCCAAACTGACGCCTGAAACCGCGTAATTTTTGGATGTCGTCTGATGGCAAAATAAAAACCCGGCCAATTCAATGTGACCGGGCTTTTTTCATGATTTATCAACCCGATATCAGGCGACGTCGCGTTGCAAGGGCAGGGTGACTTCAAACACTTCCTCATCGGCAAGATATTTGCGCGAGAAGCCCAGTTTTTCGCAAAGCGTCAGCATACGGCGGTTATCTGGTAGAACCTGCCCGATAAAGGTTTCTGTCCCTTTCTGGCGGCAGAATTCGATCATCTTTTCCATTAATATGCGGCCAAGCCCGCGCCCTTTGATGTCTGAGCGAACCATAATCGCATATTCGGCATGCTCGTTGTTCGGATCGATTACGACCTGAACAATGCCATGGATATCGCCTGCTTCTGGCCCCTCTGGCACGATGGCAAGGAATGCCATATCCCTATCGTAATCAAGTTGTGTCTGGCGGGCCATTTCCGAATGCGGCAATTCACGGACCGAGCCAAAGAACCGGAAATGAATGTCTTCCGGTGTCAGTTTCGACATGAATTCATAGTGCTTCGGCTCGTCTTCCGGCTTGATCGGACGCAGAAGGTATTTTGTCCCGTCTTCAAGGATCAGTTCCTGTTTCAGGTGGCGCGGATAGGGATGAATTGCCAGACGTTGATCATCGCTAACCACTTTTGGTGTCACCTTGATCCGTGCGTCCAGTGCTATCACCCCGGTCTGATCAATCAGAAGCGGGTTCATGTCGAGTTCAAGCACCTCGCCAAGATGCACAACCAACTGTGACAGCCGCACCAGCGTGACGTAAAGCTGTTCCAAGTTGACCGGCGGCACATCGCGATAACCGCGCAGCAGATTATAGATACGCGTTCCTTCCACAAGCTCGCGCGCCAGCTTCATATTCAGCGGTGGTAGCGCCATGGCCCGGTCACGGACTACTTCAACTTCGACCCCGCCATGACCAAACAGGATCACCGGGCCAAAAATCGGATCGGTGGTCATGCCAACGATCAATTCACGTGCACCGGCACGTTTGATCATTTCCTGAACGGTAAAGCCTCGTACCCGCGCATTTGGGAATTTCTGTTTGACGGTCCGCAGCATCTTGTTGCCGGCAGCTCGGAGCTCTTCGTCACTGTCGATATTCAGAACCACACCGCCAACGTCGGACTTGTGGCTGATATCATCCGAGAGAATCTTGAGCGCGACCGGATAACCGATGGCATTCGCCGTTTCGATGGCGTCATCAACCGATTCTGCGGCTACGGTTTTGACCGTATTGATGCCATAGCATTCCAGAACGGCTTTTGCCTCTGGCTCGGTCAACATATCGCGCCCCGAATGAATGGCTGTGTGGATTATCTGGCGCGCCTTGTCGGTTTCCGGCGTGAAATCCTGCGGAACTGATGGCGGCGTTTCCATCAGGACTTCCTGCAATTTGCGGTAATTCACCATATGCTGGAAGGCGGCAACGGCATTTTCCGGGGTACGATATGTCGGGATCCCAGCGGCATAAAACAGATTGCGTGCCTTGGCGACGGTTGCCTCGCCAACCCAGTTGGTCAGGATGTTTTTGCGACTGTCCTTGATCGCATCAATCACGCCTTGGGCAACTTCCACCGGATCGGTGATAGCGGTTGGGGCATGCATGACCAGAAGGCTGTCGATATTGGGATCTTTCAGGACCGCATCAATCGACTTTGCATATCGTTCGCCCGGGGCATCGCCGATAATGTCGATCGGGTTTGCATGTGACCAGGTCGATGGCAAGACACCGTTAAGGGCCTCGATCGTGCTGTCTTCAAGCTTGGCAAGATGGCCTTGGCGTTCAATCAGGGCATCAACGGCCAAAACGCCAATACCGCCCCCATTGGTGATAATGCCAAGTTTGTCGCCCCGGAACGGGCGCATACGTGACAAGGTTTCTGCGGCGGAGAACATTTCCGAAACTGTATAAACGCGCAGAACGCCCGCACGTTTGATGGCGGCATCAAACACGTCATCGGCTCCGGCCAGCGCGCCGGTATGCGATGCGGCTGCGGCTGCACCCTCGGCAAAGCGGCCTGACTTGATACAAAGGATCGGCTTGTTGCGCGATGCGGCGCGTGCTGCTGAAATGAAACCGCGGCGTTCCTGAATGGATTCGATATAAAGCATGATCGCACGCGTATTCGGATCCGACCCCAGATAATCGATCACGTCGCCGAAATCGACATCGTCGCATTCGCCTAACGATATAAAGTGCGAAAAACCGATGCCGCGTGCCGCCGCCCAGTCGAGAACAGCGGTGCAAAGCGCGCCCGACTGCGACACAAAAGCGATTTTGCCACTGCCGATGCTTTGATGACTGAAACTGGCATTGAGTCCGATACCCGGCACCATCAGGCCAAGACAGTTTGGGCCCAGCAGGCGCATTTTATGGCTTGCGGCAACTTCAAGCATCGCCTGTTTCACGCTGCGGTCATCGTCATATTGTTCGGCGCCAAGACCCGCGGTCAGCACAATGGCTGCCATGCAGCCTTTGGCGGCAAGGCATTCCATGGTTGGCACAACGGCTTTGGGAGGAACGCAAATAACGGCAAGTTCGGGAACAACCGGCAGGTTTTCAACATCAGGATAGGCCAGAACACCACCAATTGACTGGCTGTGCGGATTAACCGGCATGATCGGTCCGTCAAAACCGCCTGCCAGCAGATTGCGCATGATCACCTGTCCAACGGAATGGGACCGATTGGATGCGCCGATGACTGCGACCGATTGTGGTTTGAAAAGATGGTCCAGGTTAATCGTGCTCATGACCGAATTCCCGCTTTTTTCATGGGGCACGCGATGACGCGGCCGGTGGCAATTGAATGGCCATCATATTTGTTCCGGCCACCTGTCAAAATCCGCTTTCGCAGATGCGAGATCATATTTCGTCAAAGAGTATATTGTTTTGCTGTGGATCAATAAAGCATTGTGGACATGACGGTTTCGCACAACCGTCATATGCCATCCAAACATCTGCTGATCGGCAAGTTTATTTAATCGGCTTTAATTAATGCAGATGCCCATTATGACTTTCGTCATCGAAACGCTCGGACTGTTCAATCCATTCCTCGACTTCGCCGGCACTTTGCATGGCCAGCGCTATTTCCAGATCATTTTGAACATGGGCAAGGCTGTCAAACATCGGGCACCAGCCAAATGCCTGGATACGTTCATCGGTCGTAGAGGAAATTGTAAACAGATCACCATCTATCTGGTGCACAAGGCCATGAATGACATCATCTTCGCAGACAATCATCCAGCCCTCAGTCGCACCGGAAAGCGTGCCAAGTTTCACTTGTTTCAATTCGATTTTGGCTGTTTTCATGGTCGATAGGTCCGGTTTTGGGGCGGATAAAGCAATATCAAAAGAAAAAGGGACCGAACAAATTGTTCGGTCCCTTTTTAATTGGCTCCGGCAGCAGGACTCGAACCTGCGACCCAATGATTAACAGTCATTTGCTCTACCAACTGAGCTATGCCGGATCAGGGTTGGCACTCCGTTCGAAGCGCGTGGCAGGGGTATAATAAAACAGCTTTGATCCCGCAAGACCTTTTTGAGAAAAAATGATCCGAAATCCATCTTTTTTCACGGTATCGTATCGCCCGTCGCCTTCCGGTTAATTGAACGCCTGTTTCCTGTGCCTGTAAATGCTTAGGGGACCGGATGCCCCTGTGCCGCGACCAGAATTTCAAACCAGTCCTGCCGATCAAATTGAACGCTGCAGGATGTTGTTGCATCAATAATGCGGTGTGTCTTCATGGTGCCAAGGACCGGCACCGGCTGACAGGGCAGGCGCAACAACCATGCAATTGCAACTTCGGCGATGCCGGGCAGGTTATATTTGTCACGCATTCGTTCTAGAACGGGGCGCAAGCGGTCGGCTGTCACATCATTTTGCGCGTTGAACAGTCGTGCGCCACCAAGTGGTGACCAGATCATCGGATGGATCCGCTTTTGCTGCATCTGATCAAACGTGCCATCAAAGATCGGGGCAAGTTCCAGAACCGAACATTCCACCTGATTGGTGGCGAGCGGTGTATCAAGTCGGCTTTGTAACAGATTGAATTGTGACGGCGTAAAGTTTGAAACACCGAAATGACGAACCTTACCGGACTGGCGGAGTGTGTTGAATGCATCCGCAACCTCGTCGGCGATCATCAGTGGATCGGGACGGTGGATCAAAAGCATGTCGATACTGTCGGTTGTCAGGTTACGAAGCGAATTTTCAACCGATGCCAGAATATGCGCCTTGCTGGTGTTGTAATGATTGATCCGGTTGTCAGGCCGCGCATCCTTGACCAGTGCGACATCGCACTTGGTCACGATTTCCATTCTCTCGCGCAGTTCTGGTGCTTTTGCCAGCGCCTCGCCAAAATAGGTTTCGCATCCGTAGCCTCCATAAATGTCGGCATGATCAAATGTGGTAATCCCAGCATCAAGGCAGGCGTGGATCAATGCCAGAATATCACCGACATTTTTGATGTCCGTGCTGTCGCGCAATCGCCATGCGCCCCACGCCAATTGCGAGAAACTCAAATCCTTGGCCATGTGACGGCGCGAAACAGGGGGTGACATATATTGATCCTAATCGAAGTTCAGGGCGGATGATGCGCTATTGGTAGCAATTTGCATGGCAGGGCACAAAAGCAAAAACCCCCGGAACAGAGTTCCAGGGGTTTGTGGCTCCGGC
>CERN01005322.1_pt1 | contig 10550 bp, 6 predicted proteins | sample 530761 | NCBI WGS metagenome assembly CERN01 (sample SAMEA2620947, study PRJEB7988) | marine metagenome | isolation source: saline water (ENVO:00002010), including | reverse complement strand
GGTTCATTAATTGCATTACCAGTTGATCTAGCACTACCTACAGTTACAGCAACACCAGGTAAACCATATGCACTGGGAATATAATCTGCCTCACAAAAAACAGTTCTTCCAACAGTGTTATTAGCAATCTGTAAGGTTGTAGTCCCCGTGCCAGTAAAAACACTATTATCAAAAACTTGAGCATCATCTACATACCATCTAAATGTAATAATTCCAGTATTTGTAGCAAATTGTGCTGGAATATTTACATCATAAGTTGCTGTCCCAATAGCAAAGAAAGTTGCTCCTGTTCCTGTATTTACAGTAAGGTTTTGTGGATCCGTGGTGAACCCAAGTTTGGGTCCACCTAAATCAAGAGTCGTTTGCTTGTTAAACATTCAACCCACCTCAATTAGAGAAGTTTTGACCGACGACGACTGCATAAAGTCCTGCGGTTGCTATATTTTCACCATCGAATGTGCGGTAGGCAAAGATGTCTGATCTGCTTGCCGTAGTTGTTACACCCGGTAAGACTCCTCCACCTGGCCAATACACTGGAATTGATGTTCCCGCACCCGTCTGGAAGTGATCAACGACTGCATAGTGATTTCCAGTAGAATCTTGATCGATTCTTAAGGTAAACTCAGATGATCCAGGAGGTGCATTATTTAAGATGAAGTGATTAACATCAGCACTTGCCGTGCAAATAAAGTTTTGTGCGGAGGAAAGATCAACCGTAACAACATTAGAACTTGGAGATACAATGTCTACATTTCTAGATAGAGTTTCTAATCTAGTGTGTCCAATGACATCCAAATTAGATCTAGCGTTTGTAGTTCCTACACCTACCGATCCAATACCAGATACAGTGAATATTTGACCATCAGCAGATATTCCAAGAGTATTTGAAGAACCAACTTGGAACGATTGTAGGACAAACGTTGAACCAATACCAATAGAGGACGCACGAATAACACCAGAAGTTAAGTTCTCCAAATGATATTGACCAAGGGCAGTCGTTCCGCCACTGATGAATACATCTTTAGAAGTAACAAATCCAACAAAACTTGCTTCGCCATTGACCAACATGGAAGTAGATCCCATGCCCACGTATCCAACTTCAAGATAATGTCTTGGAACTGTAGTACCAAAACCAACATTTACAAGGTCTAATGGATAGATGCCAGTGCCAATTCCCTGTCCAACCTGCTTAAACAGTGTGTCAGTTTCAAGGTTAGTTAACCCACGTCCATCTCCAGTAAATGCTGCAGCAACAATTGATCCACTGAATGTTGACTCACCGATAACACGAAGCGCAAATTCATTTGCCGTAGAACCGATACCAACTCCACCAGTACCGTCAACAGAGAATTGTGTGCTACCAGATCCAACAAGAAGTGTGCTATCACCATTTGTTGTAGTTCCAATTCCAACACCATCAAACATCATGGTATTAGAGTTTTTATTAAGACTTACTGCACCAAATCTCTTCCAGTCATTTTGAACAGAGTAAACCCAACCAACGTAAGAACCTTCATCTGGGTTAGCATCAAAGATTACATCACCAGGGTTTCCTGCTTGCGTGGGAGTAGCAATTCCAACGCTATACTTTCTAGAAACCGTAGCATCACCTTGAATAAAGAGGTTGTTAGTTTCAGAGTCTGCATTAACCGTGAATTTGTTATTAACGATCAGTGGTCCGTTAAACTCTGATGCTGACTTATTATCATCACCACCTTCAACGCGAATCGAACGTCTAAACAGTCCCTCCGTAGCAGCAGTAATATTAAGTGACGGTGCCTTACTAATGTCCTCACCAGTAACAGTTTGAACAGGAGTATCAAAGATTTCTTCTTTACCCGTAATTGTGCTTAATTTTTTATTACCAGCAAAAGAGATACCTCTATCATTCATTCCAGTGTAGAAGTTAATACCACCATCTCTCTTCGTAGACTGTGATAATAATTCTTCAGATGCACTAATTGCTCTATCTTGCTTATCAGGGAACGCAGTAGAGTAGTTACCAGGACCAAATCCAACATACTCAAATGTATGTCCAGAAGCACGAATGATAGAGTGTCTACGAAGTTCTGTAGGAGATACTTCAACTTTTCTAACGATCGTATCATCTATATGGGTCTTTCTATTAGTTCCAAGAGCACCCCTAAAGACAGTAAGTGAGTTATCAGAAGGAGCAACAGTTGTCTTAACTCTGACTAATTCATCATCAATTTCCAGGTAGTCACCAATGTTGATATCAAGATTACCAAGATTAGTGATTGAAACTGTCTCAGATGTTGCATCATTAATTGCAGCACTTAACGTTGTAGTAATTCCTGCATATGGAGCAATCATTCTTCCAGAAAGATTTTCATTATCAACAGTAACATTACCATCGTTAGATGTAACACCCTCATTGAAAGCAAATAACGTTCCATTCACACCAGGTGCTACAGTTCCAACACCAAGTCTTACAGAGAAAGTTGTTAGACCAACATTTTCAGTAACAACAAAATCACCAACATAAGTGCTATTTGTGGCACCAGAAAGTCTTACTTTTTGATCAACACTAAATCCGTGATTGATTTCAGTTTTAACAGTAGCAATTCCACTAATATTATCATAGTTAATTGTGGAGACACCAACTGCCTCGCCAGTAAGGTAGAAATAAGATTTACCTGCGTTAGCAGCACCAATACCTGTTGTTGTAAATCCAGATATTGCGGATGGAGACTCAAACGTAAACGAACTTGCTGCTCCTACTTCAACATCAGTAATTCTAAAGACATCATTGTAAGCAGCATAAGATGCAGATGCAACACCACTCATTCTAATTGTGTCACCAACATTATTATAGATGTTAGTTACATTAACCACCGCTTGAATATGTCCTGTTGTGGTTCCGACACCAACAACGGCAAGAGTATTACCGATACCATATGCACTACCACCGTTCATAATCTTAACGGCACTTATCTCACCGTTAGCATTAAAGGTGATTTTACCTGTAGCGTGCTTACCCGTTACAGATGCACCAATAGAAACTAATCTGGCGTTATAAAGACTTCCAGCAGCACCTGAACCATATCCAAAACCACCACTTGAAATACCAACTGTAGTTACTCTATTGAGACCATGATCAATATTAGTGGTAACAGTATGAGAAGTTCCAACAATAGTTGATACAATATTTGTTACTCCAATACCAATACCAATATCACGCACATACTTAGTGATGTTTTCTTTAGTTGCACTATTTTGTGGTTCATCAATTACAACTTCACCAATTAGACTTGGAATAGCAAATGAAGTTGACTCTGGAGGATCAGATATAGGTGTGTCTCTATTAGTTTGTGGGAAGAGAGCAGTAACTGGTTGAGAGAACTTATTGTTTGTAAAAGGAGAAACTGATGGACTGTTAGTAGCATTTAGCAGAGTGATGTAATAGATACCATCTTGCTCACCTGCCTTATACTGCTGTTGCTCAAAGTTTCTATAAACATACATCGTGTCTTTGAGTCTCTTTCTCTTAAAGTAAGGAAGAGAAGTGTTTCTAGTCGATGTATCGTTTGTAAATGTGCCAGGATTAGTGGTAAGACCAACTCTAAAGGTGGTTGAACTGGTTATACCAGCAACTCTATAATCACGGTTAAATGATGTTCCAGCAGTTCCTGCTGTATTCAATGAACCAGTTATGTTTAAAAGTTCAACTTGATCGTCCTGCTGTAACTGGTGAGGAAGTTCGGTAGTAACATGAACCTCACTACCATCCCACCTAACATCTCGAATAAATCTAAAGTTCCTTTGTTGGTTTACATTACTAATTGAACCACTTCCAAAGTAAGTTTGAATTTCAGTAGTGTTAATGCCAATAGAAGAGTTAGACTCTTGAATAATAAATCCTTCTGTAGGTGGTCTTGCTACGGTTCCACCAGCAGAGGCAGGAATAACATATCTTGCTCTGTAAAGAGTGTCATTAGAGTTTCTATTATCACTTTTTCTATTAATAAATGTTCTAGCAGATGCAGAACCAAGACCGGTTATTCCTAGACCAACGATTGTAGAGAAGATACTGTTTTCTGTAGCAGCTGTTGAAACATTTACATACCAGTGATCATTATTAACGTCATACTGAACTGGGTGACCAATATCTCCAGAATTTTTATCAGATGCTCTACTAATTACATTTAACACACCACCTTTTTCATTAATAGCAATTGCATTACCATTAATTGCATCATTTAGTGTTTTTGCTAATTTAATATTAACATTAGTTGTAATACCACCGGATGTATTAGAATCGGTAATCGCAAAATATACAGTATTAGGATCAAGTCCATCAGGGAGATGAGCATTTTCGCTAATAACTCTAACTGACTCACCATTAATTAGTTCATGGGTAGATCTTAAAGTAATTTGACGATCAGATCCACCTTGACTATAAGATCCAATGCTATTAATTCCCGTTGGACCTTGTTTAATGGAGTATTTCTTTTGGGATGATAACTGTGATCCATCCATCACAATTCTTGCTGAATACTCTGTAACAGAACCAGCAGATGAAACGAGAACTTTTAAAGTGTCATTCTCTCTTGCACCAAATCTAAATCCATCAATGACATTTTCAGGTGGAGTGTCTTGATTTTTTTGATTAAAGAGATAAAGATTACCAGTTGAACCAACACCAGCAACTCTATCTGTTTTTGCAATATCGATTGCTCCAAACTCAATAGATGTTTCCGTTAATGGAATTTCTTTTGGTGGAATGATATGAGTGATGTACCCAACATCATCTTGTGAGAAAGCATCATTTCTAAATCCTTCTGATGCAAGTGATACTGCACCGAAGTTGGAGTTAGAGTTGGTAAGTGAAATATCACCACCATTGTCAGTCACAAAATGTTCTGCATATCCAATCGCAAAGATTGAAACTGCCTGAATGAATGAATTATTTGTTACCTTAATATGAAAGTTTTTATAATCTGGTTTATATCGTGCTCTTGAATTACTAGGAAGATTATCAACAGAGGTATAGTCATCATATGCACCAGTTGGAATCGTATCAGTGTTATATCTGACAAATGCCTTTTCATCTTTTTGCAGACCAATTCCAGTGAATTGTGCAACAACCATTGATTTAAATCCGGTTGCTCTAGCACCATCTGCGAGCATTCCAGACATTCCATAAACAGAACGAAGTGAAATATTGAAGATATACGGTGATGCAGACGTTACAGTATCTGAAACAAGAGCAAGAGATGATCCAGACACTGATGGGAGAGCATCCGTTGGTGCATTTTGAACTGTATATTTAATTTGAGTTGAATTTACCTTTTCAGTAACAACAAAATCACCATTATAATCAGAGTTTACGTTCTCAATTCTAAATGGCGTATCAACATCAAGTCCAGTAACTGTTGAGCTTGTTGTGACGGTGACAACTGTGGTTGAAGTTGCACCATCACCTGCTCTAATACTACTGATACCAACAGAATCTCCAGTTGAACCAACGATACGATATTCATCAATCTTAGGTTGGATATCAATACTCGAAGATGGATAGTCTGGTTCAATAGCACGACCAGAGGATTGACCATATGCTATGCCTACTTTTTCATAATACATTTGAAGGTCTGATCGACCTCCATCAAAATTAGTGATGAACTCATCATTGATTTTTACGTTGTTGAGACCATCAGCATATTCAAAACATCTCAGTTTGTGGTGAGAGAAGTTAGGAACGAATAAGTTTGAGTTGTAGTCTTTATAGACCTGTCCGTTAGGATCTCCATCAAAGAATGAAAACTGCCAGAAGTAACAAGCACCAGTTACTCTAAAAACAGAAGATGCCTCAATATTTGCGTTTTCTGGGTCTGGAATATACTTTGGTCTAATTTTTGTTTTACGAAGATCAAGACCTACAAGTGATGTCCCTCTAGGAACAATAACTCCACCATGAACACTATTGAGTTTATGGAGTTGGTTGTCTGATGACGCTAAGTCGAAATTTGAAGATAAGTCAAATTGAGAAAGATTATCTGTAGTCGATCCGTTTCTTAATCTATAATTATTTGAACCATCTGGAATATATCCTGGTCTATTATCTACAACATGGTCACCTGGATATAATAAGACTGTGGTCTTACCAAATCTATCATTGTCAAGACCTCTTTGATATGAAAATCTAGATGCTTCAATCAAAGCACGTTGAATCGTTTTGAAGGGACGAGTCAGTGAATTGCCCTTATTTTCTATGCTGTCTGTGGCGTCTAAACTATTCGGGTCAACGTAAAGAATAGTACCACGAGTAGATTTCAGAAAATTATCTAATCTGGAAAGACCCATCTTATTACACTATAGTTCTGTTATGGATTATTTATCATAAGAAAAAAGGGCAACCCAAAACGGGTTACCCTTTTCGCACTTCCTTCACACCTTTATATATTAGTCTTCTTTTAATTCGTTGTCAAGTATATATTCAACTGTATTCGCAACATCATTCATTGCATCACGCAATTCTTTTTGAGTTCCAGTATGCTGAGACATAAGTCCAGTTTCAGTAAGAGACCATCGCCACTGATTCATTTTTTCGTTACGCCACAAATTAATAATCATTCTTTAATCTACAGGTAAAAGTTCTGGATTTTCCAATTCTAACTCAAAACACATGGGATGACATTCTTCTGCCATCAAATACATTGAAGATTGATACATCTTCTCAGCATTCCATCGTGGACCTGAGTTAGCTAGTTGTATAACACTTGGATTTGCTCTAGCAAGTTCTGGGAGTTCATCAAAGGTAAATGGTATATTTTGAATACAATACAACATTACCAAGTGATCTCCCTCATGATCATACCAAGCATATTTCGTGTCTATGCGGTATTTCATGGGTTTAAATTTACCCTCAAAATATTTAGGGAAATGCGAGTAGGGAGACTTGAACTCCCACGAGCATAATGCCCAACAGATTTTAAGTCTGGTGCGTCTACCGATTCCGCCATACTCGCAATAAATCAGGTAATTAAGTTACCATTCATATCATGAGTTACTGGGTGAAGACTACAATATTCATTAAAAGTGATTTTCATCTCTTTATCAGTCAATCCTGCGTTTCGTGCTGCTTTTGGGATATTCCACTTTGCCACGAATAACATTTCCATAGACTGTCGGGTTTCTGGTCTCATAATTGTTGCAAATTAAAATTTCTTTGTAAAACCCCTCAGGGTAAATTTTTGCCGGAATTTTTTCTCCGCTTTTATAGGAATTAAAGGTCATTTTTCCTCACAGAGGACTAGCATACGCAAGTGTGTCTTCATCAAGCACTGCACGGCACAATTCCAACACACTCATGAACTGGTCTACGGTTTCACAATCAAGAACCTTCTCGTCACCCTGCTCAGAGTACAGGAAGAACTTGCGCTTAACAGGGTCCACGACGCAGCGTGTGAGGTAGTCGTCTTGCATGGGGGGTCGTTTGATTACCTACGTATTATAGCGCAGTCAGGACTCCTTGTCAACCCCTGGTTCTACCTCAAGACGAGGAATGTCTTTTCTTGTGGCATAAATGTGATAAAAACAATCAATGGGCATCCCACCTTTTGATTGTAGATATACTTTATTCTCATCAAATCTTTTCACGATCACATTTTGATGAGCACCAATTGGAGTCAAATTAACCGTAATCGTGGTCCAATCAACCAATCCTTCCCAATAATCTGGAAAAGAAATCTCTTCTCTATTTTTTACTCTCCCACGAATATACACACCAAACTCTGGTCCCTCTAAACATCCATGAATAAGTCTTCTATTATCCTTTGTGGGATGAGAGATATTAAATGTTTTTGAGGAAAAAGAACCAGTGCTTCCAGATACAGTTCCACTACAAGAAATATTGACGCCACCAGCAATATTCCCACCCATAGTGAGATCCTCAAGGATTTTAAAATTATCAATCTTTGCTCTTGAGTGGTATTTTGGAGGACAAATATCATTAGGATACTCATCCTCGGCAGGAAGGATAGTTTTAACAATATAAGAATCTAAAGTTGACCCGCTCCCGTATGCAGCTCTATCTGTGCAGTCCTTATCTGGTGCTGTACCAGGGATAAATTCTCCAGCTGACATTAGTTGTTCTCCTTACTAAAATTTTCAACAGTTTTACGAACTTCATCTCTAATTAAACTTTCAACATGATCATGCTCAAAATTAAATGAGTAACCCTCATTTCCACCAGGGTAATCTTCATGAGATTCTCCCTCATATTCTACAATAAGATCATCATCTAGTCTACGTGCAACAATATAATAGTCACCCTCCATCTGACCACCACCATTATTTTGAACTATAACTTGCTTACCCCAGCGAATTTCTTTTACAAACAGTTCTTGCCATCTGCCTCTTGGTGTCAAACTGATTGACATGTCTTCAGGATCAACCAAACCATACCAGAACGAAGGTAAATCAATCACTCCGTTAGAAGGAATTTTGCCCCTACAATAAACAGCAATTTCTGGTCCCTCAATACAAACATGGCGAAGTCTCCATCCTTTTTTGTTAGGATGGGGCATATCAAACGGAAGATCTTTCTTATTTGAAAGACGATGCACTCCACAGAATGCCATCACCTCACCTTGAGCCTGAACTTGAAGCATTGCTGTGACATTACCAGCAACGTCAGTATTACCCATGAGTGCTGTTGGTCCAGCAACAGCAAGAGAATATGGATTATTTAAACCATAACACATACCACCAGGAACAAGTGGTTTAAAAGGAGCATCACTATTTGATAAAGGTCCAATATTTACGGTTCCATATGGTATGGGTGGGAACATAGTGGGTGTTCCCAAGACAACTGGACCCTCCATCATCGCAGAACCATTAATCTTGGTAGCACCTTCACCTGTGGTTGGACAGATACCAGTTCCAACTTTTAACTGTCCACCAGTATTTACGTCGTCTAAATTAAATGACATTGTTAAACTGAACTACATTCTTTTTGAATTTTTTGACCACCAACTTTGGAGTCTTTAAGTGCAACTGCATCAGTCACCCCTCTAATTAGGGATGAATAAATTATCATCCCAGAGTTCGCACATATTTCTGCATAACCGGGAGTTACTATTTTATAGAAATTAGATGCATTAACAAGGAATTTTTTAGATTCCATTTTAATGTTCTCGCTTGCGGTAATAGTTACATTACCTTTATTAAGACTTTCCCCCGAAGCAGTGAGTTCAATATCCTTGGCATTCATTCTAATCTTACCATTTCTGGCATTCAAAACAATGTCACCATTAACTGCCTCAACGTAGATAGTTGTTTGACTTTCTACGTTTTTCTCACCTGCCTTAATTACAGTGTCACCAGGAGAGTTCATAATAGTATGACCTTTCCTCTGCCCTGATTTTTCAAGAGTTACATGATGAAGTGCATCAGTTGTCTCAAGAAGAACACCAGAAGTTGTAGCCCCATCCTTGTGGATGTGACCAAACTTTATATTACCATGATCATTACCAATACGTTGACCAGTGTAATTAGTGTGTGCTGTGCCTCTATTATCTGCCCCTTTCGGGTCAGAGTTTGAATTTAAATGACTGGCCATATTATGTTAGGTTATCCGGGGTTCCTGGGATGTTAAGTCTAGGATCGTTACTACTTATGTCAGTACCCTGTCTGAGGATTGCGGAAGGTCTTGTGGTGACCTCACCGTCGATGCTCTCTTGTAGTGTATCATAGACCTGTATGAGTTGTCCAGGAGTTTCATAATATCCAGCGAGGCGAACACCATCTTTGTAGAATACTGCACCAAAGTATTCACGACCATCAACATATCCAGTTCTCTTGAGACCAACAAGGTCTGTGACCTGCAGGATTTGATCTGGATCAACATCAAGAGGATCTCTACGAACCCTAAACACAGGTCTAAATCTAGAATTAACACCAGTAGGCGATGATTGGAAAATGTTTGGATAATTTGTGGTAGTTACAGGTGGTATTTCTATTGGTAAGTTAGCACCAAAAGTATCTAAGTTTGGTGAGAAACATTCCTTACTTCCATCTTCTTTAATAATACAGACAGGATCATTTGGTCCATAATTAATACCTGGATTTATTGGGATAAGTCTTATAATTTCAAGAACTGCAGGGTAACCAGGTCCAGGAGGAGCAACATAACCATTTCCGGGATCTAGTGGGACGATATCACATACTTTTCCAAGTCCTTTTGTCTCAAGTGGACATGGTGGTGGAATTAAAATAGCAGAAATTCCTATAGGATTCACTGTCCATGGTCTCTCTGCTGGCGTGATAATGTTATCATCAATATCTATAATAACATTGAAAACTGTAGGATTTGTGGCAAAACCTCTTTGAAGATCAATATTGGTAAGTTCCATCTCAACTGTTCTACTACCTTCAGTGGCATTAAAATTAATTTCTTTTACACGATCACGGAATTTTGCTTCTGATATGAATACACCATCAATTTTTACACTAAGTATATCATCCGCCTCAGATCTAATTCTATATCTTCCACTAACAGGAAAATCTACGTTGGTCCACTTCATGAG
>CERN01008282.1_pt1 | contig 10568 bp, 6 predicted proteins | sample 530761 | NCBI WGS metagenome assembly CERN01 (sample SAMEA2620947, study PRJEB7988) | marine metagenome | isolation source: saline water (ENVO:00002010), including | reverse complement strand
GCGTTTCAAGCAACAGCGCCCAGCTTTTGAATGCGTCTATAAAATCCGATACATCCCTGATCACCGAAAACGTGCAGGATACGTTTCTGTACGGGCTTTATCTTGGCATCCTTTTAATCGGCTTCATGGTCTATTTCACGCTGGGTCTGCTGATCCGCGACCGGGCGATTGTCTGGTACGGGCTTTATGTTCTGGCCCTGTTTGCCGGAACGGCGGGCATTTCTGGCTATGCCCAGCTTCTTCTGTCCGGCACATGGCAATTTGCCAGTGATGCCATCACCGGTGCCGGCACGGCCTTCTCGCTTGCGACCAGTGTGATGATGTGGGCCTACATCATTGAACTGGACAAATACAAGCGCACCGTATTCACCGCTCTTGCGGTTTACGCGGCACTTGCAAGCCTGTGTTCCCTGACATCGGTCAGCGACCTGTACATCCATTTTGCGCGCAGCTTTTTCCTGTTCCATATCGGTGTGCTGCTGATCCTCTATGGCTATCTGTTCTATTTTGGTGCGACCAAGCCCGATGCGCGAAAGCTTCGGATCTATTTCGTCGCATTGGGATTGCCCGCCGCTGCGGCTATCGTGCATCTGCTGATGCTGATGGGCCTTGTTCCGGCCAACAGATTTACCAGCAACTGCTATCAGGTGGCATCACTTGTGCACCTGCTATTGCTCGGCATTGCCATGGCAGGCCGAACATACGCACTTGCCAGCCAGCGCGTCACAGCCGTTCAAAACAGCACGCGCGCCAATCAGCTCGCCGACGAGCAGCGCGAATTCATCACCATGCTATCCCATGAATTCCGAACACCACTGGCGATTATACAGCGCGCCGCCGAAATGGTTTCGCTTCATGTTCGCGACGCCCCGGAAGCCATAACCAGCCGGATCGCAACCATTCGCAGAAATGCGACCCAACTGTCTGAACTGGTGAATGTGTTCCTGACAAAGGAAACACTTGATAGCACCAATTTCCGTATTTCCCCCAGACCAACCGTTCTGGCACCGTTCCTGCGCGACCTTGTCCTCCGACGTCAGCGCGAGACGCCCGATCATGACATTGAGCTGGAAGAGGTGGATTTTACCGTCGCAAGCATCGACAGAACCCTGATCGAACGCGCGATATGCAATCTGATTGAAAACGCGCTTAAATATGCCCCGGATGCCAGTGTTCGCATCGGATTCACCCACCGCAGCGATGGAAATGTCTATATCCGCGTCACCGACAATGGGCCGGGAATTTCGCCCGATGATCTGTCGCTTGTTGCCGACGCATTTTACCGTGGCAACAGATCGGGCAGCACCCATGGCGTCGGTCTGGGTCTGCATATCACCAACCGGATCATCATCGGGCATATGGGTCGCATGACAGTCAGCGTCGGCGAAAACGGTGGCACCACCATCCTGATCCGCCTGCCCTATGACCGCGAACTGACCAAAAACAACATTGAAGCGGCGCGCACCGCCAATCTTGATCCCCCGACGGTACCTGCCTCCGACCCGGAAAATGCGTCATGAGCCATCCGAAAAACAGACCGATGCTTTTCTGTTTCCGGCTCCTGCTGGCGCTACTGACCATGCTGTCGGTCACGGCCCCGCTGTCCCCGGCCACAGCAACGGCAACGGCAACGGCAACGGAAGTCGGCAAACTGACCCTTCTGCCGGACATCGCGGCCCCTGTGAATTTGCATGATCACGTTCTGTGGCTTGAAGACCGGACAAACGATCTGACACTCAATGACGTTTTGAACCTGCCAATCGATGATTTCACCCCAAGTACCGGCGTGCCAAGTTTTGGCTATACGGGCGATAGCGTCTGGTACCGGCTGCAACTGTCTGTTCCGCAGGGCCAGACACAATCCCTGCAACTTGAAATTCAGCCAAACTACATGAATTTCATCGATGCTTATCTGATCAGGCAGGGAACATCGCGCCATCTGTGGCAAAGCCATATGGGCGATCATGTCCCGGCAGGCCTGCGCCCCACCCGCGGCAGTCAGCATGTCGACCGCTTCCCGCCACTCGAACCGGGTGATTATACTCTTTTCATCCGCACCAAATCGAACAGCACCCAGTTATTGATCGCCAAACTTTGGCCAACCGATCAGCTTATTTCCAGTCTGACGCTCCGCGACGGGGCAATGAGCATCTATTTCGGTGTCATCCTGATGCTCGGCGTGGTTTACACGGTTCTGGGCTCTCTCGTCCGGGATCGTGCGATTGCGACATATGGTGTCTGCGTTATTTTGATTGGCACACTGGCATCCGCGGTCAACGGGCTTGTGCTCGCGGTCATTCAACCCGAATGGCCCTATGCCAATGACCTGATTGTCGGGGTGACCAATGTCGTCGGCTCGGCTGCCTCCATTTTTCTCTGGTTCTATATTCTTGATCTTGGCAAACAGAATGTTGTGATCGCGCGGATCGCTAAAGTCTATTGCGGGCTTTCGGTTGCCTGCGCTCTAACCGTGACCACCGATTTTTATGCGCTTTACGGCACATATGTCGTGCCGCTGCATGCCGCGTTACTCACGACACTGTCCCTGATTGTTGCCTACCGGATCATCCGGGCACCAAGGCAGTGGCTTTTGTGGATCTATCTGGTTGTCATTGTGATCCCGATCGGCGGGGCCGTGCTGTTGCAACTGACCCATGCCGGATTGATTGCCGCCACGCCGTTCCGGCTTGGCTTGCATCAGTTCACGCTGTTTTTCCATATGTGCGCGATGGGCATCCTCATGGGGTTCCGCCTTTCGCAGATCGAAAAGGAACGCATGAACATGCTCAGGGTCACCGCGGCAACAACCTCGCTTGTCGGGGAACAGCGAAAACTGATTTCCATGCTCTCGCACGAATTCCGCACACCGCTTGCGGTTATTCAACGGTCTTCCGAAATGCTGCTGCTTCGGCTGCGCGATGCCCGCAGCGACGTCACCGACCGCCTGCAGCGCATTCAGGATCAGGCACGCAAACTATCGCGTCTGGTGGATATTTTCCTCAACAAGGATGGCATCGATGACGGTGACTTTGCGCTGGCCTGCGAACTGGTGCCGGTCAATCGTCTGCTGACGGACTTTGTCGCAGATACATCGCGCGCCGATGCCGAAATCACTCTGGAATGCGTCGGAACCGAACAGCTTGAAACCTATGTCGATGCCACACTGGTCGGGCTTGCGATCACCAACCTGATTGAAACCGCACGGCGCTACGCTCAAGGAGCTCCAATCCATATCACCGTCCGTCGCAATGGCGAATGGCTGGTGGAAATCGATATTCCCTGCCACGGCAAAGATTTGAACAGCCAGGAAATTCTGCGCATCAGTGACGCCCTCTTCCGCCAGGATATCGGGCCAACCGCAATGCAGAATGCGCTGGGGCTTCATATCTCGCAGCGCATCGTTGATGCACATGGCGGATCAATCAAATTGCGTGACAAGGGCACCGACGGGATCGAGCTATGCCTGTTGCTGCCATGCGAAGACAGCACCGGGTCGTTCGACATCTGAACGGATAACAGTCAATCAGGCGGTTTCGCCAGCACCCAAAATGATACCGGGCGAAGTAAAGGCATAGCCCCGCCCATATGCGGTCCGAACCGGCAATTCATCGCCCGTTTCGCGCAGGACTTTCTGACGAACGCGCCGGATCGCCGTATCAAGGTTACGGCAATTTTCGGCCGTATCGGCCTTGCCCAGCGCCATGACGATTTCCGGGCGTGTCAGCCACGCCCCGTTTGCTTCGACCAGCAATTGCACGATGGTGCGTTCCGTCGCGGTCAAAGTCGAAGAACCGCCGCTCGAATTGCTCAGCGTCCAGTTCAGCATATCAAGGGTCCAGGTCCCGTCTTTTTCCGGGTCTTCAACCGCATCGTCATCTTTTTTGCCAACCCGGCGCAACAACGGGCGCAAGGCCGCCTCGATCACCGAAAGCGGGCTGTCTTTCGTCAGGTAAACATCCGCACCGGATTTATACCCCGTAAGATGATGATCCATCCCCGCAAGGGATGTCAGCATCATGATGCCGCAATCAAGGTTGGCGCGCGCATATTTGGCCAATTCATAGCCATCGGCATCCGGCAGCATGATATCGAAAATGATCGCCGCAGGTGTTTTGGATTTCAGCGCGCGATGAAACGCTGCGCCAGTTTCACAACCGACAACATCAAAACCGCACATCTCGAGGTATTCGCACAAATCCCGATTAAGATCGGCATTGTCCTCGACCACGAAAACACAAGTCGCCATCGTTTCCTGACCCGCAGCCTTTTCCGGCTGTTCAACGCGCGCGTGCGCGCTGTATCCATTCATTCAACTTCGCCTTCGCTGTTTGCACGAAACCAACCATTTGCGCGATCTTCCTGATCGCAATTCTCTTTATCTTTAATGGTATGTGGCGATTGGGTAAAATCCGCAAGCCCCAAGCACGATCTGTCAGAAATTGCCAGATTCACCGGACCAAAAAAGACCCGCAATTCTGGCACCCGAAAATGCACCAGAACGGCGGGCCTTTTATAATTCGTTGTTCAAACCGGTCAACCTATACATCCATAGATTGATAGTCGAAAATGGCTATACCATCGATGTCGCAGTCGCGACCGAAATCGACTGAACCGTGTCATGAACATCATGCACCCGGATCATCTGAACACCGTGCCGCCATCCATTGACCGCCGATGCAATCGATCCGCCCAGCCGCTCTTTCGGGGATGCTGCCGGATCAATCTTGCCAATAAATGATTTGCGCGACGTGCCCAGCAACACCGGGCAGCCCAACCCATGGAAAATCGCCAGACGTGATAGCAGTTCCAGATTGTGCGACAGCGACTTGCCAAAACCAATGCCCGGATCGACACAGATACGATCGCGCGCAATCCCAGCCCGTTCGCAACTTTCGATCCGGTCCAGCAGATAGTCATACACATCCAGAACCGCACAATCATATTGCGGGTTTTCCTGCATCGTGCCCGGTTCGCCCTGCATATGCATCAGCATCACGGGCCTGCCCGATGCCACGGCGACTTCCATCGACCGTTCATCGCCTTCAAGCCCGGTCACGTCATTGATGATCGCCGCACCAGCCTCAATCGCGGCCTCCATCACGCTTGCATGGCGGGTATCGATGGAAACGCAATGACCGTCTTCGGCCAGGGCCCGGATCACCGGAACAACGCGGGCGATCTCGTCGGCTTCGGACACGGCTTCCGCCCCCGGCCGGGTCGACTCCCCGCCGATATCAAGGATGGATGCCCCCTGTGCCGCCAGGGCGCGCGCGCGCGCAATCGCCTGATCGGTGCTGTTGTAATCGCCGCCATCCGAAAAACTGTCCGGCGTGACATTGATAATACCCATCACATGACAGGACGCCATATCAAGCCCGGCAAAATCGGCGCGTTTGGTTGTCAGACGGTTCAGAACGTCATTGATTTCATCCACCCGCCCGGAATTCTGGACCCAGCCTTCAAGGGCCAGCAACGGCAGGATCATGCTTTCGGCACCGCCGCCGTCGCGACGGCGGATGATTTCAAGCGCGGAAAAGCCGCGGCGCGATCCGGCAAGTGGTAACGTATTGGGATCATCGGCATGGTCGATGAAACCGGTAGGTGCGTAATATAACGGTCCGTCAAAATCAGCAAAGCCCCGCACATCGGCGGGGCTTCGCAGGACCGATCCTTCGATCTTGTCCATCAGTCTCTTTCAGTTAGCTGCCCGGCTGCGGCTCCGGGGACAAATCCCCGCCACCTTCACCCGGGTTTTCCTTGCGCGCACCACCGGTGGTCGGAACCGTCGAACGGCGTCCGCCGCCCGCGTCCTTGCCACCACCATTGGAATGGCCCGCACGGTTGATTTCCTCGCCGCGCAGAAGCGCATCGATTTCCTTGCCCGACAGGGTTTCGTATTCCAGAAGCCCCTTGGCAAGAACATGCAGATCGTCAAGATGCTCGGTCAGAACCCGCTTGGCGAAAACATAGGCCTCGTCGGAATAACGACGGACTTCCTCATCGATCAGCTGGGCTGTTTTTTCCGAAACATTCTTATGCTGGGCAACGCTGTGACCCAGGAACACTTCTTCCTGATTATCCACATATTTGACATTGCCAAGCTTGTCCGAAAAGCCCCATTCGGTCACCATCTTGCGCGCATACTGCGTCACCATGTTGATGTCCGAAGATGCACCCGTGGTGACCTTGTCCTTGCCAAAGATGATTTCCTCGGCAACGCGGCCACCCATGGCAACCGCCAGGTCGGAAATCAGCTGTTCGTAGGATTTGGAAACCTGATCGCGTTCCGGCAGGCGCATCACCATACCCAGTGCACGACCGCGCGGAATGATGGTTGCCTTGTGGATCGGATCGGATGCCGGGGTATGCAGCGCAACAAGCGCATGACCACCTTCGTGATAAGCCGTCAGCTTCTTCTCATCGTCGGTCATGATCATGGAACGGCGTTCCGCCCCCATCATCACCTTGTCCTTGGCGTTTTCAAAATCGGCCATGGTGACGACACGCTTGCCAAGACGGGCGGCAAGAAGCGCTGCCTCGTTGACAAGGTTTGCCAGATCCGCACCCGAGAAGCCCGGCGTGCCACGCGCAACCGTGCGCAGGTCAACATCCGGCCCCAGCGGAACCTTGCGGGCGTGAACACCAAGAATACGTTCACGACCTTCAAGATCGGGGTTCGGCACAACAACCTGACGGTCAAAACGACCGGGGCGCAGCAATGCCGGGTCCAGAACATCCGGACGGTTGGTTGCTGCCACAAGGATAACACCCTCGTTGGCCTCAAAACCGTCCATCTCGACCAGAAGCTGGTTCAGGGTCTGTTCGCGTTCATCGTTTCCGCCGCCAAGACCAGCACCACGATGGCGGCCAACGGCGTCGATTTCATCGATAAAGATGATGCAGGGCGCGTTCTTTTTGCCCTGTTCGAACATGTCACGCACACGCGATGCGCCGACACCAACAAACATTTCCACGAAATCGGAACCCGAAATCGTAAAGAACGGCACATTGGCTTCACCGGCAATCGCACGTGCCAGAAGCGTCTTACCAGTACCCGGAGGTCCGACAAGAAGCATGCCTTTGGGGATTTTACCGCCAAGGCGCTGAAATTTCTGCGGATCGCGCAGGAAGTCGACGACTTCTTCAAGCTCGCCCTTGGCTTCCTCGATCCCGGCCACGTCTTCAAAGGTCACCCGACCGGATTTCTCGGTCAGCATCTTGGCCTTTGATTTGCCAAAGCCCATGGCCTTGCCGCCGCCGCCCTGCATCTGACGCATGAAGAAAATCCACACACCAATAATCAGCAGCATCGGGAACCAGCTGATCAGCGCGCTCATAAGCGGCGACAGGCTTTCTTCCGGCTGGGCAATAATACGAACGCCCTTGTCGTTCAGACGTTCGACAAGGCTCGGATAATCAGGAGTATAAACACTAACGGTCCGGTTATCGCGGGTTTGCGCTGTAAGAGTGTTGCCCTGGATCGTAACTTCTGAAATCTGGCCGCTGTCAACTTCGGCCAGGAAGTCCGAAAACGCCAGCGTTGACTGGCCGCTCCGTCCTGATGGCGACTGAAACAGGTTAAACAAAGCCACCAAAAGGATGGCTATGATAACCCACAGTGCGAGATTTTTTCCCATATTCATTCCAAGCTACTGATCGCAATTTGTGTTCGCCATGACGCGCAATCGCCCTGCGCACGGCCTGACCATCAGATAATGATAAGGTACCTTTACGCAAGTAGGACGTCGGGTTTCGGCGACGATTTAAACCCACTTTCCCACAAAGGTGTCGGGGGTGCAAACCGCCATCGCATGCCGATTGCGTTTTCTACCCCCATCGGGGCCGTGCGGCAACCGGCGGCGGATAATACGTCGGAAATGCCTGAAACCTCAAGCCCGCCAACGGAAAGCAGAACTTCTTTATCATAAAATGCGGGTATGGATGCAAGGGCCGCGCGCGGCAAATGATCAACAAATGGCGCGATTTTGCCAATGGCGGTCCGAAAGGCACGCGTGTGAAACGCATCACAAGCCGACAGCGGCGCAATCACAAACCGCCCCAAATCACTGTAATCCGCGGTTACCCCCGCGCCATGATCTGCGAAAAAAAGCTCGAACCGATTGTCCCAACGCTGCCCGAAACCATCGCGCATCCAATCGGCATTGATGCGAACCGGATGGGCGTCCACGCGCCCGATCTCTCTATAAACCAGCAAAATGCCTCCCCGGCGATGCAACACACATCCGCCCAGACTGACCCGCGCATCTTCCTTCTCGTTGATTTGCAGCAGGGCCGCCGTCAACGCGCCCAGTGCCGGCATATAATTTTCCCCGCCAACCACCCGGACAATATGCCCAAGGGCATAGCGTGCGGTTACTTCATCACCGCCAGCATCCTGCCATTTCGAATAATCGATACGTGCAATACCGCAATTTTTAATCTGCACTGCCGATGCCAGAAGATCGGCAATCCGGTATTCCGCGGTCTGGCGTGCATCGGCACCGCTTTGAACCGTCTCTTTTTTCGGGCCGTCCATCATCGGGCTGTGTCTGATGCGCACGCGCTCAAAACGGACATTGCGGTTGGACGGGTCTTCGATCCAGTCCTGCTGGCGGGTCCGAAGCGTTGCAATCAGATCAACCTTGGCCACGGGCAGCAAAGGCCGCAACACTCTGCCATTGCGCAGATAACGCCGCGCCGCCATCCCGGCCCGGCCGATCACGCCACTCTCGCGCTGTTGCCGCATCACAAGCGTTTCATGCTGATCATCGCGATGATGGGCGACCAAAAGGTGCAGGATGCCCATTTCCCCCAACGCGAGGTCCAGCAGGTCATAGCGGGCCTTGCGCGCCGCTTCCTGAATACCACTTTGCGGTTTGGTCCCGTCCCAGCGCAAAATACGATGATCAATGCCATGTTTTCGAAGCTGCTCCCCAACCCGGATCGCTTCCTCTGCCGCCTCCGCACGCAGGCCGTGATCAACCGTGATGGCGGTCAATTCGCCGCCCTTTGACCCGCACCATTCATGCGCCAGTAACGCCAACGCCATGCTGTCCGCGCCCCCCGAAACCGCCACGGCAATTTTCGGCCGATCTTCAAACGGGCCAAAAACATTCATCAGGCGTGAAAAGACAACGGCGTCCAATGGGGTTCCATCGGACGCCGGATCGGGATTGATCATATTTTCCGGTTGGTCTGCCATCAGACTGCCATCAGGAACAGCCGCGGTTCTTGCGTTCCTGACGGGCACGGTCAAGCACGACCGCCGACGCATTCGGGAAGTTTGAAATCAGATGGCCAAACGTCGTGCAGGCATCGTCCTTCTTGCCCAGATTGCCAAGCGACATGCCAAGTTTAAGCAGGTTATCGGCCGCCTTGCTGCTATCGGGATAGGTCTGGAAACCTTCGGTAAACGCGACAGCCGCCTGATCATACTGTTCGCGAACATAAAACGTTTCGCCAAGCCAGTATTGCGCATTCCCGGCCAATGCATTGTCCGGATGGCTTTTGACAAACGCGGCAAGGGCGGTTTCCGCCGCCGCAAAGTTCTGTTTGCGCAAAAGATCAAAAGCATAACGATACTGTTCTTCCGGTGTCCCGGCCGGAAGGGCACCACTGCCACCAGATGCGGCCGCGGCAGGTGCCTGCCTACCTGCCCCTGTATTGGATGGGCCGGACGGAACAGAGGGCGGCGAACCTTCATTCTCGATCACACCGAACAATTGGGTGCCACGGTCATCAACCCGTTGCCCCGTACCGGCGGTATTTGGTTGGGCATTCGATGCGCTCGCACCGTTTGCCGCGGCCCCGGCCGCTGCCGACGGGGCAACAGCACCGGTCTGCGTGCCACCAGCATTGGCGCCGCCTTCAAGTTGACCAAGGCGGAAATCAACATCGGAAACCAGACGATCAAGGCGATCTTCAATCTTGCGAATGCGGAAGTCGAATTCTTCGATCTGGCCGGTAAGCTGGGTCACCGCGCGTTCGATCTCGTTGATCTGAACCTGCTGGCGCGCCGCGGCCGGACTTCCATCACTTGAACCACCATCGGCAACACCACCCGAAGGAACACCCTCGCGGTAGACATAACGCTGCAACAGATCAAGATCCTTGCGCAGCTGTTCGACCTGACGGGTCATGTTGGATTCTTGCGCCCGTACCGGTGCACCGCCAGGAACAGTCATCCCCAGCAGCGCCGCGACGGCAAACACCGACAAATAGCCGACCGGGCGACGGCGCAGCGCCCCCTGTTTTCCCCCAACGGTTGGTGAATGCGCCGCCGCGGAAATCTGGTGCGGCAGGGCGTCATTTCGATAACCGGTTTTCGGGCCAACTCGGATCATTTTCGGGTCCTTCGTCGTAATTTCGAACATCACATTCCCAGTATCATCAAGGAACATCCAGGGTCAGAACCCCTTAATTTGGTTGCAATGGTCAATCAGATTTGTGCGGATACGCGAAGCAAAATCGCAGGAAGATATATATCTTTCAAGGTTTTGCGACAAAGTAGCCCGTGCAAATCTGATTGATCCGAAGGACAGGTGTTATATTTGCGAAATCCAAGGAAA
>CERN01018314.1_pt1 | contig 10571 bp, 5 predicted proteins | sample 530761 | NCBI WGS metagenome assembly CERN01 (sample SAMEA2620947, study PRJEB7988) | marine metagenome | isolation source: saline water (ENVO:00002010), including | reverse complement strand
TCAGACATAAATTGTGTAGGACTATCTTTAGTAGAAATACCAAATGCATTAGGTTCATCACGTACAATTGCTTGACCACCTTTACCCCAACCTTCTGTATTATCTCCAAAAATATATATTTTATCTGTATTATTACGTAAATCTTCTACTGAATATCTTTTAACTGTTTCAAATGTAGGTGTATCTCCTTGTACAGCTTTTACAATAGTTTCTTGTGCTTGTTGTCCTAATTCTTCTGTACCATAAGACCTATTACCAGCAACATTTAATGTTTCTATCTTATTGTCAATTAACCATTTTCTAAGTTCTTTGTCAGTTGGATTTTCTATCCAAGGTTTATTACCAGAATATCTTTTAGTTGCATTATGACCTGCACTATCTGTACCAGTTTTACCAAACCATACAGTACCATCTGCATTTTGTGCATTAAGTTTAGTTCTATCTCTATAGTCTTGTGACTCTATTTCTTCCCACTTACCACTATCTACAAATTCTTGAAAGTTAGGACTATTACTACCTGCAGGAACTACTTTAAAACCTTTATTAACTGAACCACCATAATCTAAACCTAATTCTTTTGCAGCTTCAATACCATATTGGTCTACATTTTTTTGCATACCAGATATTATTTTTTTTAATTGTAAATCTTGAGATACCATTTTTTTAGCAGCCATACGTGCTTGAACACGTTTTTTCATAGCTTCTTTCTTTAAACGTGTATCAGGGTCGTATACATCTCCGCTTTGTTCTGGTACGAAATTCTGCTTTTGTATTGATGCTGTAAACTCTTTCAGCATTATCCACGGCCACCCATTATGTAAGTCATGTATGCTTTTTGTGCATCTCTTACAGTTGCACCTTGTTGTTGAAATTGAGCATCACTTTCTGCTTCATCTCTTAATTGTTGTTGTGCAGCTGCTAATGGATTTTCTACATTAAAAGCATCTTGTAATACTGGTGTATCTAACTTTACATATTTAGTTGACGGCATTTCTGTTATAGGGTCGACAGTAGGTTTTTCAATAAATGTTTTATATATTTCTCCTGCACGTATGTACTTATCTTGTGCTATTAAAGCCTGTACATAAGGTGACCATTGTTGACCTATATCATCTATAAATTCTTGTTTTCTACGGTCACTCATTTCTTCACCATATAATGCAAAATATGTATCTTCTAAATCTTGTAGTATGTCTTTATTGCTAGGTAATATATTTTCTGCAACTATTTCTCTAGCTCTTTGTGCATCAAATGCTTTTTTACCTGATTTAAAATTAAATTCATATTCATTAAATGCCATTTGAAATATTTGCCTACTAAGTATTTGGTTATCACTTAATTTATTTTCAGCAAAATTTACACCACCAAATAAAGCATTTATGTCAAATGCTGCACCTTTACTCTTTCCTGCTTCTACTCTTTCAAGAAAAGCATTACGTTCTTGAGAACCAGGAGTAAAAGTTTCCATTTCGTTAATAGCATAATTTAATATATCTATTACTAAACCTTCTGTTACAGTACCTTTAATACCATTAATTTCATCACCTAAATCTTCTTCATCAATTATCCCTGCATTAATAGCTTTATCTTGTATAGCTTGTACTTCAGTTCTAGTTAATGTGTCATAAAATGTATCATAAAAATTAGCTGATGGAAAAAAATCATCTAACTTTATAGTTTCTGTTAAAGGTTCTCCGTTTTCAAATATAACATTTCCTGCTTTATCTTTTTTAACAAAGGTTCTTTCATCTGATGAACTACCTAAATCTGATGGAACTGGTGGTAAATTCTGTTCATCACTTTTTAATTTCATTGAGTTATATGAATTAACAAATGTTGTATAACTACCTTCAGGTAAGGTAACTAATAAATCTTCTAAAGTATTTAACGCTTCATCAGATATACCATATTCACTAGGATTTTTAATTAAATCTTCTAAACTAAAATCTAATTGTTCTTCTACTAAAGCTACATCTTGTTCTGATAATGGCATTATTTATCCCCCATCATTCTTCTTTCGTTATATCGATAACTATTATACTCTAAAACATCTCTATCACTAGACCATAAACGTATAATTACGTTTTGATACACAGGCATAAAATCTGGATACTCAGCTATAACAGAGTATGCTATATCAGACATTTGCCTTCTTAATGCATGTGCTTGTGGGTCATTAGATGTTAACCACCAAGTACTTGAATTACTATTACTATATTCTCTTGATAGTTCTTCAGCATCTAGCCAATATTTATAATATTCATTAAAACCTTTACCTGCTTCATAATTGTTAGCAAACTCAGATGTTGTCCATTTAGTTCTAAGTTCTTTAAATCTATCTTTAACTGTTGCAGGTTCTGTTTGTCCATAAGATGCTTGAAAACCTGGGTGTGTTTCTATTAATGCTAATCTAAATGACTTATCCATATATTCTTTTTCAGCAGGATTAATATCACCATTTTTTACTGCACGTGCTGTTTGTTCTTTAAATCTGTCATACTTAAACCAAGCAACTGTGTCATTAGCTGATAATATAAATGATTCAGGGTTTACTGTAGACTGTGCAATAATATCTGAGTATGTTCTTTCATTTTCAGGATTAGATGGATTTAAATAATGATATGTTAAAGGTAAAGCATTTATTTCTGTTTTGTGTTTATCTTTCCATGATTTTATTTCAACATCCCATACTGTAGCCATAGGACTTTTATCTTTAGAGCTAGTTAAAATATAACCATGGTCTAATCCAAACTTAATAGAAAATGCTTCAGCAGCTAATCTATGGTCACCATATTGTTGTACTAAATCATCATACTCTTTTGCAAGTACAGTTGTTGCCCACCATTTACCTGTTTTATCTTGTGCTGCACTTCTCAAATGCATACCAGTAAGAGTTCCAAATTGTGTTATTCCTCTTGTTAATGCAAACCATCTAGCTTGATGTGCAGAATACATCATTAATGCTCTATCTAATATTTCCCAAGATAATTCACCTTTTTTGTATTCATAAGGTCTATTGTCATTTGTAGCAAACCATTCAGACATTTCATCAACTGTAGGTAGTTTTCTATTGCCATCCCACATTTTTTTACCATTATCATCTTTACCCATTAACTCATGTATGTACTTATCTATTTTTCCACTTTCTAAAAGTATTAAATCAGAATCAGATACTTTTATATCTTCCCAAAATTCAATAGTTGTTTCTGCTCGCATAGAATTAAATTTATTACTCATATCCCAGTTCCACATATAGTTATCAGGGTCTACATAAGTATCACTAAATCTTTCTTTTATAACATCAACAGGATTACCAGATGTTCTAAATTTTTGTACGAAAGGTAAATCTCCTAAATTAAAAGCCTCCATTAATGATTCTGGAGGTGGAAAACTTCCAAAAAACTCATCTTGAAATTCTTGGTCAAAACCTAACATTTGTCCAGCTTTACTATCAAATAACATATTCTGTGCATATTGAACCATTGGCTGAGCAGACGGCCATCCTTGTGTACTAACCATGTTTACACCACTACCATAACCTACTGATGTTGCTCTAAATCTTACATCTTGTCCAAAAGCTAAATTACTGTGCATTGGTTGCCATGGATAAACAAATACCATTTCACCTGTTAATGGGTCTTCTTGCCATGCACCCTGTCCAAAGTAACTTATTGTACCTCCAACACTTTGTGCGCCCATTGATGCGTTACTTGCAGCTTTAAGACTATATGGATTAGCAGCTACTGCTTTACTCCATCTTTTACCTATTTCAATAAATACTTCTGGAAAGTAATAGAAATTTCTAAGTATTTCAGATACTCTATGTTTATTCTTTGTGTCATACAATATTGATTTCATATTTTGTACAGCAAATGAATTAGCAAAATTACTAATACCTTCATAATCATTTATAGAACCAGATGTAGTAACACCTTTAATATCATCTAGCATGTACTTAGGTATCTTTGCAGCTTCAGCTTCTTTAATAAATTTCTTTTGTAACTGAGGACTAAACTTGTGAAAGTTTGCACTTATCTTTAACCATCTATATTGTTTAAATATAGGCGCTCTGTTTAATCTTGCAGTAGGAGATTGTAATAATGTTTCAAACCAACCACCGTATAATCTATCTAACTTACCACCTAATTGTGAATACTTGTTTAATAACTCTGGTTTAGGTACAACTACTCTACCAAAATCATATATTTTATCATTTGTTATATCATCTACTTTATCTATATAGCTTTGTAAACCTTCTTTTAATTTTTTAGCATCTTTAAGTTTAAATGTTTCATATGGGTTTTCAGCCCACCATCTAGGTGCAAGTTTAACTTCATTACCTAAATCATCTATAAATTTACCTTCAGCAATACCTCTTCTTAATTCAGCAGAACCAGTAAACGAATGCGATATATCAAATGAAGCCTCGCCTGCTCTAGCTGAACCTTGTGGAAAATAAAAATAATCTTTACCTTCTTTCATAGGCATACCAGTACGCATTCTTATTTCACCTTCTTTTTGAAATAAATACCTTAACCAGTTTTCTTGTCTACGTATAGTAGTTTCATAATCACCAATATATTTATTACCACTTAAACTAATTAATCTTTCTTTGAGTTTTAATGCTTCTGCTGTTTTAGACCATTTAATTATTTCTTCAGGATTACCATTAGGTATTGCAGCTAATCTACTCATAATAGGGTCTTGCCATGCTTTTACATATTGAAATACATATCCATCCATAGCTAATGTATTTTCAGGAGAAACTGGTACATAATCAATTAATCTTTTGTTTATGTTTCCTAAATTTAAATTAGATATAGAAAACTGTGCATTTATAGCTTCGTGAAAGTAATGTGACATTGTTACTTCATTAACATCTTTACCAGAATCTACAATGTTTTTAGCTAATCTTGAAAAAGGATTTAATCTAGCTTTTGGAGTATATCCATAACTAAACATCCAAGAAAAATACTTTTGTGGTTGAAATGACAACATACCAAATAATTGTGGAAATACAGCAAATGCAACTTGTTCCTCTGCCACAACCCTTTGTGTTAATGCTGGTTTAGCTATTAAGTTAGGTTTTATAACTGTATTTAATAAAACATCTAATGACTGATTAATAGTTCCATCTTCAATATCTTTTGTAGGTATTCTTACTGGTTGTCCTTTTTTCTTTAAATTTTTAGCATAATTTTTTGTTGTAGCAAAAAAATCATTAGCATCAAAATTAGGGTCTATTTCAAAAAAGTTAGATAACATTTTATTTAAAGCTCTATTGTTAGTTAAAGGCGCACCTTGTTGGTTCATTTCTACTATTTTTGTAGCAGATGCAATAAAAGATGTTTCACCAGTTTCAGGATTGTAATATCTAGGTGACCACATATCAGGCATCATTTTTCCTGTAGGGTCGTTTATATAGTTTTCAACTCTAGTTTCATTGTCAAACTTACTATTAATATATTTACGCATCATTTTTGCAGCTTCTTCACCTTTACGTCTACCAACCATTCCTGCATCATATACACCTAATTTTTTAGCTATGTCATTAACATTGTTAATTGTGTACTTCATACCTAAAAAAGCATCTATAAATCTATCTGCAGCATATGTATCATATCCAGTTGACATCATGTGATTAACCATAGTTCTGTATGCTTCAGCTTTATTGTTATATACAAGCCTTGTACCTGGTTGTATAGCAAATAATTTTCTAAATCTTGGACTCATACCAGCTGTTAACTCAGAATAAAAACCCATATTTCTTGATGTAGACATTACACCTGTTTCTTGCCACTTGTTAAAATCAGCTCTTGATACTACTTGTGTATCATCTGCATATTGTGTTTTACGTGCTGTAAGACTATTTGACTTATACATTTCTTTTGATTTAAGTAATGACTCATCAACTGTTTTAATAGTTCTATTTATAGCTCTACCAGCTAAAGAACCTATAGAAGGAACAGTAACAGCCTTGCCTTTAACCTTACTTGCAATATTAGAAGCTAAAGCTGATGAACCTTTAGGTAAAGAGTCAAGCATAAACACTTGGTCCATACCTGGCATTCTTATACCATTACCATACATTCTGCGAAATACTGCTTCCATAGATGCTTCATCTTTGATATCTAACATTATTTTTTTAATTTCAGGAGGAAAGAATCTAGTAAATGGGTCCATTTCTAATACCATTCCTGATTTGTTTGCAGTGTATGCTGATAGTTTACCGGAATCTCTTAGTGTATCTACTAAGTCATCACCAGTCTTACCAAATGTTCTACGTAGTTTGCCACCAACTAAACCCCATTGTTTTTGTAATTTGCGTGTTTTTTTACGTGCTAATTTTAATTCTTTTGTTAATTCAGGTACTAACCTACCAGCATAACCATCAAAGTTTTGTATAAACTCATCTACGTTATCTATAGCTTGTCCATTAGTAGGATTTTTCTTATTGGTTTTAATCCAACCATTAATCATTTCTTTTTTCTTAAGAGGACTAAATAAACCTTCTTTACCTATTTCTGTTAAAGGATTAACAGTCTTAGATAACATTTGTAGTTTCTTTATTGTTTTAACACCTTTATAAAAACCTAGTTCAGATACTGCACGTAATGACCCATCTATCCAACCTGACAAAACATTGTATTGTTCTGAACCAACACGATACTTTAAACCAGCTTGATATCTACCGTATGAGTATGGTTCTTTAATACCAGCAATTTTGTTGCTATTCATGTCATTATTAACAGCTTGTTGGTCTGCTAACAATGGTGACAATACTGCTCTACGTCCAGAAAATATTTCTATTTGATTAGGTTTTTGTATAGATGTCCAGTTAATATCACTACCTTCATTAGGTCTAACAATTGGAACACCCTTTTCTTCATAAAATCTTTTAGTTGCTTCTAATTCAGAAAATCCCATATCCATCAAGTCTTGTACTAATGGGTCGTCTTTTGCCATAACTGACTCTACGCTTAACCATTTCTTAGTATTTATGTTTACAGGATTACCTTGACGTAGTTGATTCATCATTTCCCATACGTATGGTGAACCACCTACCTTCGCAGCTTCACCTGCAAATTTCATCCAACCTTTAGTTTCTTCTAACCAACCCTCTTTTGTACCTAAATCATCAAGATATTTTGATTTAGAAAAGTCAATAGGTAAATATTGTTGTGCATCATTTAATGTTTTACCTTCTTCCATGAACCTATCTAAAGCATTCATTTGTTGTGCATATGCAAAAACTCTGCCTACAAACTGTGGTCTATTGTTTGGTAAAGCTAAAAACTGTCCACCAGGTACTGATGAAACTGCTTTTTGTAATATATTTAAATCATCTACATTTCCAGTATCAACTTCAAATTCACCAGTTTCTTTGTTAAGTTTCATCTTAGGTTTTTCTAACCTACCAGTTACAGCAGGATTATATTTGATTAATAATTCACTTAATCCTTCACCTAATGCAACTAACCATAAAGTACCAGTTCTAATTGGGGTAAATATTGTTCTATCACTTTTTCTACGTTCTTTAAACTTAGCTTGTATATCAGATTCATAATCTTTATAACCAGCAACATTCATATAGTTTGCAATTAAATCATCTGCATTACCTGTTTTGTATCCACCGTACTTATTGTTATACCAAGTATTAGCTTGTTGAGCCATCATTTCTTTTGCATATTGGTCATTTAATTCACCAAATGCTTGAGAGTCTACAGGTATATTTGTTTCTAATGCCATAGGTTGCAATATCTCAGCTGGCAACATTGGGTATCTATCAGTTAAAGCAGTAAACCTAGTTTCAAATTGTGGGTTTTTATCTAAGAATTGACGTGCCTGTTCTCGTCTATTAGTTTCTCTTATGCCTTGTTGTGCATATGCTTTTTCCTCAAGAAAGTTTAACACTAAAACCTCTGTGACTGTCTTGTGCTAATTAACTGTGTAAGTAATACATTTCCTGGATTTCTTGCTGACATTTCTTCTAATAATAAATCTACATCATTTTGCAGTGTTTCATCTGCTATACCATCATTGTTTATGTCTATAATGTTTCCAGAAGTAGCTTTTTGATACTGTTTTTCTGATGGACCATACAATGTTTGTGATAATTGTTGTCCTGGTACTGGTATAGGTTCTACTTTAGGTAATCCATCAACTGCACGTTGTCCACTCATAAATGCTTTATTTTCACCATAAGCGGCATCAGGAAGCCTTCTAAGAGGTTGTTTCTTATTTCCTGGTCCTCCGTCCGTTCTGTTTCTATTTGGTGTAGCTACAGGTGCAGGATTAGCAGGTTGTCTATATCCACCTCTATTAGAACGTTTTTTACTCACTGTAGAACTCTCCTGTAATTAAAATAATAATTCCAGGAACTGGTGTAAATATTTGTGTAACATTTTCTGATAATATATCTAATTCGTCAGTTACGCCATATTCGTTATATACAACATCCCAGAACTCTGAATCAAAGTAATCTTGCATTTTCTTATATTCCAAATGCTTGTGCCATCGTTGGTGCATTTTGTCCTCCACCCTGCATAGCTTGTTGTTGCATCATTTGTTGTTGTATCATAGCTTCTTGCTCAGGAGTCATCTGTGGTTCTTGTGGAGTATAAAACTGCTTCATAATATCTGTGATAGCAGATGGATACTCGTATATAGCTATTGCAGCCATAGTTGCAGATGGGTCACCTTGTGCAGACCTTGCTAGTATACTGTCAAACAATACTTGTTCAGCTTTGCTTTTTCTTATTCGTTCTTGTACTTTTGCTATGTTTTCTAAACCATCAATATTATCTTGTAATGTTTCTACGTCTATAACACCTGCTTGTAATAATTGCAATCCAGTTACAATTTTTTGTGGTTCATCAAAACCAGCCATAACACCATAGATACGTCTAGTTTTGTAATCACCACCAATATCAGCTAGTGGTTTATAGTTTTCTGAAAACGCAGAACCATTTAAATAACCTGCCATAGGTTTTTTACTTATGCCTTGTGAGTAAGATAATATAACATCCATTTCTAATCTCTTAGAGTCCATTTGTGTAATTGCATGTTTTATAATATCTCTATACTCACTAATCATTAATGACATAGTGCTATTAAGTTCTGACAGTCCTGCACCAGTAACAAATGAGTTAGGTGATTGGCTATCATCAGTAACTGGATAACCTCCTACCATACGCAATTGTCTTTCCAATCTATCTATTTGTTGGAACAACTGATACGGCATATTGTTCATTGGTTTGGAAACTTGTGTACCAGGAGCAAGATAGTTTACTGCAAATCTGCCTTTTCTATATTGTCCGGATTCTATCTCTCCTGATATGTTAGTTTCTGTAAATACAGAATCTTCCATTGCTATTGCTGACATAATGTTTATCTTTGCCATCATTGCCATCAAACCTATTACGTGGTCATACTGTCCTTTAAGTTGGTCAAAGGATGTACGTTTCATAAACACAAAAGGTGGTGTAGATAAAACGTTAGGTATAAAATCTAAAATCATATTACGTTCTGGGAATACTACGTAAGTACCACCCATGTCGTAATACTCAATAATTCTTACACCTGAGTAAGTATTGTCTTCCCAGTTTTGTTCTCTGTTATTTTCATATGACATAAAAGGTGCAGCTAAATCACCATTAAGCTCATCACCCTCATCATCATCTTGTTTTAATATTTGTTCTGCAAACTCTGGATATATCTGTGCAAGTTTATATCTAGGTATACGTCTTATAACAGCCATTTCTCTAGGTTGTTGGTCTGGACCAAAGTTTCCTGGAAATGTATCGTAAGGGTCACGTAGTTCTGCACTTGGATAAACAAAACCATTTGTATCGCGTTTTGTTGTTATTACCCAAGCACAATAACCATAACCAGGTAACCACCTAGCAGCTTGTTGCAACTGGCTCATTAAATTTTGTTTGTCATCATAGTTAGTAACAATACGTTCTAGTTTTTCTGCACGTTGTTTACTTCTAGTTGAATCATTATCATTAGGTACGTCTACTCGTACTTGAGGTATGCCTGCAACTTTTTGTGCAAGTCGGTCAATACCAGATTGCAACATGTTAGGAGCTGGTAATAAATCAGCATCAGAGGTTTCCATTGTATTACCTAGTAATGCTTTTATACCATCTGCACCACCATTAAGAATAGCTTTTATTCTAGCTTTCTGTACTTGTCTTTCTTGAACTAACTTACCTGATGTAAGTTCTGCAGCATTATGGACAATTTCTTTATATGTTTTAATATCTAAATTTTCTATGCCCATGGTGCTTCGTTCATATCTGTCATCTTATAATCTCCATAACTAGGGTTATAATCTAACCCTATGTCAGCAGCATGCTCTTTTTGCATACGCCTAAAAACTTTCATAGGAAACCAACTAGCCATAACTATGTCTGTTTTTTCCTTGTTCCTTTTAGAAACAGGTTTTCCATCAAAGTATAACAGTTGTTGCCTATATTTCTGTACTTTTGCATTAGATTCACCATCACCAGTAGGTAGGTGTATTCTTTTGTCTTCAAACAAATCAGCCATTGCACCTACACCAT
>CERN01027551.1_pt1 | contig 10573 bp, 19 predicted proteins | sample 530761 | NCBI WGS metagenome assembly CERN01 (sample SAMEA2620947, study PRJEB7988) | marine metagenome | isolation source: saline water (ENVO:00002010), including | reverse complement strand
TACGAGAAACAGTCTCTTACTCGCACCCATGCCTACAGCCTCGACGTCCCAGATTTTAGGGAACAACGAGTGTTTCGAACCGTACACGACAAACATTTATTTGAGAAGAACTCTTGCGGGTGAGTTCGTCGTCGTAAACAAACATTTAGTTAACGATTTAAAGAAAATTGGACTCTGGTCAAAAGAAATGAAAGATCTCATGGTTAAGGCAAACGGGTCCGTTCAAAACATTATTGATATTCCCGATGATCTCAAAGAACTGTATAAAACGGTATGGGAAATGAGTCAAAAAACAATCATTGATATGGCTGCCGATAGAGGTGTATATATAGACCAAAGTCAAAGTATGAACTTATTCGTCGAGAGTCCGACAGTTTCAAAACTTTCGTCTATGCACATGTACGCTTGGAAACAGGGTTTGAAAACGGGTATGTATTACCTTAGAAGTAAAGCAAAGGCGCGCCCGATCCAGTTTAGTTTAGAGGCGGAGTGTTCTATGTGTTCTGCATAAATAATTTTTTATTCATCCTGTACCTCATTATCATATACGAAACATGTATCTCTATGATTTTGAGTCTTAACCAGTTCATTATAGTTTATGGTATATAAAATATCATAATATATAAATGCCGAGACGTATTAGAAACAATAACACAAATTCAAATTCAGAAAGTAGTAATAATAATCAACAGGGTAGTCCAAAATCGGTTTTAAATCGTAAAACAAAGCCACCTCAACAAAGACGTCGTCGCAGGCGTATAACAATACCACCACGAAATCAATTAAGTCAGGGGTTTATAGCAACTATGTTTGGATGGGCATCCGGATTTTTATCAAATAATAATAATAATAATAATAATAATAGATAATATAAATGACAACGACGCCAAACAAACCGAGTCCAAAAAGATCGCCCGTTTCTCCCGGGTTTGCTCCAAGAGTAGTAAACAGTATGACAAGTCCTTTTAAGAAAACTTTAAAAAATGCCTTTAAGGCCGCTTCTGAAACATTAACACCGACTAAATCTCAGCGTGCTAAAAATGTTAACAGTGGGTTAAGTACATTTTTAACACCGACTAAAAAGTAATGTTAGTATATAGAAATGTCAAAGGGAAATCTTGAACGAAAAAATCTTGAAAATATTATATTAAGACGTTTACGAAAATTATCTACGGAAGAACCAAATAAACGTGAAAAACAGAAATTAAGTAAACTTAGAAGTGATTTTTTAGAACAGAAAAAACTTTTTACGTACGCAGAACTAAATGGATTAGAACAGGAGAAAAAAAATATGAAAGTTTTTAAAAATTATTTAAATACGTGGTTTATAAGATTAAACAAAGTAAACAATAAAAACAATAAAACTGTAAATTTAAAAAAATAAAGGAAGAAGTAATTAAATATAAGGTTAAAGCTTACGATACATATACATTTATAGAATAATGGCAAAGTTTATAAACGCTAAAGATACCTTGAAAATTGCCAACTACGATGGTCGAAAGATTTCTTTGTGTAATACCGAAGATAAATCGATGAAAATCATTTTTCCGCGCATGTATATGCCTTTTGGTATTTCAGGGTTCACGCCCGAGGTTGGTCCAACCAAGTATAATATCGACTTTGCAATGAAAGGATGGGACGAAGACGGTAACTTTGTTAAGAAGTTTTATGAGTGTATGCGTGAAGTTGAAGATAAAGTTATTCAAAGTGTTTCTGACCAAAGTGAAGATATTTTCGGTAAACCAATGAGCGTAGAAGAATTAAAACCAATGTTTTTTTCGAATATCAAAGAATCACCCGATCGTGAACCAAAGTTTCGCGTTAAAGTTGATTCTACTATAGATAATAAGGTTAAACCACACGTTTATGATGAAGAAAAGAAACCTTTATACGATGAAATTACAAATGGTCTGTACTCGAGAAATTCAGGGACAGCTATTGTTGAAATGGTGAGTATATACTTCTTGAATAAAAAATTCGGGGTTTCTTGGAAACTTAACTCGCTCGTGGTTTATGAGCCACAGAGACTTAAGGGATTCCAATTTGTTTTATAATTTTTCGTTTAGTATCAACATTTGATAAATGGCCTGTGCCTCTTTGAGGAGTTTGCCTTTTATCATGATGTACGATTTTGGGTCTAAACCCATTTTAATTTTAGCGATCCGTATGGATTCATTCCACTTAGTGAGTGTCATTGTTACTTACTCTATTACAACATTTTCTTAATAAGCGTTTTGTATTTTTTTGTACCCTCTTTTGGTTGGAGACCAAACCCTTTCTTTTTTGGTTTGAAAACTTTAACAAGTGCCTTTTTACCCTCTCTTTTCATACGTTTGAGAGCGGATTCTCTCGCCGCTTTACTGACGATTGAACCATATTTATCTTGTAAGAGATCCTTCTTTTCGAGACCACCGGTTGTTTTAAGCGCAGTTCCGTGAAACACTTCAGCTCTTGAACCAAATGTTTGCATTTATTATACCCTGATATTTTTTTTACTTTTCATTACAGCTAAAAATGTTACACACGCGGCTGCGATAACTATTGGAACTAGTATGTACCAATAATTTATACCAAATAAGTAATCATTTTCTTTGGTATATTCAGGATTGTATTCACCATATCTCAAATCATCATACATATCTTCTTCATCTTCTGTTCTTTCATCCTCTTTCTTTTCTAATTCTTCTTTTAAATCACCGCTTATATCATCTTCTGAATCACCGACTTCGTCTGAATCAGAAAAACAAAGGGAAGTTGTTGTTATAAATTTATCACTGGTTTTCAATTCAATGTCTACTTCGCTAGAACAATTCTTTTCGTCTCTACAATATTTACAATCTTTACCGTTTTTACATTTACAACAAACACCTTCTTGTAAGCCTTCTGGTAATATTATCTTGTCTGCTGGTGCCATAAACCCAGATTTACATACGTCTTCACTGACTGGATTACACGCCTTTGGTGAAATATCATTGTCTTTAAGATTTGAAATCAAACAATTCTTAACCATTTTATATTAAACTAATATTTTTATGTTAAAATTGTGTTTAATTTTAGCATAAAAGTTATTATTATTTATTCATCGTAATAATCATCTTCAGAATCGGTCTCGATATGACATTCTGGTCTTATTAATTCTTTTCTTTTTCTTGTTTTTTTTGGTGGTGGATCATCAATACCGTGTTCCCTGTGGTATACGACCTTATCCCAAAAATCTCGCATTATTGGCATATACTTAGAAAACCACTCTCGATCGCGTTTTACGTTTGTTACTATAAATTCACTTGGTTTAGGCCAAGTCAATTCTTCTGGTTTGTACTGAATAAAATCAGCCTCTTCTAAATCTAAAATGTCCATACACAATTGTAATTGTGGCATGTAATGTTCCGGTACACTGTCATCTATTGCTCGCATCATGGGACACTTTATTTCGACTAACTTACCTGATTCACTTACACCGTCAGGACTCCCGCCTAAAAATGAATAATTTGGATGAGGACACAAACCTAATTCGTGAACAACTTCATTATGTCTTTGTTCATAAAGTATACGCGCCTCGTCTTCATATTTTTCACCGTGTCTCGTTGCTTCATTGCCTGTAAATACAGGACCTTTACCGCATTTTTTTAAAAGAAGTTGGTGAGGTGTTTCATATTTATTAACACCTATAGCCGATGCAGCATCACTCGCTGTAAGCATACCCATTCTAAGATCTAACCATTCCTGTGATTTCTGAGGTGCATACTCGAAGTCTAACCATTTTTGTACATTTGGGTGCATGTTACTAACTTAGTTACTCCGATAACGTTTAAGCCTTTTCTTCATTACGCGCAAGACGTAATCGTTCGCGCAAAACACGTACTGTACCAATACACGCAATATTCTTACTCACACATTCGTCAATAAGGTCTTGTTTTTTCATATGTGACAATTTTGGTATATTTACAGTTTCATTTTTTTCATAAACCCCCATTCGAGAAGTTAGAGTTCTTTTTACAATAACTGTTTCTTCGTCCGAAGAGGAGTGTACTTCCGAATCGTCATCTTTCAATTTCTTACACGTTGGTGATGATGGTGGCGAATCATCTAAACGATCGACCCAGAAAAGCAATTTTATACCAAAAACTATACCTATTAAACCACCTGCAATACATAAACACGGTTTTAACATTTTATAGATAACATTAACCCTTATTTTTTAAGTATAATTAAAGTTGTGAAGAAGGTGGAGGAGGAGTTGGAGGAGGAGGTGGTAAACATTCTGGTCTTTCCGGTCTAACTGGTGCAGGACCCGGTGGGGGTGGAGGTGGGTAAAAAAACCTTTTTGCGGCGTTTTGTTCAGCTTGTTTTTTATTTTTTGCATGACCTCTACCTAAAAACATATTATTTACGTACGCGTCTATATAAAAAGTACCATTTTCATGTGATACAACCCTATATTCGGGTAAATTAAAATTGTTTGTTTGACAATACCTCATGAGATGATCTTTAAAGTTATCGTCTACCATTATAGAATTTAAATCTATAAACTCAGGGTTCGTGTATATATTTAATATAAACTGTTTTGCGTGAAGTAAACCAAGATCGAGATATATAGCACCCACTATTGATTCGAAGACGTCTTCCAGAATTTTTGGATTTTTGTTCCATTGATTACGCATACCCTTTTCGTCCATTTGGACCCATTTGTAAAGTTCAAGTTTATTTGCAATGTTTGCGAGTGTTTCACCTCTAACGAGTTTTGTACGAGCCTTTGTAAGGAAACCCTCTTGTTTATTTTCATATCTATCGAATAGATACTTAGTTATAACAAAACCCAATACAGAATCGCCTATAAACTCTAAAGTTTCGAACGAACCATCTAAATTTTCATTTTCTTTTAAAATAGATTTATGTGTAAATGCTTTTTGGTACAAATCTATATTAGATATTTTTGTACCAACAAGGTTCTCTATGTTTAACCTATCAATAATCATCTATTGTATTTATATTAATGTAAATGTATATTTTTTTAAGTAACTTAAGTTGTTATTACGCATTTTCTACACGAGTATAATGAGGACTCAAATATTTTTGCAAGTTTAAAAATGTAATTTGAACATCGTCCGGTGGTTGAAGAAGATTCTTCAATTTATCATCGAGCATAAGAATACGACCATTCTCTGGATGTTTCAGGTTATTTTCGGTCACGTAATTGTTAATCGCTCGTGTCACAGTGCTTCTTGACACTAACTCACCCTCTGGGAGTTCGAGAAAATTACGGAGTTTTTCAGAAATAGCTTGTTTACGGTTAAACCCGTTGTTCTTTGCGCGAGACGCCGCCTTTTCACCTGTCGGGTCATCTTGTTTAGCTTTGATTTTTCTAACAATTTTGGAGAGTGATTTAATATCAGAACGGAGTGCGGTGATTTCTTCGAGAACGGATTCAATGGACATTTTATATGTTATATAGAAGACGTATCTTTAAGTCATTTTCTAAATACTAAAATTGTACTCAAAATAACCAATATTATCATCGACAAAAATAATAGTTTAAACGTTCTTTCAAATGGGACTGGTATTGTATATTTACCAAAAGAGTATGGTTCACGTGATTTAGCTCCTAAACATTGACCAGGGCAACCACCGTGACAACACCCTGGTTTACAGGGTACTACATACCCATTCTTACGTATCCCACATATTTGTGCATTTTTTGGATCTTCTGAATTTACATCAGCATAACATCTACACTCGCCGAATATTTCGTCGCATTTATTTTCATCACTCTGACAATCCATATTATTATATACATAATATAATAATGGTAACTAAGAAACCAGCTGTGAAGAATAAACCTTTGAAAAATGGAGATAATTTACCAACAAAGATTGTTAAAACGTTACCTAAAAATTACTATTATTTATTTAACGATTTTTCGAAAAAAATATTAGAGGATTGGGTAAAGAAAAAGGTATGTTTTGGTGATAAAACGCTTTATAAATACATTTCTGAATACTCGAGAGAAAACGTGAAAAAGTTCAGAGCTCGTGTACAAAAACTTTACCCAAACGAAACGTTCGAAGAAGCTGCAAAGGTACTCGTCACGGAATCGATACGTCCGTTATTACATGATATAATAGACGATTTAACGAAGTTTCTGAAACCAATGGGTGATTTGATCATTAGTGGTGGTGAAGCTGTAAATTTTCATTTAACTCAAAATGATAGAGTAATAACATCGGATATTGATACAAAATTTGTACCTAAAATGAAACCCGATGATAAGTATTTTGGTAAATTACAAGCGATTAAACTTTTACTTTGGAATAAATTGGGTGAGATAGCACAACGTGATAATTATAAAATTATAGATACAGTTCTTAAAGAAACAGGTCAATATTTTACCAATAAAGATATTAACTATTACAACTTGGATGATGCGGCATACAGAACAAATTGGGCTCATATAGTTGCGAAGTATATCGGTCTATCAAGCGCTACTAGTAAAGAATCTAAGGGATACCATGTTACACGAAGGTACTCGTTAATGCCTAAACGTAAAAACGTAAAAAATGCGTCTAATGTACTCATAGATGTTGAATTATTCACACTGGATATGAAGTTTCGATTAGTTAATACGAAAACTGGTAAACTTGAAGATAAAAATTTTGGAGGTATTCTTGATATTGCATTTATGCGTCCAAAACAACTTGGTTATAACGTTGCAAAAGCAAATTTTAGAGGTGGTACTAACATGTCGTTTACAAATCAAAATAGGAACTTTTCTTACGTAAAAAAGTATAAATATCTTAGTATACCGACAAAGCATTATCTCATAGAAGACATATATACCATGCAAAAGATGGGTCTCAGACCAGGTAAAAAGGAAAAAGATAGGAAACGCATGCTTGCATTGGGTAGATTGATGGTGAAAAAGAGGATTTTAAGTACAGATTCTATAGATACGATTGCGAAAAAGGTTGGTATCAAACTCGGTAAACCTGCTCATACATTCCGAAAGTATACAAAAGTAGGACCAAGTATAATGAAAAGGGCATCTGAAGTTAAACCAAAAAAGTACCATTTAGCAACAACAACACCTTCTAAACCAAAATTGAGTAAAGATCTATTTTACGGGTTAAAAGCAAACCATAATGAAATGAAAACACCTCCTAATTATTTACGAACTCATTCTAATCAGGTTTTTAATATGGAAAAAATGAAATGGAGACCAAATCCAAACCAAAACTATGTACGTAATGAAATGAATTTCAGACCAAATAAACCAAGGCCTTTACCATCGAAAATAAATAATGTACGAATGGAGGAAACATTATACGGATTCAAACCGGTTAGAGACCAATGGGTACCTAAACCAATTCTAGAGAGATCCGCAATGATACCATTTATTGGTTTAAAGAAATGAGACCAATGTAATATATAAATGATTTACGGTACACCAATCAAAGGTGAAGATGGTATGTACCATGTTAAGGCGCTCACACAAGAAAACAAAAAATGTTTTATTAAACTTTCGAATGTTAAAGTCTTAGATGTTGATGTAAGTACTACAGGAGAAGTATCATTCGAAATCACAGGGGAAGAAAACCAGTCTAAAATTGACACTATCAACGCGTCTATTCTTTCTTCGGCTCTAGAAAATAGTAAAGAATGGTTCGGAAAAGAACTTCCAGAAAAAATTATAAATAACGCTTTTACAAAATCCGAATATATATCAACAGATGTTATAGAAGCAACTCGTATTTTCGATTCTGAAAAACAAGCAATTGAATTGTCTGATAATAATAATGTATTTTGTTCAGGGAAAGTTTGTTCATTATTTGTGGAATTTGCAGGAATATGGTTTGCTAAGAAAGCGTTTGGACCGTCATGGAATCTTGTTCAGGTAAAAATTCATGAAGACAAAAGTGAAGAACCCGAGAAAGAAGAATCTCCAGTCGAATCTTACCCAGAAGAATACATGTTTGAAGATGAAACTGAAGTCGAAGATTCGAAATAAAAAAAATTTATTTAGTATATATAAAGATGATGAAGAGATATAATAAAATCCCAGTTAGAAAAGTTATACTCGCCCTCGCTATCGCGGTAGCAATTTACTACATAACAACTTCCTATTCCTCTATGTATTCCGTCAAGGAACAAGGATTTGAATTCAGTGCACCAGCTAAGGAAGAAGTACAAGGTGCGGCGGCAGAAGCGCCAGCGTCTAGATGCGAAATGAAAGCGGGTACCGGTTTGGCGTCCTCTCTCCTCCCAAAAGAAGTTGCGTCCCAGGAAGACTTCGGTGAATTTGCACCAGAAGATATACTCGCCGGACAAAACTTTCTCGAACCAAGACAACAAATTGGTTTCCCAGAAACAGTCGGTGGTGCCTTGAGAAACGGTAACAGACAAGTTCGCGCCGATCCACCAAATAATAAAGAACCATTCGTGTGGAATAACTCCACTATAGCACCAGATACTATGCGTCGCCCATTGTGTTAATTAATTAAAGAATAAAAACGTATTTTATATAAAAACATTATGTCGGGAAATCCTACAGAAGAACTTTCAAACAGCGTCTCTAAATTGGTTGAGCTTAACAAGCAAATTACAGAAGCCCGAGAAGATATAAAGATTTTAGTACAAGCAGAAAAGTCTTTAAAATTACAGGTAAAGAAAACTATGACAGACAATGGTTTAGATGTCATAAACCTTAAAAAGGGTAAAATTTCAGTTAAGAAAAGTTCCAGGAAACAAGGTTTAAACAAAACCTCAGTTATGGAAGGTCTCACTACATATTTTGACGGAAACGAAGATCAAGCAACAAATTGCTTAAAGGTTATACTCGATAGCTTACCAACAAAGGAATCTACCTCTCTTTCTCTAACGGGTATCAAAGATAAAAAACAAGAATAATGGTTTGGAATCAATACGTATACGAAGCTATGAACGGTAATGAAGCCTATAATAGCGATAACGACGAAATCATTGAACAAAATGAACCTTTACATATAAACGATTGGGAATTGAAACACCAAGAACACCTTCGTTATATGTGGGGGATACTACAACAGTATCTATACGATGCGACAATGTCACATCTTATTTTAAAATACGCAAATTATGACGAATTTGTTGAATTTTGCTTTTACAACTCCCAATACGGGTCCTAGATTAAATTGTAATTATAATATATAAATAAACATGTTACCAGATATCACATCACAAAAAGTCGCTTTACCAGCTTCGCTTTTTTTAGCGCTCAGTCCAGGTATTCTTCTCAGAACAAATGGTTCAAAAATCGCGTTCAGAGATGGTCTCACAGGCCAAACTGCAGTTCTCTTTCACGCACTCGTATTCTTCCTCGCATTCTCTCTCATTTCCAAGGCTATGGGTATCGTTCTCACGAAAACAGACCTAATTGTTACAACCATGCTCTTCGTTCTACTCAGTCCAGGTATTCTCTTGAATATACCACCAGGATCCAAAGGTCTCTTCATGTCAGGACAAACAAGTCTGTCGTCCGCCGTTGTACACACTCTCGTGTTCGCACTCGTGTTCGCTCTTTTGAGAAAGCAATTTCCTCAGTATTATTAAACGATGAAATGGAGTACTTGGTCATTGGGCCAGGCGCAATGGGTGGATTTTCAATGCTAGGATACCTTAAAACAATAGAAGAATCACTCGATAATATAAAAGAATATTCAGGCGCATCAGCAGGTGCAATAATATCTGTTTTTTTAGCATTAGGGTTTAGTATCGATGATATATTATATAAATTAGCTGAACTTGAAGGTAATAAATTAGTCAAACTTAATTTAAAATGCTTCATGAATAAATACGGGTTAGTTGATTTAAAACCTATACGCGATAAATTTGTAGACATTTTTGAATCAGATCCAACCTTTTTAGATATAGAAAAGAAAATATACATTTCCGCATTTTGTGTAAATACTTCTAGGACTGTTTATTTTTCAAAAGATACACACCCAGATATGAAAGTCATAGATGCGTTATGTATGAGTATAGCAGTACCGTTTATATTTTCTTCATACAGATACGAAGGGATGGTATACGTAGATGGTGGTACTTTAGAAACATTACCATCAGCGCCATTTCTCGACAAAAAAACAAATAAAGTTTTATGTATTCGTATGAAAATGGAACCAGAATTCATACAAGATATAACAAGTCCAAAACAGTTTGCAGAAGCATTGATAGCGTCTACATTAAATAATAGAAAACAAAATGTATTAAACAATTGTAAAGTTGTTGATATAGATATAGGCCAAGTTGATGTTTTCAATTTCAACATGACGTACGAAGAAAAAATGAAATTGTATTTAAAAGGTATGGAAACGTAATATTGTTATAAACTTTTTTTGTTGGTTTATAACAATATGGATGCCTGTGATCCAACGATAAATATAAAAGATCTCAAAACACTTATTAAACAAAATACAGGCGCAGACCTTAAATTATCACGAAGTCAGATTTGTGATGTTTATGCGACTACACAGGATGGTAAATTACCTTTACCACCTCTCATAATAAGTTCAGATAGATCTTTTTTATATGATAGAAAATC
>CERN01001656.1_pt1 | contig 10604 bp, 16 predicted proteins | sample 530761 | NCBI WGS metagenome assembly CERN01 (sample SAMEA2620947, study PRJEB7988) | marine metagenome | isolation source: saline water (ENVO:00002010), including | reverse complement strand
CGGTCTTTGCCGCCTCGAAGATTTCGTGTGTCTTTTTCACAGTGTGAGTTTTTTCATGCCTTCCACAGCGTCCTCGAAGTGGCTTTTAGCTTCTTGGGTGCCGAGATATGCACGCTCTACGCTGTCAAAAATGCGCTGCATTGGGCGCAATAGGTCGTCAGGCAGTGCTTCGTCCTTCATCAAGTCGTCAACCGCCATTTCCATGTCGCTTAAGTAGACTTCGGTGTTATCGAAAGAGCCATCGCACTTGTTGACTAATTTTTGGAATTCTTTGACCGCTCGGGCCATGTCTTTTACTCCGAGCTTGTACTCGCGGTAGATTTGTTCTGTGTTGTTCATCGTGTCAGTTGTTTCAGTTCTTTGTGGATGTTCGCCACTAAATCGTGAGCTTGGTCCACGAGGGTGTGCGCTTCTCTTACAGTGCCCATAAGCCTTGAGATTTGTTTGCTTTCTCTGTCTGGCTTGCTGGTCATTTCGCCATACGCACTATCGGCCTCTTCTACGAATTCCATTATGTTGTCTAGCTGGGCGCTATTCAAGTCGTCCAAGTCTTTTTCCGCATTGTAGGCGTATTCGCGAGCGGTTTCCAGCATATCCATGTACTCGTTCATCGAGAGCGAGGCGTGGATTTCTGAGAATCTTTGTCTTGTAATCGTCATACGTTCATAAGTTGGTCGTCATCGAAAGAGCCGTCGAGCCTTCCGATTTCGCGGTTACCTTTATCAAAGACCTTGGCGATGTCTAACGTCGCGCCTTTTAAGTCGAAAATGATTTTCTCCCATTGACGAGCCTCTACCTTGTCGAGGCCGCTGATGTCCATGTTCTCCATGGCCTCATACGTCTTTTTCCATGAGCGAATCGCGTCGTTCAAAGAGGCAGAGCCATCTTGCCATGCACGATACAAGTCCTTGGGGTGTACTTGCCTAAGCTCTGTTCGAAGGCTTGCGAGAAGTTTGTGGTCTATTTGCATTGTATTAGAGGTCTGTCATTCCGCCCAACGCGCCCATGAACTCGTCGTGGATGTCCATGACGTTTTTCAGCGCTCGCTGTATGTTTGTGAGTTCTTTGTCTAAGTCGCGCGTTAGGCTGTTTTCGATTTTTCGAATGTCGCGCTCATAGTCGGGCGAACCCTCGATAGCCGCCTTTGTGGTGTCTTCTATGCGCAGGAGTACGTCGCCCAGCAATGAGCCTGAAAGCTGCAGGTTGTCTTCGACAGCGTTGAACAGCCTGTCGGTCTTTTTCACCAGCCCGCCGCTGAGGTGGGTTTGACGCGGCTGTTGCTGCGCCAGCTTTTGTAATACTGTTTTCATTTCCTTTTGATTTTTTCCACGCTCCTTAGGCCAAAATAGCCGCCTACCACCGAAGCCATTGCCACCTCCCACAGCTGAAAGTATCTCTTCGATAGTTCAAACGTGTCAGTGCCGTCGGCCCAAGTGAAGAACACGAGGGATGCAATCACCAATAAAACGCTCAATGGGCGGATGTTTTTAGTAAGCCACGTGGTGTCCGCATCTTTTGTCCATCTCTCCGTTACGGCGCTGTTTTCGTTTTGCACCGCAATGTCTATCCCCTCCCGCCTTTGTCGCGGCGTCAACATGTCGTCATTTAAAATCATTTTCTTGATAATCCCAAAAGCACCAGCGTCTGGGTCGGCGTCGCCAACTTGTGCCAGAATGCGTGGTGCAAAGCGCCTCAACCATCCCCCAATAGGTAGGTCTTTTACTGCCATGGTGTTGCTGCTGCGGTGAGTTCGTGGGTGTGTGTGTTTCTGTCGACTTGGAGCATGTAGCACCCCATCGGCTTTGGTGGCCGACCGCGTTCCACGTGGAAATCCATATAGCCTCCGTCGTATTCCTCTTTGTAGCTAGGCGTGCGAATGTGCAGCACGTTTTTTAGAACTGGTCGCCACTTTCTGTTGAGCGACTCTATCGTGTGGTACATCGTGTACATTTCGTGGACGTGGCCCATCCAAATGCAGTCCATGCCCTCGTGCATGGCCATGCGACGCTGGTTTTGTATCACGCCCTTGGTCACTGGCCCTCCCCCGCCGCTGCCATGGAAGTATTTGATTTTGTAAGTATAGTCGCGCATCTTTAAGAGAATCCACCCGCCATAGCCTCCTGTCATCAACTCGGTGCCGTGGGTGGCGTTGAACAAATCCACAAATCGTTGCAGTGGGTCTGTCTCGCAGTTGCGCACGATGCTGGTTTCGTGGTTGCCGTAGCCTAACAGCCGCAAGATACTCTTGTATGGCGCGAACCACTCGACAGCGCTCTTGATTACCGCATCTAGGTAGTTGTTGACGTTGTGCTCGGGCCGTACGTTTTCTTTGCTGCGTCTTGGGTCGAACTTGCCTTGCATAAGGCAGAAAAAATCACCGTTAATAAGTACAGGGATGTTCGCTGCCAGCGCTTTGTCCAAGTGGGCGCGCAACAGCTCGCGGTCGCAGTGTGGGTTGTCCCAGTGAATGTCGGACATGAGTAGCCACTGGCTGCTGATTTCGTCGCTGTCCAGCATGTGGACGTTCCTGTGTAGTTCAATCATCTAAGTTTTTGCGTGCTAGTAATAGTTTTATCTCTTGAATCTCGTTATATAGCTTGGACAACATGTCCTGCACTTTATTGTCGGCGGCTTCTAGTGCCTTTACACGAACGTGCAAGTGTCCTACTTCGCTGTGTAGCTTGACATAGATGCCCACCAGCGCTGCCGCCAGCATGACTGCCTCATACGTTGAAACGCCTATCTCCATTTTTCTTTTTCTTCTTCAGCCATGCCTTCAGCCTGTGGACGTTTTTGACCCTTTTTTCGTTTTTAGTCTTCGAATTCGCCATTGTCTTTTGCTTTGTTATACGCGTTAAAAAGGTCGCCATAGGCGTCGCTCGCTATGCTTGCTTGCTCCCATCTGTCCTGTGCAGTATATCGACTGTCTGCGAACCGCTTCATGATTTTCACCACCTCTTTCTTGCTCTTGAACTCGTTAGACTTGTTCGCAACAAACCTCTTGATGGTCTTTTCCGTCATCCTGTACCAATGTTCTACTTGGTCACTTTCTTTCCCTGCCCGCTCGATAGCCGTTCGCACCTTCAGCATCCGCTTTTGCACGGTAGCCAAGTCCTTCGCCACTACGTTTTGGCGTACTAGCGCGGTTCGCTTTTGGCGTAGACCTACGCGCAAGGTGTTAAGAGCCTGACCCATTGGAAAGAGGAAATATAGCGTTGTAATAGTTTCGAAGGTCGCGCAAGTTCGTTCTGCCCGAGATAGTCATGCCGCTTTGGTAGTATGCGCTCGTTTCTGCTGGCATCTCCTCCTCGGTGGCCTTGGTGTATTCAGGATAAAGGCTCTGATTAAATAACAAGTAGTCTATCATTCTCGTGGTGTAGAAGGCGGCATTCCCTCGTGCTCGTTCGATGTGCTTCGACATCTGCGCGGGGTCGAGTGCCTCCGAGCCTTCGGGCGCCCTCGTAAGCAAACCACCAGCATCTATAAAGGTGTGCAGGTCTGGCAGCAACTCGACCACTGTCCACCACACCACCACCCTGCGGCAGTGTGTGTCCAATAGGAGGGTTTCGTTGGCGCTTGCCGAAGAGCCTGATAGAATCGCTAGGAGGCGGTCGTATAGCCTAGTACCCAAGTAGGGCTGCAAGTGCTTGTCTTGAGCAAGGATAATCGCGGGCACGATGCGGTCGTCATCTACCGCAAGATTGACTTGCGTGATGCGGCGAACGTATTCGGGCGAAGCGAATAGGTGTATCTTTGGTATTGCCATCAGAAGTTAGTCATTCCCATATCCCTTGGCGCGATTCCGACTTCTCTCTGCTCGTCGGCGATTTCGTTAGCGCGGCGCTCTTGGGCGTCTAGGTCGTTTAACAATGAACGCAAGTTAGAGTCGCTAATCTTGCGACCCGTGCGCTTAAGATAAGTGCGGCGTGTCCAAAAGTGGTAACAGTTAACACCTCCTTTGTGTAGCCAGATGTCGTGGCCTGAAGACATCTCTGCGATGGAGCCTCGCGCTTGCTCGATGTCTTCGCGCTTGAAGACTTTGTTAGCGCGCTTCATCAGTATGCAGAACTCGCGGCTATTGTCCTTTGGGTTGTCGCCATCGTAAATGTATCGCACTTTGAATAGGGGCGTGTCGAATGTGCTGCCGCCAGCGCTGTCAGGCACGATTTTCGCGAACTTGGTCAAGATGTCGCGCTTGTCTTCAAGTTCGTAGTCTACTGGTCTTTCATCCACCAATTCGTATTCGCTTTCATCGACCTCTTCGCCCTTAGACAGCAGCCACTCCAAATCGTATTTGGGTGTCGCTGAGTACCTTTGCTTCTCCTCCTTTGGCAAAAAGGGGCTGGCGCTTTCCATGCGGACGTCGCTGGGCATTCCTGCGTCAGACAGTAAGCGCTTAAAGGTGTTGCACAACAGCATCCGCGCTGGGGCTACCACCTGACGGTCGAACAGTTGGCTTGCGATTTGTAACTCCTCGGTATTGCCCAGTTCGCCAGCGGTTTTAACTCCGAACATTGCAGGACTCACCACGCGGTGGCCTACCATGATTTTATCGGTGGTTTCGGTGCTCAAGAACTCGAACTGCTTGTCTGCATCTGAGAGCGGAAACGGCTCGAAGTCTGGCTTGCGGTCGGGGTCGTCGCTGTAAGTGATAATGAACTTGCCCGCGTTTTGCGACCCTGACATCTGCATCTCGATGTCGCGGCGGATGCGCTCCCTTTCTTCAATGGCTGGCTGTCCGTTCTTGAAGGCGATGTGAAACGAAGGGCTGAGTCCGTTCCTGATGTTGTTGATGTGGAACTCGCTGATGCTCTTTTCTAGCTCGACATAATTGACAGAACCGATGTAGTCGGGCTTTGGGTAGTATTGGCTGCCTACGCTAAACGGTCGCACCACCAGCACCTGCAGCGGGTGCTCCTCTTTGTCGTCGACGTGAAACGAACGAATCTTTTGCGGTGTGTGGTCAGGGTGGTGCGCTTCTTCCCAGTTCGTACTGTAGTAGTAGTGCCGCACACGCTCGTCGATGTCTTGCAGCCCGCTGCGCAGGTTTTCGAAAGGCAGGTGTCGGACGTTGCTGATGGTAGAGCGGTCTAGGGACCACCTGACCTCCAAAGCGAATCCGCCCTGTATTTTAAGGTCGAGCGCGCACTTTGGCAGTTCCTCGCCAGAGTTCCACTCGGAAAGCTTCGTAATCACAGAAGTGTTGGCACTCAACAAGCCAGTACCTGCGAACATCTGCGCAATAGTGTTGCACAGGGCGCCGTGTGTGGCGCTGCTGTTGTAGAGGCCGACTAGATACTGCGGATAAAGGTTGTCTTCTCCATATTGCACATACCCATCGGGCAATTCGTACTCTTCGTAAGAACGCTCGACATACTTGGCCAGATTTAGTAGTTCCATTAATTAATGACGATTGTGGGCACGCCGATTTCGGCGCTATCTGTTGGCGTGTTGATAAAGTCTACGTATTCCTGATTCTTCACGAACAAAAGTACGCTACCTACTTTCTCTGTCGCGGTTACGACAGTGGTGCCGTCGGTGGCTAGAAGTCCTTGGTGCCCTGGATTGTCGATGGTCGCTACCGCAGCCTTGTAAAACTCAACATCATAATACCCCTCCTTTAGTAGGGTGGGCAATTCCAAGTTGTCCATGGTGCAGAGGCGCGTGTTCGTGACGTCCCATCGCGGCAACTGCCTGCTCGAATCTGACGGGTCTATGTAGAATGAGCCTGCCCAAAAGAAGTCTGTGCCTGTGCGGCTAACGAACTTTGCCACGGTTTTGTTCAGGTTGCTAGCGAGCGTATCTCGAAATTGATGCATCGTGAACAAGTCGACAGTAATCTTGTCGGTGGCGTTGTTGTTAGTGAAGTAGAGCATCCATACAAAAAAACAAAAAAGGGCCGCAGCTTTAACACTACGACCCTTTCCAATCATCAACTCCTATCTATTACTGAATAGTAAACGATGCGGTCAATCCGTCAAGTGGATAGTTGGTTGTTCCGACTCCTGCCGTCGCGGCGAGGAATGGCGCGGGGAACGTTTCACGGCCCTCGAACGCCATGGTAGTGCCGTTCAATTCACCGAATCCTGCTCCTGTTTGGAACGAACCACCCACCATTTCCATTCCGTTTCCAAATCCAGCGGCAATAACATTGTCGTTATTGTCGTGAATGAGCAAAGTGGAACGCGTTTTGGCTAGTGCGTCGATAAGCGTTTGCGTCGCGACGTCGATTTTGTGCAAAGTGAACTCCAGCGACATATTGTAAGAGTATGTGCCGTTGTCCAATGAGCCTTCCACCGACTGCGTGAACCCGCCAGCGCCCCGAAGGATAGCCAGCTTGTACGCCTTTCCGCTTGAGACGCTAGTGGTTGAAATCGCGTTGCTTGCACGAGTGCAATTCGCGTCATCCAACAACAGCACCGCATCTGCGGAAGTAGTAACGACGTATACCGCTTTGATACCACCAATGGCATCGCGGTCTTGTAGGGCGCGCCCTGCTGTGATAGTTGCCATCTTTTATCTATTATGTGGTAGCGTAACGTGAAACCAAAGAGCAGTCGCCTGCAACTCCGACTTGGGTGCCACCAGTGAAGCGGTAAGCGATACGAACGTTGTCAGAGCCGTCTTGGCCTGTCATGTCGATGAACACTGCGCTGTTGTGGTCGCTCTTCAAATCTGTGCCGAAGAACAAGTTGTCGGGGCGTGCTGCCACTACTGCGTCGTTTGACATCCCTGGGCAAACGTGGAGTTGGTATCCCAAGTAGTTGTTGTTGATGTCAGTAGCGTAGTTAAACCCTGGGTGAGTTCCTGCAGACACCAACTTGCGGTAGTAGATGTAGTAAGACTTAGGACTCATGTAAATCTTCACTTCTTGGTCGCCCTGCAAAGCAGAGGGCAAGGCGTCGATGCACGTGTCCAAGTTCGTCAAGATGTTGCTAGTAGAGAACACGGCGCCTGAGCCTTCGCTCTGTGTGTTAGAGCCGCCATCAGAGATGCGCTGCAACAATCCTGTGAAGTGGTTGTTGTCAAACGTGTCAGTAAGGCTGTCGCCAGCAGTTGCTCCTGAATCAGCGCCATCTGCGGCTGCGGATGACAAGTCGTTGCTAGAGGCCCCTGCAGAGTCCCACGTGCCACCTTTCCATACGTTGTCCTCCATGGACTCGCCAATCTTAGATGCGACGTGGAGCAGAAGGTACTGCTGGAACTCGGGTGGGAGTTGGTCGTTAATGAAACCACGGCCAGTGTTGAGTGCTTCCCAGTCGGCGCGGAAGTCCTTCTTGCATAGCTGCAAGTTAGACATCAGCTCGGTGGGTTCGAGCACGATTTCTGAGAGGTCGACTACCCCAGCAGGTGTGAAATCACAAGCCGCTGCTTGTACGATGCCAGCGGTGTCCAGCTTGCGCAGCACCTCGCGGTATTTAACGTTTTCCTTGACGGTAACGCGGCCCTCGCCGATGGTCGGCGCGGACTTAATTGCAGCAGCGATATACGGGCGAGCGAGTTCGCCAGCATACGTTTTGCTATTTGAGAATGTAGTTGCCATTGTTCTTATTTGTATTGATTAAAAATGTCGAAAGCAGCTCCCATGGCTTTAGGTTCGTACTGCTTCGTGGGGTCTTCTTGGTGGCGCAACTTTGCACGGCGCACTGGCTTTGTGCCTGCACGGCGTAGTTGGCGCTTTTGGTTGGTGATGCGCTTCTTGAGGGCAGCGACTTCCATACGGTGCTCCTTGGCGACGTCTTTGACGACTTTGCGCACGAGCGCCTGCACTTCTTGTCGATTGTACAGCTGCTTGCTGAACATTTCTTCCTCTTCGTCTTCCATCTCTTCGTCTTCCTCTTTGGTCATTTCTTCCTCTTCCTCTTCCTCGTCTTCCATCTCTTCGTCCTCTTCGTCTTCCATTTCCTCTTCTTCTTCGTTGTAGTCGTCCTCTTCTTCTTCGGCGGCCACTTCTTCTTCGACTTCTTCCTCAGCTTCTGCTTCTGCGACCATGCCATCCTCTACAGACAGGGTGCTGCCGTCGTCCATGACGTACTCCCCAGTGGGCAGTGGGATATGCTCGCCTTCTTCGTTGACTACGAACACGCTACTGCCATCGGCGAAGTCGCCGTCTGAAAAGATGCTGTTGCCGTCTTCAAGCTTGCGCTCGCTAACTGTGGCTTCTTCAGCCGCTGGTGCCTCTCCGTCAGCAAGATTGTACTTGGTGAGGATGGCTTCGATTTGTTGTAATAGTTTCATCGTCCAAAAAACTACTTCTTCGCGTGACTTTTAACCGCTTCTTCTATTTCGTCTAATAGCGAAGTTTGTTTGGCGAATGTTTCATCCTCTGCCTGACCTACCGAATAATACATCTTGTCTAAGTCGTCCTGCACACGCCTAAGTTCGCGGTTTATGTCACGGGCCACTGCCCCCTCGCCCATGTCGTCTAAATCGTCCTCCATGTTAAGCAGGCGCTTGCGCACCTTGTGCAATCCAGACGATGCCAGGTCTAGCGATTTTTGTAATTGCTGAGGAGTGGCCGAGAATAGCTGGCGGTCCATGAAATACCCTTCGATACTAAATCCACGAACTACGCCTGTCTTAACGAATTCCGCCCAAACTTCGAGGTTGTTGACCTTGGCGGCCACCATCCACGTGCCCTTGGGTACGTCAAAGCCGTATAGCTTGCTCTTGTCCATGGCCGTGTCCTCGACTATCCATGACTCCACGACCGCGACATCTTCGATTTTAAACTCGTGGTCTTGAGTGAAAGAACGGTTGTTGCCGCGACCCATGTACAGCTCCATGGCCTTGGCGACAGTCTTCTTGCTGAAATACACGCTGTAGTCGCCACGCTCTTCGTCGTTGCGATATATCATCTTGTCGGGGATAAGTGCTGGGCCAATGAGCATTTGGCGCTCCTTGACCTGCTTGAACTTGCGGTGCTTAGATAAGGCAATAAAGTCCGTTTCAATAGCGGGTTCGTCCACAAGGGAGATGGCATCTACTCCGCCGTGCTCGGCATCCTCGTCTATGACTAGTTCTATGATTTTCATGATAAGTTCACTTTGTTCTCGATTAGTGTTTGTTGCATCGCTGCATTCTGTACTTCCTGATTGACAACATACGCCCGCAGTGGCTCTGTGGATTCTGCATCTCTCTGCAAGAAAGAAAGGTCGATGGGCGTTATGCTTGAACCATCTGCGCTGCCTAGTCCGTCGTCTGCGGCAAAGCTGGAGCTGTCGAATTTCTGCCTTTCAATCTGTGACACGCTAAAGGCGGTGGTGGCGGCGACCATTGCAGCCTTGACAAAGTTGGCGCCAGTAAGCGCATCCTGTGGTACCGCGAGCTGCTGCACCACGCCTTGTGCTCCTGCGATAATAGCGCTGGCCTTTTGATACTTCTTGTTCTTCTCGAACTGGCGCCGCGCAGATGCCTCGGTATCGGCCTCCATGTCGTCGTTTCTCTCGCTCAGCATGGACAGGATTTCGTCGCCAGCAGAGGCGAACATGTCGAATTGCTGGCCCGCTTGCACACGTTGGATGTCCTTGATTTTGCCCGCCGAGTCCCTCTCTATATCGAGCCGAAGGTCGGCATAGTACTTGGCCATTTCTAGCTTCTGCTCTTCGGTAGCTTCCATCATCTCAAGGTCTTGCATCGACTGTAGCTCCGCCATGTCGAGTTCCTCCAGCCTCTGCTCTGCGGCGAACTCTGCTTCTGCTTTTTGTCGGCGCCCGAAGGCGTCTGACATCATCGCGATGCCTAACTCCTCACCTTGTCTTCTGACTTCTGCCATAGAGTCGGATAGTTCCTGCTCTCGCAGTAGCCGCTGGTCGGCGTGCTGTTCCGCCATGTCGATGGCTTGTTGGTCGAAGCCTGCCTGCATGCGCAGCTTCTGCTCTTCTGTGGCTCCCATCTCTTCAAGGCTGCGCAACTCCGATTGCCTCTGCATCTCTAGCTCAAGAATCTCTTGCTCTTGGGTAATAGATAGCCTGTCGCCGAATACTTGGCCCTGAGCATCCGTTATCATTTGCTCGATGTCCTGCTGCTCTGCGGCCCTTTCTAACGCGTACTCGTTCGATATCTTTAAGCGTTGCTTCTCGTAGTTCTCTAGCAGTTCGTTCTTTTGTTCCTCCGTGGCCTGTATCTCTACCATGGTTGCCATGTCACGCTTGAGCATCGACTCTAGCGCCAAGAGGTCAGCCTGCTCTTGCGCATCAACGGTGCGCGCCATCGCTCGCTCCTTAGAATCTGCTAGCATCTCGTCGACTTCTCGCACTCGTCGTGCTTCATCGATTGCCATGTCTGTTAATTCCCTGCGGGCGTCTGCTGCATTCTCGCTCTGTGTCTGCTCCGCTTCGATGCGCTCTGCGATTTTCTCGGCTAACTCCATTTCCAACTCGCGCCGCGCGCCCAAATCGTTTTCAGTAGACATTCTTAGCCTTAGCAGTTCCTCCTCCGCTGCGAGCGCTGCGATAGCGCCAGCATCTAGAGTCTTTTGGATTTCGATAGCTTCTTGGAGGGCTTTGTTTCTTTGTGCGTATGACAGCCTCTCGTTGTCGATGATGGCCTGCCTAGCGGCTAGCTGCTTGTTCAGCGCTGCGTCGGCCTTAAGATTCGCCATT
>CERN01007208.1_pt1 | contig 10607 bp, 15 predicted proteins | sample 530761 | NCBI WGS metagenome assembly CERN01 (sample SAMEA2620947, study PRJEB7988) | marine metagenome | isolation source: saline water (ENVO:00002010), including | reverse complement strand
GCAGACCCTTGTCCAAATGTACTTGCAGGACCTAATACTCCAGACGCACCTACTGCATAAGAACCACCGCCAACAAGGGCTGCATCTCTTAATGCTCTCTTCGTAGATTTACCTCTAAGTTTTTGTACACCAAATGTGGCTAATGCTATTGTAAATGGATCCATAGTCTATTTTCCTAATTATAGCATACATTATACCTTTTTAGTCTTTGCTTATCAACTCATCAACAAAACGACCTTCGTAAGTATGCTCTCCTATATGAACTATTCCAGCTTCTACATAAGCATAACATTTACCCCCCATATCTTTCCATAATTTGCAAAAACTAAAATCTTCTCCTAGATAAGTTTTTGTTTCTGGATCATGTAGACAATCAAAAAAGTTCCACATATGGGGTCTGTCTACATACTTACCATTTATAACAGTCTTTTGAACAATTTGTTTTTCAGGGTATTTTTTTATCATCTTTTCAAAGACTGATCTTTTAATTAGCATACACCCAGTAGGGCTATGAGTAACTTCCATTACGCCATTATCAAGTATAATGCTTTTAGGGTCTTCTACTTTCATAGGATAAGTATTAAGATATTTTTTAAGATCCTCTGGTTTTTTAACAAAACCTCTTTGAATTTTATCAAACAATTTATCCCACATCATAGTCTTAAGAGGATAAGGTATAGATATTATTTCTTTGTCCTTTTCTATCATTTTAAAAATAGATGGAGTATGAAAATATATATCTGAGTCTATAAATAACATATGGGTATGTTTACTTTCTAAAAAACTAGATACACAAAGATTTCTTCCTTGAGTTACTAATGAAGATTTTATTAAACAAAATTGAGTTTCAACACCAGCATCTAAAGCATATTTCTGTAGCTCTAGTAGTGCTTGAGCATAATGAATTGAACAATCGCTATGAACTGGGGTTGCTATAAATAACGAATAGGGAGCCTTTTTCTTTTTTTCTTTTTTTTCTTTTTTCCACAAAGGGACTATAGCTTTATCATAAGGATTACTTTCAGTTTTAATTTCAGTCAATGTTTGATATGTGTCCTCATTTACAAACTTATTATTTTCTTTCATTTAAAGCACCTTTCAAAAAACTTGTCCATTCTTGTCCTTTCTTGTTCCAATTGTAAAACCTTTTATAAAATTTTTGTTGTTCATCTAGATGGTCTTGAATAAAATCTTCATGTAAATAATTAGCTGCAGTATTTATAGCTGATGCAGTATCAATAGCCATCTGTTCATAATTAGTGGAATAATTTATATAGACTGGCCACTCAGCACATGTTTCATATAACGCACCAAAGTTATTTGTAATTACATGTACACCAGCTGTCAAAGCTTCTAATGCTGATACACAAGATGTTTCTTCAAATATACTTGGGTAAACAAACATATCATAATTAGACATTTGTTCTATAATATATTCATTTGGTTTATAGCCAACATAATTTACATTTGGTAATTCTTTAGCCTGTTCGTATAAGGGCATAAAATCTTTATCGTGTACTTTACTAAATTCATCTCCATAGACTTGAGAAGATGAGTAGACATCTAGTATAATATTAGGGTTTTTTATTTCTTGCATAGCACGTAACAAAACATTTAATCCTCTCCAAGGAGTGCAATGATGTATAAGTTTTATAGGATCACCTTTTTTATAAACTTTTCTTTTTGGAAAATTCTCACTACCATTTTTTATAACTATAGATTTTTCTGTAGGTATATCAAAAAAATATCTAAATTTTTCATAGTTCCAATGACTATTAAAAATATACCAATCATATTCTTTATGTCTTTCTTTATTCTTAAAAAATTCTTGAAGATTAGGTTGATCATAAGAATTCTTTTGCCAAAGTATATTAAGTTTGTTTGGGTCTAATGGAACTTTACCCGGTATGGATGTACAGATTTGTACTTGATCTAATAATTCTTTTGAAACATGCTTATATAGCATTTCCATTTGTAATTCAGTAGCACCTCTAGGTTTCATTATTTTTTAGTATGAATACCCATAGGAATTTTAGTAACTTTAATTTCTAAGTCTTGTCTAAAATCATCGACAGTTGTATCTGTATTTGGATCAGCTACATCTGCATCAAACTCTGCTTTGTTAGCATAAACTTTTCCACTTCTTTTATGTTTAATAATTTCTTTTGCTACTGCTGGTATTTTAGGTAAATCAGTCATAACTTTTTATAATACTTTTAAAGTTATTTGTCTAGCCTTTTCCTTGGCCTTTATATCTTCGAGTACGCTTTTGACGTTTCTCATTTTTATTTAATGATTTTTTATGTTTACGTGGGCCTCTTTTCTTAGGCTTATCTCGAACTACAAAGTCTTTAAATTTTCTAGCCATTTTCCTGGGATCTGTCTATAAGAGCATAACTTACAACACCTGTAATTTCATTAGCCGTGTCTGCTTGAATTTTTAGAACATCAGATGCTTCCATCGCTAAAGTTTCACTTACCATATTTGTAAAACTTTTATTTAATTGTGCATGACTAATTTCTACATTTGATCCACCAGACTTTTGTAAATATACATCAACATCTACATTACTTGCACTTTGGTGACTTGTTTGTAATGATTTAACTAATATTGTTCCATCAGCAGGACAAGTTAAAATTGTTGTAATATTACTTGTTGTTAAATCGTAGGTGTCACTTTTGTATCTGATTGTCATGATAAAAACCAATTAAAAGTATCTTGTTCATTTTTTATTTCTTGTTGATAAGAAGTGTTTAACTTATCTTTAAGAGTTTGTAAAGATTGTGCTACTTGTCTTTGATTATCTTCAGTATAAACTGGTGTCGGTTCAGGAATTATAATATCTACTCTTGCCATTATCTCATTCCATCAGGTTGTACATCTACTCTAAAAGTTCCATATCTCCAATTTTGATCTGTTGAAGTATTAGCAACTTTTATACTTGCAAATCTTGATCTTGCTCTTGTGTCTACTTTTTCAGTTGTACTGTTTACTGTAAAAGGTCCGAGAGGCGAGGATGTTGAAGTATCAGACGGAAATTTTCTAAGGTTAATAGTTATTTCTGCATTACCAGTAATTAATTTAAAATCAGGAATAAATCTTCTAAGACTCATAAAAAACTGACCGTCTCCTCCTGCTGATAAATCAAAATCACCAGATTGAATAAAAGCTGGTATAGCAGTTTTTGCTCCTGTAGAATCTACTTCGTTATTACCAACTTCATGAGCATAATAAGTTGATGCTCCGTTTGCATTTGTTACCCCTTGAATAGTAGGAAATGTTGGTGTACCAGACGCACCATATTCAGTAGCATATGGATTATCATATAATGTAGCATCAAACCAAGTAGTTCTTGAAAGTGATCCAGTCGTCCAAGTATTTTCTGTGTAGTTATAAGTTACAACTCTATCAATTAATGTTGATCCAGACTTAGGGTAGAACCAACTAATCTCTTCATAAAGATGATTAAGTCCTACATAAATTTGTTCTCCATTAGCGTAACTCAAACCTAGATTGTCTCCTTTATCTGTAAATACAAAATCTTCAACTAAACATGGTACTGATTTAACTGTACCATCATATACAAAAAATCCCCCAGCTTGACCCATCCACCAAACAGCTCCGTTTACATATTTAATAGAATGTTGACCAATGGCTCCACAATTACTTCCAACTTGTCTTATTGAAAATGTAAATGGAGGACCAACAAACTGCATTACATAAGCCGATGTGTCAGTTAAAATTAAAATATAATCTTTTCCTCTTACAGCTCCTACTATTTTTGTTCCTGAATCTATTCTAAATGTACCAGCAGTATTAACTGAAGTTGGAGCATAATCAGATATATCTTCTTGATCTGAAAATCTTATAAACATTTTATCTTGAGTATTTGAATTCCCAATTGTAGTTTCTGTTCCAAGTATTACTAAATGTCTATCTCTTTCAGAAACAATAGACATAACAGATTTAGTTGGTGCTCCACTAACGACAGTTGCTCGTGTGGCTAATGCAGCGGGTGCATTACTTATAGTATCCCACTCGAATGTTTTACCATCTTTTATTGTTGCAATTAATTTTGATCCAAAATGATCTAAAGACCATGATGCAGACTCTAAAGTTACTCCACCAGTAAGTGAAGCCGATCCCCATCCAAGATAAACTTCAACAGAAGCTCCGCTCGCATGAGCTGATCTAGTGCCTGCTACAGCTCTAGTAATTCCAGTTAAATCATTTGTAGAAATTCCAGTGTATGAAATAAATTCTGCTCCAACTTTTATAGTTCCAGATGTTGGAAAACCAACAGTAGAAGATAATGTAATTGAGGTTCCTGATCCTCCAGTCCCAGCAGTGTCATCTTGTAGTAAACCATTTAAAGTTGAGATAACTCCTGCAGACCCACCCCATCCAGAAGTACCATAACCAAAACCAGCAGTTTGACTTAATGGTCCTACTTTAACATAAGGATTTATTGTTGCTGCTCCACTTGCTGCAACAGTTGTACCAGCGTTAGCCGCCATAGTGATTGTAAATGTATCTTGACTTGGAACTGTCACCACTTCAAAAGTATTTGTAGTAAAATCTGCAGCCACATAGCCTGCTCCTACTGGAGGTGTAACAGAAGTAAATGTAATTAAATCTCCTGCAGATAATGTGTGAGCAATTTTATTTACAGTGACAGTTGGACTGGTGTTAACTGTTGTAAAGGTTGCTCCAGTTATTGCAGTATCTAATGGAGTAATATCATAAAATGCATTTTCAAAATAAATTATTAAAGCCTTATTAGTACCTATAGCTGAGTATCTTCTACCATCTAAATCAGCCCAAACAAGTTGATCCCTTGCAGCACCTACTAAAGTATTAGATGTTATCTGTTCCCAACCTCCTATTTTTTCTGGAAGACCATATCTAAACCTAACAAAATCTCCATCAGTCCACTGGCCTTCTGCTCCAGTTTCTGTGACTTGTTTGTTAAACCCTGGTCTTATCTGTACATTTGTTAAAGGCATGTAAGCATTATATACTATTAATCTGTATCTATAAAGATTAGGCTAAATTTCATAAACTATCTCTAGCACTATTCTAGATCTTTTATCAGTATGGGTTGTAGCTCTATAAGGATTATTTTTAGGAAAACAAATAAATCTATTTTCAACATTGGGTATTTTATTAACTCCAACTATATCTATTTCTGAATTACAAGTATTTATACATAAAAAGCCTCTTATTGCTTTATTGTTTACATCAATTTTTTCTTCCACGATAGGTAAATTTTCAATACCACAACTAATAAAGTTTAAAATTAATTTTGAAGATAATACTTTTTTTGCATTTAATTTTACAATTAAAGGGTCTAATATTTTAGGTGCATAAAAACTATTTTCTTTTTGTAATTCAGATTTGTAAATTATATTATGAACTAAATCATTATGAGTATCTGGATACCAAGGAAAACTAGAGTCTGAAATTAGTTTACAAAGTTCCCAAAAAAAGTCATTATCTAAAAAATTATTTTCTACTTTTATCACCATCTTTTCCTTTTATTTTTTTATCATCTGAAGTCATAATTTTACTTACATCATCATCAAAATTTTTGTTAAATTCAATAACCATTCTCATAAGAACATTTCCAAAATGTCTTAAACCCTCAGCTGTAAAATGAATACTTTTTTTATTTTGTATAATTTTAATTTCCTCTTCACTAAAATTTAAGATACAAGACCCATCTTTTTTTTGTATAAAATTCATCTTAATTTTTTTGAACTCCCCAATAAGGTCTTCCCTCTTTTTCTAAAGATGAATAAGGTCCTTCTGCATCTACATAATGCATAAAAACTTGTGTACACCAATCTCCTTTAAATTCTTCTCTATAGTGTTCTACTTCACACCCTAAATATATAGCTGCATCCCCAGGATTTAAATCAATTCTATTACCATCCATATAAATTGGATAATTTTTTACATCACTACTTATGTTAACAGTAACACTTATTTCACAAGCAGGTTTATCAGTGTGTTTTGGTAAATTTAAAAATTTTGTGTATATTTTCCAAAAACTATAAGTAGCTAAAAGTTTTTTTCCTGTTTCTTTTTCCATAAGAGGTTTTTTCTTTAACATTATAGATTCCATCAATGGATCAGCATAAAAATAAGAATAAGGGGCTCTTGGTACAGCTGGTCCGTCTTCCATAAAACTAGTTAAATTAGTTCTATGTTTCATTTCACAATATAAATCGCATATTGCAACTTCATCTTTTGAAAAAAAATTTTCAATCTTTTTATATTTAAAATCTTCTCTTATAATGCCCATGCTACCACCGAGTACCTTGTCCCTTTTGTAACTGGTTTTACTGCGTGGGGATATAAAAAATTACTTGGCCACATAATTATTCTACCAGCTTTTTTTTCAATAATTATTTCTTTTTCAGTTCCTTGAAGTTTAAAACAAAGTTCTCCTCCCTCATAATCATCATTTACAAAATATATACAGCTAATTGTTCTTGGAACAAGAGTTCCGTGATCAACATGAAAATTATACTTACCCCCTTTTTCATATTTTAAAACTTGCATATCTTGTATACACCATGCAGAACTAAATTTTATTTTATTATCAAGAGCATATTTTTTTAGATATTCATTAAGTTTGTAAGCAAAATAATTAGTCCAAAAAATATTTGTTCTACTCTTTTCCCCTAAATTTCCTAATACCCACATTTTTACATCTCTTACTTCTTTATCAATAAACCAAACTTCTTTATCTTTAATTATACCAGCATCCTTAAAAGTAGGATGATCTTTACATATTTTTAAAAAAATATCTGAGGTATCGGGGTTAAAAAATTCATCATAAATTTTTATGTAACTTGTTAAATGTGCAGATTCTATTTCCATGTTTTTTTGCTCCACCATTTACTTTTATAAACATTTATCATTTTAAGTCTTTGTAAAAAATTTATTTTAATTTTACTTAGTCCACCTTTACTATCTACTTTCATTTTCCATTTTTCTCTTTTAAATGGAATAACCTGAACCAGAGGAGTCCCCATTTCAATAGTAGTTTCTAACATAGGGTACTTATCCCCATTAATTACTATGGGGAAATTTACCTCAGATATAAAAGTATCTGTATCTACTATACCTGGAATTATTGAAAATCTATCATCACTATTATTCATAGGAGGCAAAAATAAACAAGAATATCCTGGGGGCGTTTTTATAGTCCAAGGATTATATATTTTATGAAAAGGGAGATCTTTATTCTTACTTGCAAAAGGACATTTTTTACCTACTTGTATTATAGGATGTGCATCATTATTTTCTTTTGTGTTTAGGTTTACACCCGCAGTATCATAAATCTCTGTGTATCCTTTTGCGTACCTATTTCCGTCTTTTTTTAAATTATGAGTAAGGTGGTAATCAACGGGCATTTTAATAATGTACCCCGTTGTTAAAGTATCTAAAAAGGGCATACAACCTTTTACAGTTTTTAGTTCTGGGGAGTGTTTTAATTCTTTATACCAAAGAGGTATACTTAATACACTTGGCTCAGGAAATATTTCTGTAGAATCTATATATTTTTTACTAGCAATGAATTTTATTTCATTATCAAACATTGCAGTACTCTATTAAAATTTATGGTATTTGTAAAGAATGATAAAAAGTTATTCCGTTTTCGTTACAATATTCTTCTAAAGTTTTGTTAATAGGGTAAGTCAAAGAAGACGTGCTAAGATTAAGAACTTCTAAATCATTTAAGAATTGTCTTATTCCAGTATACATTGGATTACTTTGATTTGATGGAACATTTACAAAACAAGATGCCCTATTTATACTAGATTCTATAGCTTGTTTAAAAGTAGCCTCTGTATATTCAGGGGTACCTATAAGTTGATTAGTTACTGTTGAACCATCAAAAATTGCAGTAGTTTTACTTAATCTTATTTCTGAAAAATCAGAATCAGAAATACTTTGTACAGAATGATCAGATAAATTTATATTTAATGAATCTTTATCTGCATCATTTGCAGCTATTTGAACTAAATCATTATTATTGTTAAAAATTACATATGCCATAAATTATCCTTCGTTACTTAATACCACAAGTCCGCCTGGTGTTCCATCGCCACCCGTTTGTAAAGTTCCTCTGGCATTTCCTTTATTAGATCTTGCATTAGAAAATAAAATATCTTTAGAAGGTACAAAAGCAGCTCCCGGTGCATTACCAGGATTACCAGGATTACCACCACCACCTGCAGCTATTCCAGCATTTCCACCATTAACCGTAAAGTTATGAAAAGTTGTTGGGCTCCCAGCTGTTCCAGGATTACCACTACTTGGGTTTCCAGCTCCTCCAGGTCCTCCTGCTCCAATTGAATATGCTAAAGTAGATCCGCCAGTAGCCGCAGCTACAAAGTAACCAAATCCACCATCGCCAGCAGGCCCACCATTTCCTTGGGGAGCACTACCTGATCCACCAGCACCTCCGCCTCCAGCAAATAAAAATGCTTTTACTTTACTTGCACTTGGATCTAAAGCTATGTTTCCAGATGCAGGTCCTTCTCCAAAGAATAAATATTCCATATTAGCTGCACCTGCTCCTGATGAAGCTGCCGTAAGTCTTCCTTGAGCATCTACAGTTATACTTGCTGCAGTGTAAGACCCAGCACTTACTGAAGTGTCTGCTAGTTTATCAGCAGTCACGGCATCATTATTTATAGCTGCAGTTACAACTGCGTTATCAGCAATAGCAGCAGCAACAACGGCATCATCTGCAATTTTAGCAGAAGTTATTGCATCATCTGCAATTTGTGAAGTTGCGATTGTGCCTGTAATATTTGCAGCAGCAACTGTGCCTCCTAAAGTGTCTAATGAAATTTCGTTTAAATTTGTACCATCTGTATATGCAGCATAAATTTTTGCAGCATCTAATGTAAATCCAGTTCCTGAAGCAGTTTTAATTGTTAAATTAGTTGGTCCGCTAACAGCAGAACAATCAAATATATAAAATTTTTCTATTGTATCTGGAACAGTAACAGTCGATGCTCCAGTAAGTGAGCCAGTAAATTTAATGACCATATTTCTTGCAGTTGAAATAGTTTTATCAGTCATTACAAGAGCAAGGTTTCCACCATCATTAAGTGCTAATGATTCAAAACCAGCTACTGCTTGTTGAATTAAGTTTAAGTTATTATTTGTATTATCTCCCCATGTACCAGCGTTTTCGCCAGTGACCATAAGTTCAAGTTTTAAATCTGTTGAGTAACTAGATGTCATAAATTTTTATCTCCTAAATATTATAATTTTACCTTAATCAAGCTGCTAAATCAACTGTTGTCCAAACATTATTTACTCCAGGATTAATTTCTTCCCACGAAGTAATATTAACTGTTCCAAGACTAGCTGTCAATTGTATACCAGTTACATCTATGTTTGCTACACCAGTAACAGTAACCGATCCTATAGAAGAGGTCATTTGTAAGCCTGAAACACCTATCATTTGTCCAGGTATCTCTGAAGGAGTACCTAATGATGAACTTATTTGTTGTCCAGTTACTGGTTCATTAGTTGATTGAATTAATGTAAAAGTACCCAAAGACATAGTTGCTTGAATACCAGTTACATCTACTGGTGTTTTTAATCCAGCTATTACAGAGCCTATACTACTTGATAATTGACCCGCACTTGTTACATCAACAGTTGCAAGTCCTTCTATAGTAGGAGTTGTTGTATTAATATCTAATTGATCTTCTGAAGCAAGTACAAATATATCTTGGTCAATTTGAATTGAGAATGATGGATTTGCATAAGTAGAGTTTATTTGTAAACCAGAAACTGAAACATCTACATCTGTAAATGCATTTGCAGCTGGGAAATTTATTGTAGAAGTTATTTCTTGTCCAACAGCAATAGCTGAATAAGCTCCACCCCAAGCTAAGTTACCCCATGTTCTTCTACCCCAACCAATACCAGTTAATAAAGAATCATCGACTGTTGCAGTTCCTACGGATGTAGTTGCTTGTAAATTTGAAGAAGTAAGTTCAACTCCAATACCAACTACTTCTTCTCCACCTGTAATTGTTATTTGTTGTCCAGTAACTGATTGAAGTATTGATGTTCCACCTAAAGCACTTGGTTCTCCAAATGCCATCTGTCCTAGATTAGTTACAGATACAGAAACATCAACAATTATATTTTCTTGAACTGTTCCTATAGATGAAGTTAGTTGTGATCCAACGGCAACTGGTTGAGAACCAGAAAGATCACCCCATTCATTTTCACTCCAAGTGTCTCCACCCCAACCAACTTGAACTTCTCCATCAGCTACTATTGTTCCAATAGAAAAAGTTGCTGAAAGACTGGTGCTACTTAAGGATACATTTTGATCACCGAGTGTACCCCAGTTTTGGAAACCCCATGTTTGTAAACCCCAAGTAGCAGCCATATCATTTTATATCCTTAAGCTAATCTCAAAATAGCAGCAGAAGTTGTAAATGCAGGGAACTGAATTGTAAAAGTTCCAGATGTTGCAGTTTTATCACTTCCAAAATCTAACACAGCAACAGCATCAGTAGTATTTGAACCACCATTTGTTTGTGTGTTATAAATTAAT
>CERN01013999.1_pt1 | contig 10707 bp, 8 predicted proteins | sample 530761 | NCBI WGS metagenome assembly CERN01 (sample SAMEA2620947, study PRJEB7988) | marine metagenome | isolation source: saline water (ENVO:00002010), including | reverse complement strand
GCATCAACAACATTCTATCCAGACGCTACTGGAGTAGGTGCTAATCTTAATAGATATTCTGGAGAAGAATTAAGTTTAGGTGCACTTCCAAGTGTATTTGGCACAACAATTGATGGACACACGCCTGTCATAGGTGATAATGCCGGTTGGAGAAAATTGTGGAGATATAGAGACGCGTTCGATGATGATGTACACGAACAATGGCAAATGTTAATTGCTTCAGGAAGTGAAACAAATTCAATCACTGGTGAAAGAGACCCATTCCGTGGTTGTACACTCAGCCTTATTACTAATCAATTTATCCACCAAGGTGTTAATTATGCTGGTACTGGTACGATTAGAGAAGTCATCAGAATTGGTGGTATGAAGGGTAGTTTTCGTGAGGATGTAAAGGTTCCAAACAATGTCAAAAGATTTGGTGTAATGGCACCTACTGGTTCATTTGGTTACCTACATTTGTCAAGTTCCACTGCACAAGGTGGTACGGGCGAATCAACATTTCATGTCAACTCGGATGGAATACAAGTAACCGTTGATGATGATTACGACTTTTTATTCAAGGATGGTGGTGAGTTTCACGCTGATGCAGACATATTGGCATTTTCAACCACCACATCCGATATAAGTTTAAAAGACAACATACAGACAATATCGGGTTCGTTAAACAAGGTGATGAATCTAAGAGGTGTTGAATATGTTTGGAACAAAGGTGGTAGAAAAGGACAGAAGGATTTAGGTGTTGTTGCACAAGAGGTTGAAAAAGTTCTACCTGAAATCGTAAGGGATAAGAGATTACCATTGATGGATTCTTCTGATAAAACATACAAAACCGTGGATTACGAAAGAATTACAGCAGTTTTAATCGAGGGTATGAAGGAACAACAAGAACAAATTGATGAACTTAGACGAGAAGTAGAGGAGTTGAAGAATGGCAGTTCCAAGTAGTGGTGAATTATCATTAAAAGGTATAGCTAATGAAATAGATGATAGCGATTATACATCCGATGGTGTATCGGGAGCAATTTCATTAACTAATTTATCTGATGGTTCGGTGGCCTCTCTAAATCTATCAAATGATGCGGCTAATAGACCAGATGGAAATGCACCGCATGCCATGAATGAATGGTATAGTTATGACCACGACATCATCGCGATAGCAACACCTGTTAATTTAAATGGAAGTGTAACAAACGACACTATAGCATTTGTTCAATTTGAAATAAATGCCGTTACCACTCGTGGGTATGTTTATCTTAGAAATGAAGGTATATTGGGCACAGCAACCAGCTATGAAAACACACAAATTTCCGTACCTGCTAACGGCAGTAGTGGTGGTATAACAAATGGCTATTTGGAATTTAGTGGTGCTAGCACTTACTCTTTGATATTTGGGCTAGGTAATGATGATGATATAACAATTTTAGGATCAGTAGACCTTAATGTGGCTGCCGCCAACGACTATATAACATTTTATATGAAAGGTAGTAATGATGGTAGTACTTTTACATCCGCCACTTCTGATTTTACATTGGGATTTCAACCAGCCACACCTACAAGTTTAGCAAGCAACCATATCACTAATACTGCATTTACTGCCAGTTGGAGTGACCCACACGCAACAAATCCTGCGGGTAAATACATATTGTGGTTAGGTAATGATACAAGCAGAACTGCTAATGATAGTTATCTAATAGATGGTGCATCAGCTGCAGGTGGTGCTGTTTCTGCGTATAGTGGAGATTTTGATGGGTTAGGTCCAAATACAAATTACTATTGGTGGGTAGCTTCAAGTGGAAGTTATGGTAATGGTGTTAGTGCTTATTCATCAATGCAAACTGTTACGACTAAAAATGTCAGTATAGCAAATCCTACATCCGAAGACCTTTCAGGAGTAGCTTCAGCAGTCACCACTCCAGTATATTCTCCAGCTAGAAGTTTCGACATAACAAACATACCAACTTCAGGTCATACATCTAATTTTCAAATGGATTTAAGTTTTATTACAAAAAAGGGACTTTTAGCATTTGCATACAGTCTTGCTGGTGATCCTGGAACATCTGGTACTGCTAACTCTGGAAATGGTTTTGTAGATGAATCATCAGGTGTTGAAGTTGATATTGCTGGGTCTCTTATAGATTCCGATAACGATGGTACTCAAACAATTTACTACAGACTTAAGTATATACCTGATATTACTACCCATGCACAGGTTGACCATACACTATCTATTGCTTACAATGGGGCAACCGCACAGGCAACCATCGGTGTAACCTCAACCAAATCCGATAGAAGATTAAAAACCAATATAGATTTGGTTGGACATAGTAAACATTTACAAATACCAATTTACACATTTAATTACAAAGAAGACCTCAACACTATTTACAAAGGGGTAATGGCACAAGATTTATTAAAAATGAACTTCAATCATGCGGTAATCACGGATAGTGATGGGTACTATAGTGTATTGTACGATTTGATTGATGTTGATATGGAAACTTTAAACTAATAGGAAGATATAATGGCCTTTACAGATCAAGGAGCATATTTAGATACATCCGAGAGAGTCCACATAGGTGGGACAGGTGACCCAGTAGTATCGTTAAAAGTTACTGGTCAGGTATATGCTACCGATAATATAACTGCATATTATTCTTCTGATATCACGCTAAAAAATAACATCAGACCGATAGAAAGTGCGATATTTAAAGTTAAACAGATTAGTGGTGTTAGGTTTGATTGGAACGAAAAATCATCACAGATTCAACAAGAACAAGGACACGACATTGGGTTAATAGCCCAAGAAGTCGAAAAGGTTTTACCTGAAATAGTTATCACTCGTGAAAATGGAATAAAGGCTATTCAATATGAAAAAGTCGTACCACTTTTGGTAGAGGCGATTAAAGAACAGCAAACTATGATTGAAGACTTGTCCAATAGACTCAAGGTATTGGAAGATGGCTCTACAAAACGGATTTAAAATAATAGACATTGATGTCCAAGATGGTGGTGGAGGTTTTGGTTCCTCGACATCTTACAATCTGTTTGCCCGTGATAGCAGTGGTCAAGGTAGTGGTTTTAGTGGAACGGCATTTACTAATTCAAATGGTATCATCACTTCAGCATCAATTTCTAACAAAGGATTGAATTACTCAAGTGGTAGTTGGGCAAGTGCAGCACCAGCGATAAAGGGTGAGTTTACTTCACTTGCAATACAAAACGCACCAGGTAGTGGTGCAGTTTTAATACCCACAATTGGGATGGACATAAGTATGTCGATATCCGATATTAATGTAGAACGAGGGGTTGGATACAATACATCCAATTCCGATATACACGATTTATATAGTGATTTTGCAGCTGTTGGTGGTTTGAATGTTGATGGGACTAATGTGGATGTGGATGGTGAAGTTATACAATGGAATAAACCAAATTTTGATTGGTACGATAGAGGACCTGTAAGTGGTGCCGTAAATCAAGATAATCAGATTCGATTTGATGAGTTTTATGGTTCCACATACGATACATATGGTGGTAGAGGTTGTTTGGCATTAGGAACGAAAATACTAATGAGTGACGGATCCTCTAAGAATATAGAAGATATTGATGTTGGGGATGAAATCCGTTGTGCACAAATAGATGGTATGCCGTTAGATTTTGACCACGAGGACACATGGAAAAATTGGATTGGTATACCGAAGCTTATAAATTATAACAATAAAAATATCTACGATGTCCAAAAATTAAATTTAGAAGACACCACAAACGCAAATGTATTTGATGTTTACTTTGATTATTACGATAATTATTACAAGATAACAACAATCAACAGAACCATAAAGGCAACATGGGAACATCCATTTTTTGTAATGAGAAGTGGTGGTTATTTTTTTAGAAAGACAAATCAAATTATGAAAGGTGATTTACTATTGACCTCACAATGGGAATTTGAAGAAGTTTTGGCAGTAACATTTGTAGATGAGGAATTAGAAACAGTTAATTTAAATGTTGAACCATATGATGTTTATTTCGCAGACGGAATATTGGTTCACAATGTACACGATAAATAAATATGGAATATGATGTATACTACTCTACGGGCGGAGGCTCGATGATTTATGGGGGTAGCGATGTGTGGGTTAATAAATGGTTAGACAATGTAGCACCCCACTTAGACTATCCGAGTAAATTATTAATCCACCGTAGACGACCAAAAAATTTAGAAATAAAATTCTACACACCAATCGAAGTGATATGGCAAGGAGATGACCCACAATTATTTGATGAATACATGAATAATTGTCGTAGACTTCACATACTTCACGGATACTACACCCCACATAAGTTGATTACGCAAAATCAAGATAAACTCTCAAGTGTGGTTATTCATGTATCGGTAGACCTTTCACTTAAAGCTGGTTTTAAACTTGGATTACCTAAGTTAAAACATTTTAGTGCCGACCCTAAATGGGAGACAAAGGTTTCACAATTGGCCGATAAGGTTGTTTGGATAGGATTGGATAAAATACCTCTACATGATAAGGTTGATGTAATCGACATTCCTAACTACTATGAATTTCAACACAACTTGGATTGTAACGATAGTAATAAGGTAGGATTCGCAGCAAGATGTGAAACAAGAAAATCACCACATTTCTTAGAAGGTATTGAGAGTTATTCATTCACGGATATTGAGGATTGGAGATGGTGGAAGATAAATGTAGGGGTGGATTTCTCCTCTACACGATTGTATCAGTTTCGGTATGATATGTTGGATAAATTTTACCGCCGACAAGATTGGGGTATTTCACATAGTTGTCATTTGGATGAACCCTTTGGATATTCAATCTTTCAAGCATTCGATTACGGAAAACTACCCATACTACAGATGGATTGGTGTAGGGATTACGATTATCCATTTAGGGCATTTACAAAGGAACAATTCAAAGAACAAGTTAATAATATATCGGAATTATCCGTTAAGGAAAGAAATGAATACTTGAATGGGTTTAGGGAATACCTAAGACGATACGATAACAAACAACAATGGGTAGACAAATATTTGGAAATATATAATGCATAAAAATCCATTAAAAAATATGAAAGATTATAATCCCAAAAAAATCATACTTTCGGATAACCTGTTTGTCATGTATCTTTATCGTCAATCATTGGATAAAACACTGCCATTTTATGATGCATCAGCTCAAGGTCCCCCACCAATATGGAATGAATTTGAAAAAGTCCGTTATCATTTGGAATATACTGGAAATTGGAGAGACCATCAGGTAAAAGGTTATGGTTGGTGTTTTTATTTTTACACAAATAATGAAGTATGTGTATTACAATGGGATTTGTTCTACCCAAAAGGTGCACATATTCATTACGAATCAAATGGTGAATTGATGAAGCCCTCATGTGGTGTGGAAGGTGACCCACTTGACTGGGCCTTCAAGACATTAGGTGACCAAAAGTTATTAGACAAACAATTCGAAATAAATGTCAATGTAAATGATATGATACCACTAAGAGAAAGTATTGTTGGTTTAAAAAGAGGAATTATTACTAACTGATATTTATTATGGACACACGCGTATTAAGATATGTGTCTTTTTTTCTGCGTATCTTTTTTATAGTCGTTTTTTAGGAGACTTTTTTGGCAACACCACCAAGAGGAACAAAACTATCATTAGGAAAACTCGGTAGGGCAACTGCTGTAGGTAACTCAGATAATACTTCAAAAACCAGCTTGAATGAGTCTGGTAGAGATAGTAGTACTTCCAAAACCAAAATAAGTGATTTTTTCATCGGTTCAGTTGATAATTCCTTAACAGGAAATCAATATGTAGATGAACAAACAAATGAAATTTATACTATGACATTTGGTGATGAAAATTCCTTATTTCAAACTCGTATAGCATCAAGACACCAAAACTTTACTTGGACAACTGGTGATTCTGATTTATTTGCACTTCAATCTAATCAAGATTTTACAGGACAATTTAATGCAGGTGCTATAGCAGAAGCGGCCACAGATGGAGTTGGTAGAATATCCAAATCATTTGAAGATAATTTAGTTACTGATTTTGATTTTAATGCTTGGGCTGATGGAAATACATTGAATAATTGGTATGAAAGTGGTGGTTCAGTAATATCTAAGAATTCAATTACAACTTCACCAAGTTCATCTAATGATTTTGCAGTAAAGTTTGATACTCAAGATGGATTTATTACTCAATCATTCAACATAAAAGGTAATTCTACCTATGAGATTGTGGCTCATACTTCTGCATCATCGACTGGTCAAATTGATTTAGAAATAAGTGGTGCATATGCACAAGTTTCATTTAGTGCAATTCAAGGTGAATTGGGTGAATGGTATAAATTTACTAACGATTTTTACTCAAGTGGTTCTACAAATACATCTCACGAAGTAAAATTAAAATTTATAGCCGTATCTGCTCCTGAAGATGATAAACCATTATTGGATAGTGTATTTTTTAGAAGATGGGAAGGTTCGAATTTTAGTGATACTGAAGTAGAGATTAGTGGAAAGTATCATGATGCAGGACAAAGTGATGGATTCAATGACCACGCAACAAGGTATAATACTGCAATTACTAAAACTGTAGAAATTCAAGATACATATGGTGGTGTAGCGATAGCCTGTTTTCTACCTGATACAAAAGTAAAGATGGCTGATGGAAGTGAAAAAAATATGGAAGATATTAACATCGGTGATGATGTGATGACAGTTATTATTCCAAATTTACCTGATGAAGATTTAGGTTATGGTATATGGAAAACTTGGGAAACAACTGATGATATGGGTAACTTAGAAGTTACATCGGCAAAAGTTGAAAATATGTTTTTTAACTATATGGAGAGTTATTGGAACATCAATGATGGTTTTTTAAAAGTAACTTCTGAACATCCTTTATATGTTAAAAATGGTGAAACTTGGTCTTGGAAAACACCAGTAGAAATAGAAAAATCTATGTCAGGTAATACAATAGAATTGCTAAATAACAATGGTACAACAACGACTATTAGCACATTAGAAAAAGTTGTCGGTGAGGTTGAAGTTGTCAATATTGATGTTGAACCTTTGGATGTTTATTTTGCTGGTGGAGTATTGGTACACAATAAAGGTACTAATTCAGATCCTGACGCATAAAAAAATACATTGTATGGTTCTAATTTGATATTTATTTAAGGAAAATAATAGGTTTTAGATGTCAGTTTTAAATCGTGGTTGGTTATACGACTCAATAACAAGAAATCAAGATAGTGGTTCAGTATCATATCGTTGGACACATGGTGCCGATGACTTTTATATGGGTGCTGGAATTATGTATTTTTCTATTCCTTACTTTCTTAAGGCAAAAACTTGTGTGTGCTTAGGAAGTGGTGGTGGTTATGTTCCAAGATTAATGACAGATTGTGTTTGGGAACTGAATGAAACCAAGATGTATGGTAAGGATAACTATGGTGAGGTTTATGTCGTTGATGCAACTAATGGTGTGAATGGTGAAGTCGATTGGGGTGACAATGATAGTTTTTTACGAGAAAAATTCAATCCAAAATTTTTAAATACTACCACAGAAGATGCGTTCTATAAATTCTTTGTTAAAAGAGATATAAAAATTGATTATTTACATATAGATGCTGACCACACTTACGAGGGTGTAAAAAAAGATTTTGAGTTATATTCAACCTTAATGAATGAAAATGGAATAATTAGTATTCACGACACCGACAAGGAATATTGGGATAACTTCGAAACATACGATGGAGAATCCCATGATACTTGTTTTGGGCCATCAGAGTTCATCAAAGAAATACCAAAGGGATGGGAAAAATTTAATTTCTTCGACTATAAAGATAGGGCAAAAAAATTAAGTTCAACTGGATTAACAATATTAAGGAAATCTGAATGAATGTAATAACAAAATTTTCAACAAAAGAGAAAAAGGACATAAAAAAATCTTATGGGGAATGGGATTTAAAGAAAAATAGAGATTGGGCAGATAATCAAATCAAATCCGAACTATCCCAACATTATACTCCTTATATTTTAAAGCAATTAAACAAATATTCTTTTGCCAAGAAAAACTCAGAAAGACTTTGGTTGATAATCAAATTAAAGGAATTTGAAATTCATACAAGTGAATATGCAGAAGATAGAATAGAGAATGATAAAATTTATTCTTGGAACACATTATCTGAAGAGTTAGAATATAGAATACATTTTAAAGAGTGTGAGAAAAATACATCAGACTATATAGAATCAAGGGTTGGAGATTATCCTATTAAGAAAACAATGGATGAGATTCAACAAAGAATAATTTTCAAAGTTATTGAGACTGGTGGTGATGAAAATGCTAACTTTACAAGTGATTTTATAGAATCAAGAATGAAAAAAATAAAGTGTAAAAATGCTACTGAGGAAATGGAAGTCAGAAAAATTATACTTGAACATGAAATGCATTCTAATGATTTTATTGAAAAACGAATCAAGGATTTTAATTTCGATAAAGGTGAATTATTAGATAGACTAAAAGGTGAGGTGTCTATCAGAATGACCTTAGAAGAAATAGGTAAATATAACACACCCGAAATAAATGAAAGATATGATTTTTGGATTGATAGGGGATTTGAGGTAAATACAATTGATGAAGAATTGGAGGCAAGATATACGGTAGCCAATTGTTTCAAATTTGATTCAGATTATATCAATAGAGAAACTACAAGATTGATAGGTGAGAAATTAGTTAGAAATCCAGCAGAGGAATATAAAACAAGAATTAATTTAGGTTACTATGAAGATAATGTAAAGGATGAAGAGAAAATAGCAAACGCCGATGAATTTTGGGATTTAATTTCTGTGGATGGACTTGAAAACCAAGCCCTATTGAGAAAAGAATTAGATAAAGTAGGTAAGGGGTTTTGTCTTGCAAAGTGGAATCAAGTAAGTATATTGTTACAGACTGGTCAAACACATAGTTGTCACCATCCAAGACCTCATGTAGTACCATTAGATGAATTAAAGAAAAACCCATCAGCGTTACACAATACTGAACATAAAAAGAAACAACGAGAAATGATGTTAAATGGTGAAAGACCACCTGAATGTGATTATTGTTGGAATGTTGAGGATGCCAACTCTAAGGCATTTAGTGATAGAACTATGAAAAGTGGCGAGGGATGGGCCTTTCCATATTTTGATAGGATAAAAAATTCTAAACCAAATGCTAACATCCAACCAACTTATGTTGAAATAAGTTTTTCTAATCAATGTAATTTGGCCTGTGGTTATTGTGACCCTAAAAGTAGTTCAAGGTGGCAATCGGAAATAAATTCTAAAGGACATTATCCAACAAGTGGTATGTTCAATAATATCGAGTGGATGAAAAGAGATGGTATAGAACCAATACCACACACTAAACCAAATCCATATAGAGATGCATTTTGGAAATGGTTTCCAGATATGTGGCCAGGTTTACATACATTTCGAGTTACTGGTGGAGAACCTCTTTTGTCACCTGATATGTTTAAGGTTTTAGATTATATAATTGAAAATCCAAAGGAAAATCCAAGATTAGAAATGTCTGTCAATTCGAATTTATGTGCACCACAAGATAAATTTGAAGAATTTGTTGATAAGGTTAAGTATATAACGGAAAAGGATTTGGTTTGGAATTTCACATTATTTACGAGTATTGAAGCTTGGGGCAAACAGGCCGAATATATGAGAGATGGATTAAACGCAGAGACATTTTGGAATAACTTGGATACATTTTTAACGAAGTGTCAGAAACCTGAGGCTACAATCATGTCAACTTACAACTTAACAAGTGTATTTAGTTATGATAAAGTTATAGAAAAGGTGTTCGAGATGAAAAAGAAGCATTACAATGGAAAAAGATATCGACACTACGCGATTATATTGGATACGGCATATTTGAGACATCCTGAGTTCTTATCAGTAAGAATGTTACCAACAGAATGGAGTGAAAAAATACAACATGATGTTGATATTATGGAAAAATACGCTGAAGAAAAATATACTTACATATACGGACATGGACATTGTGGATTTTATGATTTTGAAAGAGAAAAATTGAGAAGAGTTTTGGATTACTTTAAATCTCCACTCGAAGATGTTAGGTGGCTATTGAATACAAGAAGAGATTTTGCACTCTACATTGATGAGTTTGACAAAAGAAGAAAGAAAAATTTTCTTAAAACTTTTCCAGCATATGAGAGTTTTTATAATTCTTGTAAAAGGCTTGTCGTATGAGTAAGAACTTGACATTATGTCCTTATCCTTTGTTTCATAAAAATAGTTTTTTTGAACCACCATTTGATGTAGGTAAAGATATACAAAGTATACTTCAATATTTAAATTGGGTTGGGTTTGAAAAGTGTAAGTACGAAATAGAAAATCACCCTATAGATAAAATACTATTTACTCTGAAAGAAAAAACAATATTTAATTTTACGGATAAAAAATTAAATACAAATACAATTTACACAAAAGACTATAAAATTGTCAATATAGATAATCCAGAAGACCAACCTTTTGAGTTGATAATACCTTCCTTTTCAAACTGGATGTGTGATTCGCTGACCTTCAACATAATATCCACATATACATACGATTTATATTGTAAAACTCGAAGAGTTATGTGGCCTAATCCAGAG
>CERN01002008.1_pt1 | contig 10716 bp, 17 predicted proteins | sample 530761 | NCBI WGS metagenome assembly CERN01 (sample SAMEA2620947, study PRJEB7988) | marine metagenome | isolation source: saline water (ENVO:00002010), including | reverse complement strand
CTCAAGAAGTATCTACTATACTATCCTATGCTGATCTTGTTAAAACCGAGCTTAATATTTTAATGGGAAAGTATTTAGAAGATGAATCAGCAACACACGAATTAATTAAATATGCTGAGTCTTACATTCAAATCGAGGATAAAAATCTTGTTAAAAAGATAGCACAAACAGGAATTATAGAATTATTTACCGATACTACTTGCTTTTTCTGTAATGGAACAGGCAGTTTAGTTTTTGAAGATAGTGTAGATAAGTGTCCACATTGTCATAATGGTATATTCGTGTGGTCAGACTTTTCAAGGTCGGCTATAATGGGATTAAAAAAAGGAGTGTATATGAAAATTAAAAAAGACTATAAACAATTAATAGATCATTTAATAGATGTAGAGCAATCTGCATTAGAAAAACTGGGGGATTCATGAGTAGAATAAATAAAACCAAAAGAGAATTTTTAAGAGAGAATGAAATTACAGGTATGTTTACTAGAGATCAGATAAAACTTTTAGAAAGACATGATACAGAAGATGATCCTTTTAGTAGCAGTAATTTTCCTTGGGCTTGTTCTAATCATTTAAAACTATTTCTTGTAGAAAAAGGAGATCCTTATATAGAGGCAAAAAATATTCTGGCTAAACAAAAAAGAGAAGAATATGCAAAAAGGATTTTTGATAAGATAGTTAGAGAACTAAACACTATAAACACTATGTCTGATTTAAAAAACTGGGGTAATACTTTTGCACAAGAATATGTTAAAGATATACCTGAGTACGAAAAAGAACTTAGAGAAGAATATAAAAGAAAACTTAATGAATTAGGTAATACATGAAAAAGAATTACTATTGTTATAGGGCTACAGTTGTTTTTAGTGGGTGTACCCAGGCTACAGATGAAAAAGATGCAATAAGGAAAGTAGTAGCTGAGTCTGAAAGATTACCTGAAACAGTTTCTTTTAAAGAATCTGAAATCAAGGTCAGAAAGTTACAGAAAAAACCTCAAAAAGGATTATATCATGACACAAAATATGATTGGTGATGATGAGTTGTTAAAAATTAATGGCTTTGATGATGCCATAATAGGTGTTGAAGAATCTACCGAACAAAAATTAATTTATGATATTGACAAGATTGCTGAAATATTAATAACAAGAGATCAGATGTCATATGAAGATGCCTACGATTATATTTCTTATAATATCACTTCTGCTTATGTGGGTAAAAAAACTCCAATACTGGTAAAAACAGGCAAATTAGAAGATTTTATTTAAAATCGGCTTCCATATGTACCCCAAAAATCCATTTTTATGGGTGTCCATAGGCAACCAGTCATGCCTAATTTACAACACGCTTCTCGGTATCAATTTGCTCGTTAGAATCGATTTGATCTGATTCTTCTTTCATTTCTGCATATCCTTTCATCTTTGGAGCAAAATTAGGGATAGTTTGCATTAAAGTGTTCAATTCAGCTATTAACTCATCATCAGATTTCTGATTAGTGTTATCTACATTTAGATTAATAGTTTGTTGCGAGAAGTTCCCAAGCTCCAAAATTAACTTAGCTGTATTTAATCTGACAGCATCTTGTTCTGATCTTAATAGATCCTGTAACACTGATATGGCCATGCCTGAAGTTGAGGTAATTCTCTCCTCATTCTTTTCTCTTATCTCTTTTGTATATTTCTTTTTAAGATAAGCTCCTTGCTGTCTTGGGCTTTTATCTTTAGACCACCCAGCTTTAATGGCAGACTGAGTTGCATTACCAGCAGTATCTCCCTCACAAAAAGCATCTATAAAGGCTTGTTCTTTTTCTTTATCTATTTTCTTAGGCATTTTTTTTCTCCAACCAAGATTGAATTGTGCCTGTCATGTCAAAGTCAGGCGTGTATGGGATTACTAAATCTTCACGATGTTTAATCCACAATTTATCTAATACTAATGAACCATCAATATCAGTTCCTTCTTTATCTCCTGTCATGTGAGATACGATTGTTATTGTTTCATCATTTTCTTCTACAACAAATCCAACAGAAACACATTCAGCTAATTCTGTTTCTAGTTCATTGATATCTGTCCACCCTTGAGTAGGCGTTACAGCATCTTTCCAATATAATAAAACGAGTTTAACTTTCATTTGTATTTAAAAATATATTTACTCCATAAATAACTTCTTGCAATACTTACGACCATAAATACCAAAGATATGTGAAACATCTCCCATATTTCTATATGAATATCATATAAAGGAAATATTAATATTTGAATAATAATTGCAATTAGAAGTCCACTACCTATGTCCAATGTTCTATGTATTAGATGTTTTATATTGGTCATTTTTTCTTTCTTAAAAAATTTAAGTATTCTGCTCCTTCCTCTACCTCCCAAAATATCTTAATAAAGTCAGGGTGTGTGTCAGGTAATCTTGTATTAAATATTGCTACTGCACAGGGCGACATCATTTTATTGGGTAGGTTTAACATCTTAGCAAAGTTGTCATATTTTTTATATGAGCCTACTTGTACACAATGCATAACTATTTCAGAGTCAGCATCTTTAACTGGCAGATAGCCACTAACATGAGTATGACCTGCCATTAATAAATGATCTCTTGAATTGAATAGGGCGTGTTTGACAATACCATGAGCTGTATTATACATACTATGTCCTTTAAAATTATGTGAACAATTTACTCTTATATTGTGTTTAGGTAATTTTAATTTGACTCTAATGTTGTGGGGTTGATAAGTTGTTTTAAGTGGTTTTGTAATCCATTTTAAAGGGTCGCCATCACCACTCCACATATCATGGTTTCCAGCTACAATAAATAACCAGTTAGTATAATTAACTAACCATTCTGTTAACTGCCAAGCCTGTTCTGCCGAGGTGCTTTGTTCTGCCCAAAGACCTGCAAGTTTAGTTCTCCTAGCCCAGTTATTTTGTAAATCGCCTACATTACAAGCATACATACCATCGGTTTCATTAACACAATTTAAGTGTCTGATTACCGAAGGCATATCGCAACCATCATCATCAATGTGAGGGTCGCCCATAATATACAAGCCAATAGGTTTATCATCATTTATTTTTATGTTTAAAAAATCTTCGTTCTTTTCTCTTTTTTCTTTACGATTAAAAGTATCTACTCTTAACTTAACTAAATCTTCTGTTGCTATTTCCTCATCAGTAAAATCATTTTGTAATTCAAATCTTTTAGTTACTTTAGGTTTGTTTGTTTTTTTACCACAATCTCTACATTCATATCTTTGTGGTGTGCCAACAATATGTTTGTCTTTTCCTCTTTTTATAATATGAGTTGATCCACAATGAGGACAAGTTAGCATATTGCCTTCATCATCTAATTGAACTACTCCTACATTGGTAAAATTACCACCATTATTATGTAGTGCCATAAAATTATTCCTTTGTTTGTTTAATGAGATATTCGAGATACCATTTGGCTTTCTCTAAATCTTGCACAGGAGTACCTTTATATGGAAAACGAGTAACATACTTAATTATGTTTCCACGAACATAATCCATTTCCCAAGAACGAATGTACTCGATTGTTTCAATCCCCTTTGTATAATGTTCAGGGTGATTAATATTGTCTATCTTCTTTTTCTTCATCTATCTTTTCAAGTATATGTTCCCATGGTATAGGAATATATTCATTATCCCATGTTATACCACCATATAGATAGTCTTGTCTAGTTTCAAGTTTACCTTTAATTCTAAACTTTGCTTGATTATCAATAGATTTGATAGCTTTTATGATTTTCATTTCACGTTTTGTGAAAGGAATATTCATACTCATAACTAACTCCAGGCTAATAATTTTATGCAGACTAAAATAATTAACACTATAGTTAGAAGCTCGAAGATGCTAACTTCAGGCTTCAGATATTTGGTTTTTATTTTATAAAAAAACCAATTAAAAAATTCAGGCTTTACAATAATTATAACTCCTATTAGCAAAGCTAATAAAAGTATTTCTTGTATCATTGTGATAAAGGATTATCTGATCTTGCTTTCATTTCGTTAACTTTAGCGTTTAATACTGCTATCTCAGCTTTGTTAACGGCAATGTCTGCTACAATAGGTTTAATGTCAGGAGCTGTTTTTTTCTCAAGTACAGCTAGGCGATTAGAGATTTCTCCAAACTTAGAAAAACCACCACCAATAGCGACTACGATTGAGAGTAAAACTCCCCATGTTTTTATATCTTTAAAATCCACGAATCCTCCTTAAATGTTCTTGTGTTCTTATAACTTCATCAATACTTTTTTGAATGTTTGTTTGATGCTGTGCCACAGAATCATTGTAAACATTTTGATTCTCAGCATATATATCTCGCAAATCAACATATTCTCTTTGGTCATAGTAATTACCTCCATCAATAAATAATTGATTATTAAATATATTATTGTTGGTTTGTCCGTAATTGTCTAGAGAAATATTACTTTCCATAGCTTTGGCTACGATAAGAGAAGTAGCAATAAGCCTTTGATCTACTCGTTTGAGTGTTTCATTAACTTTTTTTTCTATAGATTCTATTGAAATAGTTTGAGTATCGACTGTAGTGTTTCCTTGATCCCTGCCTTCTTCCACCTCAGTATCTCGGCCTTCGAGGGTTTCTTCTCTTTGAGCAACTGTTTCAGCTCCTCCATTTCCTGATCTACTATCTGTTGTTTCTCCTTCTCCGTTAACCTCATTTACTTCCTCAGAAGCAACTGTAGTTTCTGTTTCAGATTCAGAAATATTGCTTTCAGTTTGTTCCACAGTTTCAGGGGTAGCTTCTTCGACTGGAGCTTCTGCTGTAATTTCTTCGGAGATAATTTCTTCTGCAAATTCTTCAATTTCTGTTTCGCTGAAAGTTTCTGTTGTTTCAATTCTTTCTTCAAAGCCTTGGACTTCTGTTGTGAACGTTTCGATGGCCTTTGGTTCTTCATATACAATCTCCATAGGTATAATTTCTTCTTCAACAGCTACTGTAAATATCTCAACAATACCTGTATTAATTTCTTCTTTAGCTATTTCTTCAATATATATTTCTTCAAATATTTGTGCAACCATTTCAGGTTCTTCAAACACCTCAAAGACTATTTCTTCTAATGGTATAAATTCTATTGTTTCTATTTCTGTAGATAATACTTCTTCTACTTCTTGAAAGGTAGTAGCTATGTGTGATGTTTGTGTAGCTGACAATACAGTATCATCATAGGTCAAAGTAACCGATATATTGTCTAAATTTGCTGATCCGAGAGTGCTAGGAGCATTAGCATCAGTGCCACTAATAAAGATATTTCCAATGTTAGAACCAATACCTGTATACGAAAGAGTATTTTGGAAATATTCACCATTGATTCCTGTAACATTTGTCCTAGTTTGACTAGTTGTTGCCAATATTTCATTATCGCTATCTCTTATTTGTAATCTTATTGTAAAGCTATCAGCTCCACCTTGTCCACCCCAACAACCTGACACACTACACTCTCCATTTTGTACTTCAACAGATGAGTCAAGAGTAATACCATTGTTAAGCATAGGTTGAGTTATTACATCAGATGTAAGATTGAATGACTGTTCTATCGAGCCACTATCACCAAACTCAAGATCATGCCCACCAGGACAACAATCTCCTATTCGTTGTGCATCTCCTTGTAATGTCCAACCTGTAGTTCCATTATTAAAATTACCATTAGTAATTAAATTTCCAGTAGTTTGACTATCTGCTAAAACAGTTAATGGAAATATTAAAGATAGTAGTATTGCTCTAATCATTCCAAGTCATACTCGGTTTAGTTGTTTGACCACTTAATTCGCCTTTACGTTTTTCAATCCATCTCGCTTTAGCTTTCTCTCCAATTAATCCATCTACAGGACAGGGTGTACCTGCGTTCATCATAGCTTCCCATACGTTTTCATCTTGGCACATCAAAGATATTGCTGCGACTTTCATGCCTAATTTAGCTAAAACAGCTACAGATTTTCTTCTTTCACAAGCAGGATCAGTGTAATAGCTCCCAAAAGAGCCTGAGAAGCCGATTATGGTCATTCCTGCTGCAAGTGGTATGACACAGCTGTCTTGGCCATAAACACTCATACTGGGTGCATTAGCACTGTTTACAGCAGTCTTTTGATTTGTAGAGTTATTTGTTTCATTATTGGTAGTAGTACTAGAAGATGATCCTGACTGATAAGTAGTGCTAGATTCATAACCTCCAGTTATGGCAGTATTACTCCCAGCATTATTAGATTGGGTATTAGTTGTGCTACCACTTGATGTAACATCTGATATAGCGTTTTCAATACTTAACAATGCTATAATTACTAGCATTATATAACAGCATTGTTTTATGTTCGACATTTCCATTTCCTAAGTGCTAGTGCCTTCCTTGTTGGTCTGCCCTTAGAATCTTTCATAGGGCCTTTAACACCACCCATTCTTGCACAGAAACTCTTTCTTCTCGCTGCTGCTTTAGAGCCTTTAGGTGCTTTACCTGTTACAGGTCTTTTAAGATTAGCTCCTGTAGTTCTTTTAAAAAACTTTCTACCAGCTTCATTTAATCCACCAGTTTTATTTTGATATTTCTTAGCTACCATTTTACTTCCTAGTTAATGATCCACCAAAATATAAACCAATGATTGAAAATATTGTGTGTGATTGTAGGTTTGTAATAAAAACTGTGTTGCCTTGCTCAAAGTATGAAGTTTCATAAGTAGAGCCAAATATCCACCAACCACTATCGGCTTCGGTTACAATTTGATATGCCACATTAACATCGGTAAAGATTGGAGCAACGATAGGTACTACAATAATACTAAATACACACATTAAAGCTATCCATCTTCTAGTATGTTTAGTGTGTGGGTCTGATACTGCTCTAGCCTTGTCAGTTTGTTTAGCTGCAAATCCTGCTCGTTGCATTAACATTTTTTGTTTTTCAGCTTCAGCTTGTCCTCGTTGGGATAAAATGCTCATAGCACCCCCAAGTAGTGTACTTCCAAGCATTGATATAAGTTCCATTGGTATCATAATAATGAAGGTCTCCTAGCTTCTTTTCTTAATCTTCTGTTATATTTTTCTGCACCACCACCAAACCAATTATAAATTATAGGCCCTGCTCCAGGAACTACTCTTAAAATAGAAGCAAAATCTTCAGGGCCTGTTTTTCTATATCCACCTCTTTGAAATATAGGCCCTAACCCTTCTATTACTCCAGTTGCTGCTGCATCAAGAACTGGCATAGCAGGAGCAATAGTTTGCATAAGAAATTCAGTTGGTTTTCCTCCTTTAATATATTTGTTAGTATTGTATTCATTTATACCATAAACACCTAAAAGAGAATATACTGCTTGTCTAGGCAACATTTCAGGTCTTATATCTCTACCAGTAATCATATCTTTTACTAGTTTAGTTCCTAAGTTAAAAGTTGTAAGGTATGCTGCTAATGCAGTTGCGTTTTTTGTAGCTTGTAGTTTGTTACCTTTTTTCCATTCTTGAACTACCTTTCTTCTTGCAACATCTATTTGCTTAAGAGTAAATGATTTTAACATATAAAAAAGTCTACCATTTGGGTTGTCAAGATATCCTTGTGGCATTTCAGATAAAGTTATAGGTTGCACATCTGATAATTCATTAAAGGCATGAAACTTTGTGTTGTCTGTAACTTTACCTGCTTTAAGATCAGCTACAATATCATCGAGTAGTTTTGGTTGAAAACCATATAACTCTTTATATTGTTTTCTAAATACTGCTTCTCCTTTTGGGGTTTTGACTTGGTTTATTGCTTTTTTAAATGCTGCATTCATTAAAGTTTCTTTACCTAATCTATCAACTGCCCTAAATCCTGTTTTATCAAAAAGAAAATTTAATGCTTTTACTGTTCCTCTTACATTTCCTTCTGCAAACTCTTTTGACATATTTTCTATTCCAACATCTATAAGTTTTATATCTTTAGTGCCGAATAACGAAGCAAAGGTATTTCTAAATCCATGCAAAGCACCTGAGTTACCTAAATCACCAAACTGTGTTATAGCTGAATATGGATTTGCAATAGTACCCATATATCCTAAATCTCTTAAAGTTCCAAAACCTTTCCTCATTTGTTTATCGCCACTTATAAATCTGCTTTGCAATAAATCTACTAACTGATCTTCATTTAATGGATTGAGCCTACCTGCTGCTTTTTCTGATTCTATTATTGCACCTATAGATTTATTTATATTAAAAACACCATCTTTTGTTTTTAAAGCATTTCTACCAAAAAATTTATATTTTTCTATTTTATCTATAGCACCTCTTATATACAAAGATAAAGCATCAGCTGGATCTTCATAAAACTCTGATATTTGTTTTTCTGTTAAATCTTTAATTTTTCTTTCTTTAACAAACCTTGGAAGTCTATCTGTTGTAAGTCCAAAACCTCTTACATATTGATTAGCTACTAATGATCTTTCTGCTAATGACAAATCTTTTGCTGAATCTAGTCCTAATCTTTTTGCATATTGATTTTCCATCTCGGTTAATCTTGTTAAATTTTTAATACCTAAAGATTCTCTAAACTTATCTATGTCTTTAACTTGTCTAGGAAAATAATCATCTAATTTTTGAAAAAATATTCCAGCTTTTTGTGTATCTCCATAAATTTCTTCTAATGTATTTTTTACAATATTAAAATTTTCTTTCATTGGTTCATTCATATACGATGTTGCTTCATCAAAATTTCCATTATATAAACTTCTTGTTAATTTTGTTTTATCTACAGGATTCATATTTCTCAAATCATCAATAAATGGTTGAACTTTTTTTAAAGTATTTGCAGTATTAGTATGTAATTTGTATTCAAAATGTCTTAATTTTCCACCTACTGTTTCTGATATATTTCTTATTCTAGTTGATAATGTTCCTAAAAAATTATCTAATGCTCCTGATTTTACTCTCGATGTTGCACTATCATTAACTACAGAATCATTTGCTATTTTAGCAGCTTGTGATTGAGTTGGTGGTATTTTAAGTTGTTTGCCTGTTCTTTGTATTGCTTTTGTTAATTTTTCATTATCTATTTTTTCAACCATATTATTTATAGCTTCATTTGGACTAAAACCATCTTTTACATTTTGTGCTATAATTTGTTCTGCTTCTTCTATTGTTTTTAAATCAGATTTATTTTGTATTTTTTTTATTCCTACTCCTATACCTTTGCCTATTGCGTACCCTACAGCTCCACCACCAGCTCCAAAAGCTCCATACTCTAAGGCTTTTTGTCCATCTATTTCTCCTGTAGTAGCTAAATCTTCTAATACACTATATCCACTACCAAGTCCTGCTGATACTCCCATTACTCTTGGTAAAGTTGCACCTGGAGCAATAGCTGTAGTTGGATCGGCTATTATACCTACTACTTCACCTGCTGTTCCTGCAATACTTTCAGGATTTGGTTCAAAGTATTCTCCATATTCTTCTATTAAACCTCTTTCTCTTGCTCTTTCTATCATTTCTCTGCGTTGATCTATGTTAGCTTTCATAAACCCTTCTCCATAAAGAGTTTCAGGAGAAAAATATTGAAAACCATTTTCAAAATCAATACTAAACCTACCTAATGGGATTTGTGCTTCTAATATATCTGTGCCTAAAGCAACTGCACCTTGTGCTTTATCATAACGATATACAAATTGTTCATAAGCACTATCTTTTCCTGTTCTTACAAGTTTTTTATTTACAATCCTATCACCTGGCTTTGCTTCTAGCGTTTTTAGTTTAGGCGATAAATCAATTTTTTCTTGTGTAATTTCCTCACCTAAATCCATTCTATCGCCTTCTTCAGAAAACTTCCTAATAAGTTTTCCATCTTTAATTTCATCACCAGGTAAAGCTGCTAATTGTTTTAATCTAGGTGAATTTTGTATTATTTCTAATGTAAGTTGTTCTGCCATTATTCTATATCTGTATATTTATCTATTTTTTTTGCTGCTTCTTTGATTGCGTCAGTTGCTGATAAATCAGGATTTGCACTTTGTATACTCATAGCTTCTGCTGCTAAAGCAGCAACACCAGGATCTGAAAAATATCCTTTGCCACCAAATAAATCTACTGCTGTTTTTACTTCAGGACTAATGTCATAAAGACCTTTAACTGCTGATTCAAATCCAAGTGCTTTTTCTTCGGTCATGCTTACTTGACTTGGGGTTTTGCCTTGCAAAAGTTTTTGTTGTTTAAGTAAAGTTTCAAGTGCAGATTGTTGTTGATCAAACACATCTTTACCAAAATCTGTTCCTGCTTTCAAAGCACGACTAGCTTGTGATGCAAAATTTTCATTTGGTTGTCTAGGTTTTAATAACTCTAAACTTCCTCTAAGTATTGCTGCATCAATCATTTGTTTATTAGTTATTTGTGGATTAACAAGTGAAGGCATTGTAACATTACCTAATAATGTTTCTAAGCCTGTTAAACCTGTTTTAGGATCTGGGTCAAATATACTAGCCATTATAAAAGTCCTCCATAATACTGTTGTAAATTTACTTGTGGTAATTGCATACCTCTTACTGCTTGTTGCATAGGCATTACAGGCATTTGTGGTTGTTCAGGTTGACTTAACAAACCTTGCATTAATGTTTGTAACATCATAGGATTCATGCCTGTTGCTGTTGGTGTTGTAGGTGCTGTCATGGCTCTTAACCTTTCACGACCTGCTTCCATAGGATCAAACATATTTCCTAATGC
>CERN01015652.1_pt1 | contig 10750 bp, 9 predicted proteins | sample 530761 | NCBI WGS metagenome assembly CERN01 (sample SAMEA2620947, study PRJEB7988) | marine metagenome | isolation source: saline water (ENVO:00002010), including | reverse complement strand
GTTTTGGGACAGCGGGAAATGGAACGGTAGTGTTTCCCTCTGCCTCCAGGGAGTTCAGATCACGCGCTTGGATTAGCGATCAAGCTGGAACGGACCCGAGAAGGAGTAGATGTCAAGGATGCTGGCATCGACCAGGATGCAGTCAAACAGCTGCTTTTCCTCGGCCACTTTCAGTGTGCCATTTTTGATGAAGTAATCTGCCTGACGGACGGCTTCTTCGGCGAAGATGGCAACCGGCTGCAACACTGTATAGGTCAGCTCGCCTGCTTTGACGGCTTCAACCGCATCGGGCGACCCATCGAAACCACCGATGATTTTCCCTTCAAGTTTACCAGCTTCTTTCAGAGCGGCAATCGCGCCCAAAGCCATTTCGTCGTTACCGGAAATCACACCGGAAATGTTCGGGTTGGCCTGAAGCATGGACTGCATTTTGGTGTAGCCCTGGGTACGGTCCCAGTTGGCAACTTCCTGTGCTTTTTTATCAAGATCTGAATACTGGCTCAGAACCGTCTCAAAACCGTTCGAGCGGGTCTGTGCGTTATTGTCAGACGGTGCGCCGAACAGTTCGACATAAGAACCTTCGGTGCCCATTGCATCAACCCATGCCATCGCGCCAAGGGCTGCACCCTGTGCGTTGTTGGAGACAAGCTGTGCCTTGGCAAGACCGGTCTGGTTGATTTCAGCATTCACGATAAAGACCGGGATGCCTGCAGCAACGGCCTTTTTAACGGCGCCAACAGAACCATCAGCATTGGCCGGATCGAGAATGATCGCCGCTGCCTTGTTGGTGATTGCGGTATCAACAAGGTTGCTTTCGGTATTGGTGTCACCTTTGTGAGCTGCGACATTCGCGTCATAGCCAAGCTCTTCGGCCGTGGCTTTGGCAACTTCACCTTCGGTGAACCAATAAGGGTTGGACGGATCATTAACGATGATCGAAATCAGGCCGTCTGCCATGGCAGCGGTCGACATCAGTGGCAGCGCTGCGATGGTTGCGAAAAGTGTACGCTTAAAGATGTTCATTATGGGTGTCCTCCCGTTAGGTTTTAATATGCCGGGCATGGCCGGCGGTTATTCGGACGCAAGATCACCCTGTCTTGCGCCCCGAATTTGCTATCGGCCCGAACGGCCGTATTGAAGGCTGTTAAGCAGCACGGCGAGAACGATCACCGCACCGGTAAAGACGGTCTGCCAATAGGCAGAGACCCCGATAATCACGAGACCGTCGCTCAGGAAACCAATCACAAAGGCGCCAAGCATCGTGCCGCGCACATTGCCCCGGCCACCGGTAAGGGCGGCACCACCGATCACGACGGCTGCAATTGCTGTCAGCTCGTATGTCGTGCCTGCCGTCGGACCGGCCGAGGTCAGCTGTGATGACAAAACAAGACCGGCAATGGCGGCGCAAACGCCTGACAGCACATAGACCGAAATTTTCACGCCACGGGTTGGTACGCCGGAAAGTTCGGCGGCACGTTCATTGCCACCCGATGCATAAAGCCAGCGGCCAAAGGCCGTGCGCACCAAAACAAGCCCGATCACAAGGGCAACAATGGCTAGCACAATCACACCAATCGGCACACCGGCAATGCGGTTAAAGCCAAGCCAGTCAAACCCGGTATTGCCAAGAACCTCGACCCCGCCAAGATTGTTGTAGGTCAGGCCGTTGGTCATCAGAAGGGCCACACCGCGCGCGACATAAAGCATGCCAAGCGTTGCGACGAATGCCGGGACTTTAAAGAAGGCAATCAGCACCCCGTTCACCGCGCCGACAAAGGCGCCAAGGGCAACGGTCAGGATCACAACCGCCCAAACCGGCGGATACATGATGATGCCAGCTGACGGTATTTCGACGCCCTGCATCAGATAACCGGCAACCACACCAGACAGCCCCAAGGTCGAACCAACCGACAGGTCGATGCCGCCATTGAGGATCACGAGCAGCATGCCAATCGCAAGCAAACCAAAGATCGCCACATGCGAAGACATGGTCAGGAAGTTGCTGATGCTGAAATAAACCGGCGATAGAAACGAGAAGGTAATCACGATGGCGACCAGGGCAAAAAAGGCGCGACCTTCAAGCAGGATCTTGCCGATATTCAGGTCGATGCCGCCTGCCGCAGGTGCAGAAGTAGTGGACTGAGCCATATTGGCCTCCCTAGTGGTGCACGGCTTCGCCAGAGGCGGCCATGATCTGTTCTTTGGTTGCTGTATGGTCGAATTCGGCGGTGATCCGGCCCCGGTTCATGACGATGATCCGGTGCGCGATGCTCAGGCATTCGCCGACTTCAGATGTGGAATAAAGAACCGCAAGGCCGCGCTCTTCGGCGGTTCTTGCAAGCAGTTTAAAAACTTCGGCCTTCGCACCGATGTCGATCCCGCGCGACGGTTCATCAAGCAAAATCACATCAGGCTGGGTCGCCAGCATCTTGCCGATCACGACCTTTTGCTGATTGCCGCCTGAAAGCGCACCGATCATGGTCGCACCGCTTTCAGTTTTGACGGTGACTTCACGGATCGAATCTTCAATCACCTTACGTTCATCTTTGCGACTGGTGAACAGCCCGCGCGTGAAGGCGGCAATTGATGACAGCGACAGGTTATGTCCAACGGTCATCGTCTGAACCAGACCGTCGCGCTGGCGATCTTCGGGGACCAGAACCAAACCGGCACTGATCCGGTCCGCGATGGATAAATGCGAGACATCCTGATCGAGCAGTTTGACCTTGCCATTTTGTGCGCGCAGGCGACCGGCGGCACATTCCATCATTTCGGTGCGACCAGCCCCCATCAGGCCATAGATGCAAACAATCTCGCCGGACCGGACATTCAGGTTCATGTGATCGACAACAAGACCGTTGCCCGACGTATCAGGCACACACAGATCTTCGATGGTAAGCGCCGACGCACCCATTTCACTGTTGGGTGGGGATCCAAGATCGAAATTCTCGCCAACCATGTTGCGCACGATCCATTCGATATCGATCTGCGAACGCGGGGCCCATGCGGTCATTTCACCATCACGCAGAACAACGGCGTGATCGGTAATCTCAAGCGCCTCTTCAAGGTGGTGCGAGATATAAACAATGCTGACACCCTTGGCGGTCAGGTCATTGATCACCTTGAACAGGACTTCGACCTCGGATGCGGAAAGGGCAGAGGTCGGCTCATCCATGATCAGGATGCGGCTTTTGGCCTGAAGGGCGCGGGCAATTTCAACGATCTGCTGCTGACCAAGGCGAAGCTCTTCAACAGGCGTCAGTGGATCGATGTCTTCTTCAAGTTCTTCCATCAGAAGGCGCGTGATGCGTTCTTCTTCGGCAAAATCAACACCGGTCGCCGTTCGGATTTCGCGGCCCATGAAGATGTTGTCACGGACATTGAGGTTCCCGGCCAATGCCAGTTCCTGGTGAATGATCGAAATGCCGTGTGCAAGGGCATGGTTCGCGCCGTTAAAGCGCACCGGTGCACCATCAAGCAAAATCTCGCCCGATGTCGGGGAGATAATGCCCGACAGGATTTTCATAAGGGTCGATTTGCCCGCACCATTTTCACCAAAAAGGGTGGTGACCTGTCCGCGGTGAATATCAAAATTCACCCCTTTTAGGGCTTGCAACGGACCATAAAACTTGGCCACGTCACGCGCGGACATCACGACCTCGTCGGTGGTGAGGGTTTCCGGGTTTATGGTCTGGTGCGCTGTCATTGGACCTGCACCTTGACTGGGGTGATCAGCCACATTTTCGGATTGATCAGCTTAAACACACCGGTAACCGAAACCGTTTTTCCCGTGAGGTTTTCTGTATCGATCTCCTCGAGGACTTCGGCCTTCATCGCGCGGTTGATGCCCGCGCCGGCATCCTGATATTCGATCTGATTTTTAAACTCGCCAAAGGCGATATCGCCCGGCGCATCACGAAGATCGGTGCCATTGATCGCAGGGCCGGTCTGAACCCGAACCGTGACACCTTCGATGCCATCGACGGCAACTTCGTAAATGCCACCCTTTGCTTGCCCAAAGGTGCCGGTCAGTTCAACCGGGATCACCGGCATCATGCCGCCAACGCCGTATTTTTCTGCTGCTGCCTTGCGGTCGCTGGTCAGCGCAGCGGAGAGCGTTTTGGCATCAACCGCCCGGTTTGCAATGTGATCGCGGATTCGCGGGAATTGCTCAGCCCCGTAGGCATCTGGCGAGAAACCGGCGACGCGCAGGTCTTGTTCAGACCCGACCACGACCACAGTTGTATCAAGCGCCATCGCAGCCAGAACGCCAAGGACGGTTACGCCGATGATCAAGCCGCGCCGACCGATGCGTGGTTTGATGGATGTGATGGATAAATCGGTGGCACTCATTGCCTTTATTCCTCCCGTCCAGCCACGGTGGGCCTTGTTAATTCCTTGTGGGAAGTGCTGGTGAAGGCCGTGGGGTGCCCCCCACTTAATGCCGATCAGGTCGCGTATCTTTCCCTTGGTCGCCATTGGTGCGACTGGAAACGCGGTGCTGATCAGAACCAGCTCGGCCTGTCTTGGTGCAGGCCATTTTCCTCCCGATGCACAAAACGAAGCGCCTTTTGGGTGCGTCGTCTGTCACGTCCCGAATCCCGTTTTTGTTAAAACCGCCTTTTTCTGCGATTGGCGGGCCCAGGTATCCGGTCTGTGCTGATTACCATAACTGAAAAAAATTTCTGAGAAAGTAAAAAATTACACTCGACATCGTGCGGTGTCAGGTTATGCTGAAAACAACCTGGGAAGATTTTTCCCGAACAAAGGCTGCATCGGCTGGAAAAGTCGGGCGCAATAAATGCAAAAGGGAGGACGTCGCATGGCACACGCGATTTGCGTGCTTCGCCAACTGCCCAGCAAACGGGGGCAGCATGGCTGAACGCGACATCATTATCGGTATCGACGCGGGCACATCCGTCATCAAGGCAGTCGCCTTTAGCCTGTCAGGCCGCCAACTTGGCGCCGCCGCCGTTCCCAACCGGTATGACAGCGGTCCCAACGGGGTTGCGACCCAATGCATGGATCGAACATGGTCAGATTGCGCATCAGCGATCCGAAGCCTTTGTGAAGAAATTGACGGATTGGCACGGCGCACAGCTGCTCTTGCCGTAACCGCACAAGGGGATGGTACTTGGCTTGTCGGGCAGAACAATCGCCCGGTCGGGGATGCCTGGCTTTGGCTGGATGCCCGCGCGGCTGAAACCACCCGCGACCTTGCATCGCATTACGTCGATGCCGAACGTTTTCTGGCAACGGGTACGGCCCTTAATACCTGTCAGCAAGGCGCGCAAATGGCACATATGCATCGCCATTGCCCGGAACTTCTTGATCGTTCCGAGGCCGTCATGCATTGCAAGGACTGGCTTTATCTGAACCTGACCGGGGTGCGGGCAACTGACCCGTCAGAAGCAAGCTTCACCTTTGGTGATTTCCGCACACGCCAGTATTCCGATCTTGTGATTGACGCGCTAGAGCTTAAAAGTCGCCGTCATTTGCTGCCCGAAATTCTTGATGGCAGTCAACAAACCCATCCGCTGAGTGCCGAGGCTGCATCGCAAACCGGTCTTTTGGCCGGAACACCGGTCAGTCTTGGTTATGTCGATATGGTCATGACCGCCCTTGGTGCAGGTGTTTACACCAGAACGGCAGGGGCGGCTTGTTCGACCATCGGCTCGACCGGGGTGCATATGCGTGCGGTCAAGGATTCTGACATCAAGCTGCGTGGCAATTCCGGTTATGTGATTTGCCTGCCAGCCGATCATATGGTGACCCAGGTACAAACCAATATGGCAGCGACCCTTAATATTGATTGGGCGCTTCGCATGGCGGCTGACCTCATGAGTGAAACTGGCCATCCCCATGATTATGCCGATCTGGTTGCGCGGATCGATGGCTGGCTTGCGCGCTCCGAACCCGGTCAAATCCTGTATCACCCCTATATTTCCGAGGCCGGTGAACGCGGCCCGATTGTCAATGCCAACGCACGCGCGGGCTTCATCGGGCTGTCATCAGGTCATCGTTTCCCTGACTTGATCCGCGCTGTTGTCGAAAGTCTCGGCATGGCGGCACGCGATTGCTATGGCGCGATGGATGAATTGCCCAAAGAACTTCGTCTGACCGGTGGGGCGGCGCGATCGCGCGCGCTACGCGGCATTTTGGCCGCCGCCGTTGGTGCGCCGGTGCGCGTTTCTGCCCGCGAGGAAGCAGGGGCTGCTGGCTGTGCCATGATGGCTGCGGTCGCCATTGGTGCCTATTCGGATATGGAAAGCTGTGTGTCGGAATGGGTCACACCGCTTCTGGGCGATGCAGAAACACCCGAACCGGATCTTCAGGCGACATATTCCGAACTTTACCCCGCCTATGCCAAAGCCCGCGAAGCGCTTGAACCGGTCTGGGACCGGCTTGCCGCCCATCGCGATGGCGCAGATGCCAAAGATGATGCGTCAAATCCGACGCAAGGAGGATCGTGACATGAGCACGCAGGAACTGGATCTATTTGTCATCGGTGGTGGCATCAATGGCGCGGGCTTTGCCCGTGATGCAGCAGGTCGCGGGCTTAAGGTTGCCCTTTGTGAAAAAGACGATCTGGCCGAAGGCACATCGTCACGTTCGGGCAAGCTTGTCCATGGCGGCTTGCGCTATCTGGAATATTACGAGTTTCGGCTCGTGCGTGAAGCATTGATCGAACGCGAAGTTCTGATGAATGCGGCCCCGCATATCATCTGGCCGCTGCGCTTTGTCTTGCCGCATTCGCCACAGGACCGCCCGGCGTGGCTGGTGCGTCTTGGTTTGTTTTTGTATGACCATCTTGGCGGGCGTAAAAAGCTTCCGGGGACACGGACCCTTGATCTGCATCGCGATCCCGAAGGCGCGCCGCTTTTGGATCAGTATAAGCGTGGCTTTGAATATTCCGATTGCTGGGTTGATGATGCGCGCCTTGTAACGCTCAACGCCCTTGATGCCGCACAGCGTGGCGCAATCGTCATGACCAGATCGCCTGCGATCAGTGCGCGGCGTGAAAACGGCAAATGGCGGGTCACAACCAAAAACAGCATCACCGGTGAAAGTCGTGAATTTATCGCCAAATGTTTGGTTAATGCGGCCGGACCGTGGGTGACGGATGTTTTGACCCGTGTTGCCGGGGCCAATTCAACGCGTAATGTACGTCTGGTCAAAGGCAGCCACATTATTGTTCCGAAATTCTGGGAAGGTCCGCACAGTTACCTTGTCCAGAACGATGATAAGCGCGTGATTTTCATCAATGCGTATGAAGGCAACAAGGCGCTGATCGGCACCACCGACATTGCCTATGACGGACGGGCCGAAGATGTCGCGATTGATGATTATGAAATCTCTTATCTGCTTGATTGCGTGAACCGCTACTTCAAGGAAAAGCTTCGTCGCGAAGATATCCTTGAGACCTTTTCGGGTGTGCGTCCGCTGTTTGACGATGGCAAGGGCAATCCATCGGCGGTGACCCGTGATTACGTCTTTGATCTGGATGAAAAGGACGGCGCGCCGTTGCTTAACATTTTCGGCGGCAAGATCACGACCTTTCGCGAGCTTGCCGAACGCGGCATGCATGAAATCCGGCATATCTTCCCGCAGATGGGCGATGACTGGACCGAGGGTGCCGTGCTTCCGGGCGGGGATATGCCCAATGCCGATTACACCGCATTTGGTGAAACGATGAAGGCCGACTATCCGTGGATGACGCGGGCTTTGCGCGAATATTACGGGCGGCGCTATGGCACCCTAACCAGCAAGATTGTTGGTACTGCCAAAAGTACCGAGGGGCTTGGTCGATATTTCGGGGCGCATCTTTATGAGGCCGAGGTCAATTGGCTGGTGGAAAACGAATGGGCGATTACCGCCGAAGACATCATCTGGCGTCGAACCAAGCATCGGCTTGATATGAGCAAGTCTGAAATTGCGACTTTCGCTGACTGGTTTGAAACAGCATATGCGGTGGCATCCTGATGGCTTTGACCCTTTCGCTGAATACCAATCCGCTGGTGAACCGTTTTGCGGATCCGGATGACTTGATCAATTGCGTGGCGCGTGATCTGAAAATCCGTGATTTGCAGCTGACCCATGAGTTTATCAATCCATCCTGGCAGGCCCCGGTGATCCGGCGACTAATCCGACAAATGGGCAGGGCGCTTGATCGTACTGGCGTGCGTGTAACATCGGGCATGACAGGCCCTTATGGACGGTTGAACCATTTCGGTCATCCTGATGCGGATGTGCGGCGCTATTATATCGACTGGTTCAAGACATTTGCCGATATCACCGCTGATCTTGGCGGAACGTCGGTTGGCACCCAGTTTGCCATTTTGACATACCGCGAACAGGATGACCCGGCACGGCGTGAAGACATGATCAAGATCGCGATTGATTGCTGGGCCGAGGTGGCCGAACACGGCAAGTCAGCCGGACTTGAATATGTGTTTTGGGAACCGATGAGCATCGCGCGTGAATTTGGCGAAACGATTGCCGAATGCATCGCCCTTCAGGATCGTCTGAGTGCCGCCAGCATGGCCATCCCGATGTGGATGATGGCCGACATTGATCATGGCGATGTGACATCCGATAACCCGGATGATTTTGATCCCTATGCCTGGGCCGAAGCTGTTCCAAAAGTCTCGCCCATCATTCATATCAAGCAAAGCCTGATGGATAAGGGCGGGCATCGCCCATTCACGGCCGAGTTCAATGCGCGCGGTCGCATTCAGCCCGAACCGTTACTGGTGGCGTTTGAAGCGGGCGGGGCGAAAGACAATGAAATCTGTCTGGAGCTGTCATTTAAAGAACGCGAACCCAATGACCGCGAAGTGATCCCGCAGATCGCCGAAAGCGTTGCTTTCTGGGCGCCCTATATTGATACCGGCGTATCTTCGCTAAAACTTTGATGGCGTTGGCTTATCGGAAGTCTTCCCTCAATTGGGCAGTGGTCCTATAAATAGAAGTCTTGATAGTTTAAGGCCCGATCGGGCCAAAGGATGACATGAACGAAACCGATGAGACGCTCGCCATACGGGCCGCCTGGATGCACTATGTTGGCGGCCTGACACAGGCCAAGGTGGCCAAACGTCTTGGCCTGCCATCGGTCAAGGCGCACCGGCTGATTGCCAAGGCGGTTGCGGACGGGCGTGTTAAAGTTTCGATCGAAGGCGACATTGTTGAATGTGTTCAACTCGAAGCCAAACTATTTGAGGCCTATGGCCTTAAGCTGTGTGAAGTTGCGCCCGACATTGGTGAAGAAGGCCTTCCGGTACGTGCGCTTGCATTGGCAGGGGCTGCGTACCTCAAACGTCAGTTCGAAGCAGGCGAACATTCCATCATCGGTCTTGGCCATGGTCGTACCTTGGCCGAAGTCACCCGCCAATTGCCGCGCACCGATGCCAAAGGGCTTCATTTCGTCTCCCTTTTGGGCGGGCTTACGCGAAATTTCTCGGCCAACCCGCATGATGTGATGCATCGTCTGGCGGAAAAAACCGGCGCGCGCGCCTATGTCATGCCGGTTCCGTTCTTTGCCAACACGGTCGAAGATCGCGAAGTGCTGCTCTCGCAGCGCGGGGTCGATGATGTGTTTCGCATGGCGCAGGATGCGACGCTTAAAATCGTTGGTATTGGTACGGCAACGGCGGATGCGCAGCTTGTATCATCTGGCATGATTGAACCAGCCGAGATCGAAGAAATTGCCGCAGCCGGTGCATGCGGCGAGATGCTCGGTGACTTCTTTGATGCCGATGGCAAGATTGTGAATACGACGCTTTCGGCGCGCACGCTTGCTGTGGGCTATGATCCCGAGCGGAAAGAAGATATTGTCGCGATTGCAGGCGGACCGGACAAGATTGATGCGATCCGGGCGGTGCTGAAATCAGGGCGGGTTGCCGGACTGATTACCGACGAGCGAACCGCGCGCGCCTTGCTGGATTGATCGACCGCGCAAAGGATACCCGATGAAACGAGACGACCGCAGGCAGCAGATCCTTGATGCACTGGTGCGCGATGGCGCTGTGCAGCTTGACGAGTTGGCTGAGACCTTTGGCGTTTCGAAAATGACCATTCATCGGGATTTCGATGATCTTGAAAGTGAAGGTTTGCTGCGTCGAACACGTGGTGGTGCGACGATCGAACCAGGTTCACAGTTTGAAAGCGATTTCCGATTCCGTAATCTGCAGGGACATGAGCTGAAAGAACGCATGGCACGCGCAGCACTTGAGTGGGTGGAGCCGGGCATGACAGTTATGGTCAATGATGGTTCTACCGCGGCAGTGCTAGGGGCCTTGCTTCCGGAAAAACGTCCGCTCACCGTTGTGACAAACAATGATGCCATTATGGCCGAGCTGAAAGCTGAACCGGGGATCACTGTGATTGCTCTCGGAGGTCGCTATTCGGCAAAATATAATGCCTGGGTGGGACGGGTGACCGAAGAGATCCTCGGTACTTTGCATGCAGACCTTGCCTTTATTTCCACGCCGGCCGCAGGAAAAGGGCATGTTTTTCATATGGATGATGATATTACCCGGACGAAGCGCCGAATGATGGATGCGGCGACACGTTCTATCCTGCTGATTAATCATTTGCGGTTCGATCACACCGCTTTACACGTACTGGCTCCGTTTTCGGAGTTCTCGGCGGTGATTACTGATGCAGAGCCTTCTGAGACAGCACGGGCAGAGATTGAAGCGGTCGGCACGGAACTCTTGGTTGCAGGCCGAACTTAGGCTCACATAGTGAT
>CERN01014338.1_pt1 | contig 10750 bp, 3 predicted proteins | sample 530761 | NCBI WGS metagenome assembly CERN01 (sample SAMEA2620947, study PRJEB7988) | marine metagenome | isolation source: saline water (ENVO:00002010), including | reverse complement strand
AAACCTAATCAATTTTTTGAATTACTTGGTTTAGCTAAAAAAAGAGGTATTGTCCCAGCTCAAGAATGGATTGCGTTTAAAGAAAAATCGGAAAAAGGTACAAAAAACATATTCTATAATGATTTTAAAGGTGGTTCTAATGTTACTACTTCTTTTTTAGATTTAAAAATTAATAGTGATGAAAATACATCACTTAAAGAAAATTTAAATATTATTTGTTTAGTGGGAGAAGAAAAAAAAGAAAATAAGTATGTTGATTTATATACAAATTTTAACGACTCAGGTCGTAGTCCTTTTAAATACAAAATATCAATAATTAGACAAGTTGAAAATACAGATAAATACAATACCTACAAAGTTATACTATCTAGTAAAAAAGACTTAAAAAGTAGTTTTAATAGAATAGGTGACGGTAGGATTAAAATTAATAAAAAAGAAAAAAAGTAATTTATTATGGCCACTAGTGATTTCGACAAGTTTAATGAAGCAATGAGAGATTCTAAGAACTCTATCTCTGAAATGCTTAAAGCTCAAAAAGAGTTAGAGAAGGGTATGGGTGCTTATGTCAAAGCGTATAAGGATATTAGAGACCTTACTAAAGAAATAACTGAGCAAAATAAAAATTTAAAGGAATTAGAAAACCTAAGAGATAAAGAAAACAAAAAAGAAGCAAAGGAATTATTAGAACTAGAAAAAAAAGCTGAGAAGTTAGGTGATAAAATACTTAAAAAGGACTTAGATAGATTAAACGTTTTATTATTACAGAAAAAAGCTAGAAATGAAGCTGTAAATAATTTAGAAAAAGAAATTAGATTACTAGAGAGGGGTCTTGATAATACTAAAAAAGCGGTTAAGGAGAGTAATAAACTTAAAGCTATTGCTAGAACAACTGGTAGTTTTGTTAAGAAGTGGGGGTTTGATAAACTTAAGACTCTTGGTGTTTTTGATATGGATAGGGAAATCCGTAATGCAGCACGTAGTATTGGTGTAGGTGCTAAGCAATCTAAAGCGTTTTCATTAAACCTACAAAAAGCTGGAGAAAACACAGTATACATGGGGGTTAACACCAAGAAGCTAGCTGAGATGCAACAAGGTTATAGTGAAGAACTAGGAAGAGCTGTTGTACTTAGTCAGGATGGTCTTGAAGCTTTAGCTCAGATAGGGGCTGGAACTGGTGTTGATGGTTTAGGTGTTAAGATATCTGGAGCTATGGATAAACTTGGGGCTAGCGTAAAAACAACTAGGGACTTAGTTCAAGAGACTGTAGATTACGCTAGAGATATAGGTGTTAACGCAGCTAAAGCTGCAGAGATGACCACCTCTAGTCTTAAGTTAGCTCAAAGATTTAGGTTTAAAGGTGGGGCTAAAGGTCTCGCTAAAATGGCTACAGAGGCTTTGAAGTTAAGAATAGACATGGACGCTATGGCTGGTGTCGCTGATAAGGTATTTAGACCAGAAGGCGCTATTCAGTTAGCTGCTGAGTTGCAAACAATGGGTGGTGCCTTTGCTAAAATGGCAGACCCTATGCAGTTGATGTTTAAAGCTAGAAATGATATGGCAGGTTTTTCTAAGGATATCGCTAAAGCTTCGTCTGAGTTTGTTACATTTAATAAAGAAACTGGTGAATTTGAAGTTAAGGGTGGAGCCGCTTTAGATAGAATGAGAGAGATTGGTAATATGACTGGTCTTGGTGCTGAAAAGTTACAAGAAATGGCTGTAGCTCAAAAAAGAATTGAAACGATAGGCTCGGTAAGTCCTGTTAGTTTTTCTGATGAAGATGATGAGTTAATTAGTGGTTTAGCTACAATTCAAAAGGGTGGTGAAATAGAAATACAGGTCGGTGAATTTACTAAAAATGTCAAAGACCTTACTCAGCGCGATATGAAATTTCTTAGGTCAGAAAAAGAAACGCTTAGACAAAGAGCTGAAGAAGCTAGGACTGCTGAAGATACTTTGTTGGATATAAAAACATCATTTGTTCAATTACTAGTACCAGTAGCTCAAGCGCTTAAGGAAGATTTTGCCACACCACTTAAAAATTTAGTTAATAATAAAGAATTTAAAGATACAATTAGAAGTCTTGTAAGTGGTATAGCTAACTTAGTTGGTGGTATTACAAAGTTTGTTATAGAAAATCCAATAACAAGCCTTGTTACAGCTGTAGCAGGTATTGGTTTATTTAGTGCTGTTAAGTGGTATGCTCAGGGTATTAGTCTTGGTCTTGGTTTTAACACAGTAGCTAGTTCTATGGGACCTGGAACGTTATTAGGTGGTGTTAGTAAAATAGGTACAACTTTATTTGGTGGTGGTTTAAAGAGTGTTGGTGCTATAGGTACTGGTGTTGTTGCTGGTGGTATAGCTGGTTACAATGAGTACAGAGAAAATAAAGAAATGGGAATGAGTGGTGGTGAAAACGCTACTAGAACTATAGCTAAGGGTGCTGGTGCTGGACTTGGAGGTTGGGGTGGAGCCGCAGCTGGTGCAGCCCTTGGTACAGCTATACTCCCTGGTATAGGTACTCTTGTAGGTGGTCTTATAGGTGGAGCGATAGGCGCTTTTGGTGGTGGAGCTTTAGGTGAGGCTGTTGGTGATGGTATTTATGGTGACGAAAGAAGAGGTTCTACAAGTATGAGAAAACCTAGGGCTAAAAGTATGTCCGTTCAAGACGGTATCGTAAAACTTGGTACTAAGGTAACTTTTGATGATAGAGATAACTTTCTTTTAGCTTCTACATCTAAAAATCAATTGAATAAATCAGCTGAGACTCTAGTTAAAAATAATGGTGGGGGTTATGGTGGTAGTTCTGTAATGACACATAAATTTGAAAAAATGAACATTAGTGTAACTGTAAACGGTGTTGGTGTTAGTGATGAAATGGCTAAAGCTATAATTAATAGTGACGCAATAATTGAAGGTATTAATGAAGGTATAAGTAAGAAGGTTTCATCTAATGTGAACGGTGGTATAGAAAATGCAAGAAATGTATATACTGGTTAATTAAAAAAAAAATAGCTAAAGGGGTTGACAAACAAAATTTTTATTAGTATTTTTGTTATTATATATATAATATAATATAAATATATAAGTATAAATATAAATATATAAGTATATATATAGTATAAATATAAATATATAATTATATACATTTAATTATATATAATTATATATAATTATAAAATATAAGTTAAAACCTTTATTTTATTAAAATTTCTATTAGCATAGTATTTATATATATAAAATACATTGTACTATGCCAAGTAATTCACAATTTACTATAAATAATTTCTCTCCAAACTTTAGAGACGCTTTATTAAATAGAAACTTATTAGCTGATACTGTAACAAATAACAGTCTTGATTCTTGGTTAGACAGTATTAACACTATACCAGATATAGGTGATGGTGTAGGTCTTGTTAAGGGGTCTGAAGACATAGAAACAGAAGGTATAGTATATAGGGGTGATAATGTTAAGTTTAATAAACTAAATGTATTAGACTATAGAAACCTAAATATACCATACAATAGTGTAGATATAACATTTCCAGACTCATTATATAGTTCATATTCTACCTCTCCTTCAAATTCACCAACAAATGATGGACCTATCTGGAGGGATTCACAAAACACAATACTAAATCTATTTAAGATAGGTGGTACTGAATATTACAGAAATGACACTATTACATACCCAAATACTAATATAACAACAAATACTAGTTTAGTTGATTTAAATACACAAAATAATCCAGAAACTGATGGTGTGTTTAGAAGAGAATTAAGTATTACACAAAACCAATTTAGGTCTAGTAATTACGAAAGGGTTACTCTTGCTTTACTACCCTTTGAAACTAACGCTTCTTTAGCTACACTTAATTTAAATCCTAATATATACGCACCAACTCTTGAAACTTATACTAATAATCACGTACCAGCTAGTGGTCCTTTTTTAGGTGGTAATATAAGGGAGTTTACTACAAGTAAAAATATGTTTTTAGATGTAGCAAAACAAACTAGGACAGTTATAAACACTACATCAGTTGCAACTCAACACACATCATATATTGACTACAATAATGCCTTTCTTGGTGGCTCAAAGACAACAAGATTAGTTGATGTTATAGGCAGTGCTTTAGGTGGTGGGGGTGTAGGTTTTGACCCAAACAGCGGTAATCCAGTACCTGATTTTGATGTTAGAAGCTCACTAGCGGGTAGGGCATTAACTTCAGCTGGTATTTTGGATGATACTAGATTAGGTCAAATAAGTCCAAAATACTTGTCGGCAGCTATAGGTAATAATATAGCTTTTAATATACAAGAAGAGACATTAGGTAGGGTTAATACAAATTTATTGAACTTAGCCATGGGTGGCGATATCATAGTTCCAAATAATAAAATAACTGTTAAAGACGGTAAATTAGGTTTAGGTGCTGATATAATAGAAAGAATGACTGGTGCTAAAATTCCAGTAAGTCTTTTACCAAAGGAAGCTGATATATTTTCTTATGATACTAAGGGATATATTGGCATGAGCAACATAGACAGAGCTAATAATATGATTGCTAATACTGGAAAGGGTACTGTAAATAATTTATTTGCTAATATAAAATCTAATGTAAATGTAAATTTCTTAGGTGATTCTAAAGCTGAGATTAAATCTTTTAGACAGGGATACGCCCCAAACTTTAATGATGAGATAAGTGATTATCAATTATATGCTTTAGATGATGGTAATGGTAAAGTTAAAGACATACTAAGTCAAACACCAGCTAATAGCCCTATACCTCAATCATCATATAACTTAGAAGGTATGGTAAGTACTAGTGATTTTGATGAAGACAAAGTAAAAGACTGGGCTTATACTAAGGATTACGGTAAGACTAAATTTATATGGGGTGATGATAAATTTAATAAAATAACTAAACAAAAGTTTAGCACTACCAATTTTAAACGTAAAAAATCTATTCTATACAAAACTCAAGAAATGTTTAATTCTGGTAGGATGAGAACTCTAGTTTCTGGTAAGGGTATTGATGTTAATAAAGACGAAATAACCACAACAAACGACACCTATAGTGGCTTTATGTCTAAGGGTAGTGGTGTGTTAAAAAACGGAGGAAAAAACATAGACGAAAAACAAAGTCCAGACGACGTATTTGTTAGAGCCTGGTCAACTATGGATAGTTATAACCAATATAAAGACCTTCAAAAACATAGCGCTTTAAGTGAAGAAGGTAGGGTTGATAATGTAGATGTAGCATCATCAGTATTAGGTGAATTTGGTTTAGTTAAAATATCCCCACACAGAAAAAACAATATACAGAAATTTATGTTTTCAATAGAAAATCTTGCTTGGGATGGTGAGACAAATAAACTTCTTGATTGTGAAAAAGGACCTGGAGATTTATTAACAGGTAGTAAGGGTAGAATTATGTGGTTTCCACCATACGATATGGTAATAAACGAGAGCACTTCTGCAAACTGGGAAAGGTCAAATTTTATAGGTAGAGGTGAGCCAATATACACTTACAATAATACCGAAAGAAGTGGTACCTTAGGATGGAAAATAGTTGTTGACCATCCTAATTATTTAAATTTCATGAAAAATAGGTCTGATGAAGAAATTTCAGCATTCTTTGCTGGAGCTTTAGATATTGAAGCTATTAGAAATCTTTTGTTAAGTGATGATGAAAAGGAGGCTTATGAAGTGTCCCAAAACAATAAACAAAAAGAAGGTTTATTAACTAATAAAGAAATAGGTACTCATTTTTCTTTGTTTTTCCCTAACAACAATACAGACGTGCAATACATTATAGATAGTGGATATGAAAACGGTAGAGACGGAAACGGAAGAATAATAGATAAAGATAATCCAGAAGATATGTTATACGATGGTGTTTTAGCTGGTACACCATGTAGTAGTGATATATGCGACACACCTATAACTTATCCAGATAATACTAATTTTGGTTATAATTTACCATCAATATTACTTGGTGATGAAGAATATGTTACTGGTGGTAAAACACCAGCGTGGGCTGATTCTAAATTTTTATCCGACCTAGATAACTATATGAACGAAGGTGATTGTAAGTATTGTAGAGTAGATGTTTTAGGTTATGCAAGTATACATGGAACCTCTTCAGGTAACATTACCCTTGCTGCCAATAGAGCTAAAAATGTAAAAGATTATCTTGTAAAGAATGCAAACATACCAGCAAGTAGAATTAAAGCATCTGGCGCTCCTGGTATAAATAGTGGATGTTCGCCTGAAAACTCTGTAGATTCTGCTGGATGTAAAGGTCAAAGAGAAGTTAGTGTTGATATAGTTTATGATTCATCTCTAGAAATAGCTGACACTGGTAGAGTTACGCTTTTTGACCCTAATGAACCTAGACCCAGACCAGTTATACCTTTATCTAGGTTTTACACTGAGTGTGATTATTTTGAACAAATAGGAGCGGATACAGATTCTTTTGTAGCTAGGGATATTAAAAGTAAGATAAAAAACTTTCACCCAGCATTTCATGCTATAACTCCAGAAGGTTTTAATTCTAGACTTACATTCCTACAGCAATGTATGAGACAAGGACCTACTATTAACGATAATACTCCTGATAATTTAGCATTTGGTAGACCACCTGTTTGTATTTTACGTATAGGTGATTTTTATCATACTAAGATAATTATAGAAAGTTTAACTATTGATTATGAACCATTAGTATGGGATTTAAACCCAGAAGGTGTAGGAGTACAACCTATGATAGCTAACGTTAATATAAGTTTTGCATTTATAGGTGGGTCAAGCATGAAAGGCCCTATAAATAGACTACAAAATGCTATATCGTTTAATTACTTTGCAAATACTGAATTATACGACCCAAGAGCTGAAAGAATTAAAAAGATAGAAAAACCAGATAAAGACGGTCCTTTTGGTGAAATAATTGAAGGTAGGTTCCCAGCACCAAAAAATTTAATGGAAGAGTATGATAAAAAGCCAGGAATCCCTAATAAGAGTGACGTAGTTATTGACCAAGAAGAAGTTGCTAAAGTAGAAAACGATTCTAAAGCTGTCACATCAGAACCAGAAGAAAGTAATGATGTTAAACATTTAAAAAATAGTGTAAGTGTTAATTTCTTTTCTGATAACGACGGTAATATAAATGTTGTAGCTACTGATATAGACGGGTTAGGTGACGGTTGGAGTTATAAAGTTAAAGCGTCTATTAGTGGACAACAAGTTGAGTTAGTTAAATTTACAGCTATAAATAAAGACGAATTAACCAGTAGTGGTAAATTAGAAGTTAATACAAACTACAAGGGTAGTATTTTAGTTAGTAGAACTAAACACTACAACACTCAAACATCATTTAAAAGAAAATACGAAAATGGTGATATTAGAGCGTCACTAACTTGTTATAGTGGAAACACATCTAATGTAACTATTCCATCAGCATATATTTTTGTTGAGTTTATAAAGAGTGGTGAAGAAACTGTTTCTAAGAGTAAGTTTGATACTGGAACTACTTTCTTTTATTCATCTACTGACGAAGATAATGATATGATAAAAAATCATATCGCAGATAACCTATATTCAGCTGAAAGAAATGTATTAGAGAATTTAAAATGTTAAAAAAATAATTAATTATGGCAATATATTTTGATAGATACGAAAAATTTAGAGATAACGGAGAAATTAAACCTGTTCCAGGTATTACCATACCCTCACTTAGTACGGATAAAAATGTGGTATATAAAATAGGTGAAACAAGACTTGACATTCTTAGCCAAAAGTACTATAATAACCCCTATCATGGTTGGTTAATATTATTAGCTAACCCACAATACGGTGGTTTAGAGTTTGATATTAAAAATCGTGAAGTATTAAGAATACCCTTTCCTTTTAATTCTGCGGTGGAAAGATATTTAAATGAAGTAGAGAATTATAAATCATTATATGGCGGATAAAATACCACAAAGATTATTATTTGTTGAACCTAACCCATGTGATAGGGAGATAATTCCAACGGAAGACTTAGCGATAAGTGTTGAGTTAAAAACTATCACAAGAGGTAGGAGTGTCATTAGTGGAAACGGTGAGGAAGGTACTGGTTCTATTAGCAATACTGATGATGGTCAAGCATCAAAAGTTATAGGGTTTATAGAAGGGTCTCCATTTGGTAATAGAAGGTCATTAACCACAAATTACACACAAATAAATACAAGTTTTTCAACTGAAGGTGAAAACGACCTAGAAGCTTTAGGTATTGAATCAATTAATATAAAATTTGATACAGCATATATACCTCAAATAAGTATAAAATTTGTAGATGTTAGAGGTCAATCAATATTACAACAAGGTAGTAGTTCAAAATATAAGATGTTTTTTGAATTACCATACCCTATATTTGAATTAACTGTTAAGGGATTTTACGGAAAAGCGGTAACATATTGCTTACATTTAAAAAGTTGGAACGCTTCATTTAACTCACAAACGGGTAATTTCGAAATACAGACTGAATTTATAGGTTATACGTTTGCACTTTTAACAGATTGTATAATTGGTTATATTAGAGCAACCGCATTAACAAAAAGAGGTCAAACATTATTTAATAAATATAAAAATGAAAAAGATGAAAATGGTTTTAAAAAATATCCAGGATTAATCACAATTGATAAATTTTTAAATTATGTTGATAAAATCGGTAGGAATTTTAAAAAACTTAAAGAAGATAGTGAAGAGATAAAACAAATAAACTCAATAACCAGATTAAACGCTACACTAAAAAAATTAAATAAGAGTATTATAACCTTAAGCAAGGGTATATCTCAAGAAGGTAAAAATGATAAACTAAATAGTAACCTATCTGACATAGTTTTAATATCTGATAATGATGATAATGATTCCGTATCTGATTTAATAACTAGGTTTAGACAAGACACAAATAGAGATTGGGATGGTTTTGACGATTTTAAGGGTATAAACAAAACAATCGAAATAAAAGAATTAAAAATAGACACAAAACAAATAACTGGTGAAGATGGGGGTGGGATTAAAAGAACAGAATTATTATTATCAGACTTAACAGACTTAGAAACATTATCTAATAAGTTAAATAATTCTGGTAATGATTACACTGATAAAGAACTTCGTGATAAATTATGTGCTAAAATAATTAGAAACTTTATAATTAAACCAAAAGAAAACCCGTCAAAGTTTACTTTATACGATTTTTCAAATCCGTTTAAAGAAGTAGAAACTAGGTTTAATTTAGCTAAGGAAAGAAAAAAAAGACTAACAACTAAATTAACTAATATATTAAAAACTAAAGTTGGCGAAGAAGATTTTACACCAACCATTAAAAATATTATGGACATATTAGCTGTTCATTCTCAGATATTTTTACAAACAATAAGACAAGTATCAAAAGATGCTGAAAAAAATGAAGAAAGAGCAAGAATATTAAAAGAAAAATTAACTTATAAAAACATGGATATAAAGGATAATCAAACTATATATCCATGGCCAGAATATAAATCTGTAAAATCAATTAAATCAGCATCTTTAGGTGAAAATGAAGGCTCAACAAATGACAACTCATTTTATGAAACATGGATTGGCTCTAAGTTAACTGAACAAGAATATTCATCAGTACCAGAAATTGAGTTCGTTGAAGAGTTGTTAGAAAAATTAATGAAAATAGCTAAGGATGATGAGCAAAGAGCTGATGGTGGTTTCACAAAAAGTCCAAATTTTTATCCAGTTTCACCAATTGATGCACCAATCCCCTTATCAAAAGACGACAACGAAGATAATGAAGGTTCACTAGTAACACAAAACCCATATTACAAAGCTATAATTAGAGACGGAGCTGAGTCTCAAAAAACTACACCAGACGAAGTTTATAGGTGTTTAATCATGAGAGGGTTTAACGGATTAGGGTTAGCTAACAGAATCATTGGTAGGAATCAAATAGAAATAATGGGCACACTTGAGGCTGACAACTTATTTAATGTAATTGTAAGTGAGTTAGATAAAGTAGATAAAACAGTAATGATTAACGCTATAAGTAATTTAGAAATTGGTGTAGTTGAAAATCAAGCTAATACTGTTTTAGAAAAATGTATTGACGGTTTAAAAGATGTTGTCAATCCATATCCTGGACATGAAGGAAAGTTATTAAAACGTGAAAAATTAGAAATCGATGGTAATAATGTATCATTTTACAGGTACACTTATTTAGATGGAACGTCTAAATCGTTTGGAGAAGATAGGATTTACATACCAGTTAGTGGTGGTTTTAATTGTAGAGATTTTATATCTACTGGTACTACGTTAGACGGTGAAGTAAATACATTAAAAAATCCTTCTGAGTTAAAAGAGCTATCTTCCTCTTTATTATTTGTCGGTAACGAAGTTAATAAAGGCTATAATAGTGAAGACGTTATTAATATAATTGGTACATCCTCAGGAGAAAAAATGGCTATTGGAACTGAGATTAGACCTTCAGATGGTGCTATATATATAAAAATACTAGATAATAATACATACCAAGACAACTCAGTAAACCCACCATTTGGGGATGAACCAATGAGTGACTATTTAAATTTAGTAGGTGAAAAAACACTATTAAATCAAAGTAAATTAAAATTAACAACATATGAAGACAACGATGAACTTGATGAAAACTTAAACAGATATAATGGTTTATATAATAGTTTAGAAATAAATAATATAATATATAATTCTGAA